>Ga0209692_10005974_pt1 | contig 10207 bp, 6 predicted proteins | sample tdDd472_FD_187129 | JGI IMG/M metagenome (GOLD analysis project Ga0209692, IMG submission 187129) | Marine sediment microbial communities from the Atlantic coast under amendment with organic carbon and nitrate - tdDd47.2 (SPAdes)... | ecosystem: Environmental > Aquatic > Marine > Coastal >...
ACCGTTTGCTGTTTCTCCACTTAACATTACAGCGTCGGCATTTCTATATACAGCACTTGCAACATCATTTACTTCGGCTCGTGTAGGTCTCGGATTATCTATCATTGAATGCAACATTTGTGTAGCAATAATTACAGGCTTGCGCTTATCTATTGCTTTACCAATTAAGTATCGTTGTAATCCTGGAATTTTTTCATATGGTATTTCAACAGCTAAATCGCCGCGAGCAACCATTATTCCATAAGCATGGTCCAAAATTTCATCAATATTATCAACTCCTTGCTGATTCTCAATTTTAGCTATAATTTTAATCTTAGAATTATGCTTATCTAGCATTTTTTGTATTTCTAATACATCTTCTTTACTACGCACAAATGAGTGTGCAATAAAATCAAGATCTTCCTCAATTGCCAAGTGAACAAATTCTTTATCGCGCTCACTAACCGAAGGTAGATTAAAAGCTACATTGGGAACATTAACTCCTTTCCTACCCTTTATTACACCATCGTTTGAAGCTTCGCATAAAAGAAAATCATCTTGCTTCTTAATTACTTTTAGCTCGATGTATCCATCATCAATTAATATGCATGTCTTATCGGGCACTTCTTCAACAAATCCTTCATAAGAAACATAAATACATTCATCATTTGATTCTTTACTTGGATCTCCTTTTATTTGAATCTGTTGCCCTTTTTTTAATTCAACAACATGATCAGTTTTAACGGTTCTAACCTCCGGTCCTTTTGTATCAATTAAGAGTGCAATTTTTTCAGAAACTGCCCTAACATCTTTAATGAGCTTTAATGCACCTTCTGTATTTTGATGCGCTGTATTCATTCGAACAACATCCATTCCCTCCTTATACAAAGATTCAATAAATTCAGGTGTACTTGTTCTATCTGATATGGTTGCTACAATTTTTGTTTTCTTAATCATATTCTATTTCAGATTTCAAATAATTAATCTTTTTTACAATGTTAATTTATCAATAAACTATTTTACAAATTAACTAATTAACCGTTTTATCTTTTTACTTTTGTCTTTTGTCTTGTTAACTTTTAACCACTCTAAGACTCTCAATTGCAAGTCTGTAACTATCTAATCCAAACCCTGAAATACTTCCTTTACATACAGATCCAATAATTGTAGTATGTCTAAATTCTTCACGTGCAAAAACATTTGAAATATGAACTTCAACAACAGGAGAAATAACAGTAGCAATAGCATCAGCAATTGCAACCGAAGTATGTGTATAACCGCCTGCATTTAAAATAATACCATCAAAGTCAAAGCCAATTTCTTGAATCTTATTTATGATTTCTCCCTCAACGTTGGATTGATAATATTCTATATCAATATCTTCGAAATGCTCTTTTAAAAGTTTTAAAAACTCATCGAAATCTACATCTCCATAGATATCTTTTTCGCGTTTACCTAATAAATTAAGGTTTGGACCATTAATTATCTGAATCTTCATAATTATAATTTTAACATCCTTATGCAAATTTAAGCATAAACATTAACTTTGAAATATCCTGTTATAATATTAACAATTATTTAATGAACTGGGAAAATAGCATCATACAATTTAAGAATTATTTAAAACTGGAAAGATCATTATCGGAAAATTCAGTAAAAGCTTATGAAAGCGATATTCGCAAATTTGCTACTTACCTCGAAATACAAAAATTATCAATATCACCTGTTCAAGTTGAACTAAAACATCTAAAGAATTTTATAGAATGGATTAATGAATTTGGTATCAATTCCCGATCACAATCCAGAATAATATCAGGTTTAAAAGCTTTTTTCAAGTATTTGATATTGGAAGATATTATTGAAAGTGACCCGGCTAACTTGTTAGAATCTCCAAAACTGGGACGAAAACTACCTGAAGTTCTATCTATTGAAGAAATTGATCGGATAATCTCAGCTATTGATTTAAGTACTGCTGAAGGTCAAAGAAACAAGGCAATAATTGAAACTCTTTATAGTTGCGGACTTCGTGTTTCTGAGCTAATTAACCTAAAAATTACAAATCTTTATTTTGATGAAGGTTTTATTCGTGTAATAGGAAAAGGAAATAAAGAGCGTCTTGTTCCAATTGGGCAAAAAGCAATTAAAGAAATAAATTATTATTACCAGGATCGAAACTCATTACCAAATATTGATAAATCAGATCAGAATATAGTTTTCTTAAACAGAAGAGGGAGGAAATTAACTCGTGTAATGATTTTTACTATTGTAAAAAGGTTAGCCGAGAAAGCTGAAATAAAGAAAAATATTAGCCCTCATACTTTTCGTCATTCGTTTGCTTCTCACCTTATTGATGGTGGTGCTGATTTACGTGCTGTACAAGAAATGTTAGGTCATGAATCCATTATTACAACAGAGATATACACCCATCTTGATCGTGAATATTTACGTGATGCAATTATACAGTTTCATCCGAGGGCTTAAAATACTCATTTATCACTACAAACCTATTTCGTTCTCCGTATAAAAAGTTGAAATAAGGCAATACAAATTTAAAGCAGATAGTATAATTTAGGCTGTTAAGTTACACTGAGCTTGTCGAAGTGTGATATTAAAAGTTGTCTATACTTCGACAAGCTCAGCATGACAACTTTTATTCTTAATTCTGGATTCTAACATTTGATCTTTTTGTAATTATCAACAATTTCCTCTTTTGCAGGAAATAATCTACTGAATATCAGGATAATAATTAAAGAAAAAACAAAACCGGGTAGCAATTCATATAAATTAAATATTCCTCCTTCTAATTGCTTCCAAATAAGAACAGTTGCTGCTCCTGTTATCATTCCTGATAAAGCCCCAACAGCCGAAATATTTTTATTGTACAATGAAAGAATAATTATTGGTCCAAAAGCAGCTCCAAATCCTGCCCAGGCATATGCTACCAAAGATAATACCGAAGAATCCTGATCCTTTGAAATATAATAAGCAATTAAAGCAATAGCAATAACAGTCGCTCTGCCAATCCAAACCAATTCTTTATCGCTTGCATTTTGTTTAATTACTTTCTCGTAAATATCGCGTGTTAAACACGATGAAGAAACTAAAAGTTGCGAATCAATTGTGCTCATAATTGCCGCCAGAATAGCTGCCAGTACAAAACCCGCAATCCAAGGATTTAAAAGTAGCTCTGATAAGGTTATAAATATTTTTTCGCTGTCATGTAATTCTATATTATGAGAAGTAACGTACGCAATACCAAAAAATCCTACCATTAATGAGCCAATGATGGAAATAATCATCCAGCTCATTCCAATCATCTTAGCTTTTTTTACATTTTCAGGTTTATTTATTGACATAAAACGAACCAAAATATGGGGCTGCCCAAAATATCCCAATCCCCATGCTAATAATGATAATATTCCAATAAAAGTGGTTCCTGTCCAAATATCCAGATAATTTGGATTTATCATTCGTACGGTTTCAATTGTATTAGAGATTCCTCCAATATCAGTAATAACTACAATTGGAACAACTAATAAGGCTAACATCATTAGAGTTCCCTGAAAAAAGTCAGTCCAGGAAACAGCATTGTAACCACCCAAAAAAGTATAAGAAACAATCACAATTGTACCAATAATTAAAGCTGTTTGATAATTCAGGTTAAAGGTAGCTTCGAATAGTTTTGCTCCTCCCACTAATCCAGAAGATGCATACAAAGTATAGAAAACAAGAATCACAATTGCTGAAACAATTCGCAAGTTACCATTCTTAAATCGGTTTGCTAAATACCCGGGAATAGTAATCGCATCGTCTAATTTCTCTGTAAATATACGTAACGGACGGGCTATATAATGCCAGTTAAAAAATGCACCTATGGTTAATCCAATCGCAATCCAGCTTCCACTAATACCTGTAGAAAACATTAAACCCGGGAGTCCAAGTAAGAGCCAACCACTCATATCTGAGGCTCCTGCCGATAAGGCCGCAACTACCGGATTTAATCCTCTTCCTCCTAAAACATAATCTGAAATATTTTTTGTTCTGTAATAGAAATAAAAACCTATTGCTAACATTCCTAAAATATAAATTGTGAAAGAGATAAGAATTGCTGTATTCATAATTTAATCTTTATATAATTTAAAACCTTGAAAATAAATCAAAAAAAACAAAGATCAAAAAGAACATCGGCACAGGCATTTCCATTAGTATTTAATTCTAAACCATCATTCAGTTATTAATTGATTTTACTATTTTACAACATGTATCTTAAAATATCTCTTGAAAAACTCTGTGTTTGCTAAATTTTGAATATCTTTGTATCCTGCTAAGATTTTTTGTTAAACAAATCATATTCAATTATTTATAAATTTTAAAGTATAGAAAAAATGTCAGACGTGAAAAGAGTGTATACCTTCGGAGATGGAAATGCAGAAGGTAAAGCCGACATGAAGAATTTATTAGGAGGTAAAGGTGCTAACCTTGCTGAGATGAACCTTATTGGAGTACCTGTTCCTGCAGGATTTACTATTACTACTGAAGTATGTACAGAATATAATGAAAAAGGTAAAGATGCTGTAGTAGCACTTATGAAAGCTGAGGTTGAGGCAGGTGTTGCTGCAACTGAAAAAGCAATGAATGCTAAATTTGATGCTAAGAATGGTGAATTTCCATTATTAGTATCTGTTCGTTCTGGTGCTCGTGCTTCTATGCCTGGTATGATGAATACTGTATTGAACTTAGGTATGAATGATGAAACAGTAAAAATTATTGCTGAGAAATCAGGAAATGCAAAATTTGCTTACGATTCATATCGTCGTTTCATCCATATGTATGGTGACGTTGTTATGGGTGTTGAGGCTGAAGATGGACATCATAATCCATTCGAAGTTGTTCTTGACAAATTAAAAGAAGAAAAAGGTTATAAAGTTGATACTGAATTAACAGTTGAAGATCTTAAAGTTCTTGTTGAAGGTTACAAAGCAGTTGTTCGTGAACATGCTGGTGTTGACTTCCCAACAAATCCTTGGGATCAGCTTTGGGGTTCTGTTTGTGCTGTATTCGATTCATGGAATACTGAAAGAGCTATCCTTTACAGAAGAATGGAAAACATTCCTGATCATTGGGGTACTGCAGTAAATGTACAAGCAATGGTTTATGGTAACATGGGTGAAAACTCTGCAACAGGAGTTTGTTTCTCTCGTGATGCTGCAACTGGTGAAGATCAGTTCAACGGTGAGTATTTAATCAACGCACAAGGTGAAGATGTTGTTGCTGGTGTTCGTACTCCACTTGAAATTACAACTATTGGTTCTAAGCGTTGGGCTGAACGTAACGGTACAACCGAAGAAGCTCGTATTGCTAACTTCCTATCAATGGAAGAAGCTATGCCTGAGCTTTACAACGAATTAAATACAATTCAACAAAAATTAGAAGATCATTATCACGATATGCAAGATATGGAGTTCACTGTTCAAGATGGTAAACTATGGATGTTGCAAACTCGTAATGGTAAGCGTACAGGTGCTGCTATGGTAAAAATGGCAGTTGACATGTTAGCTGAAGGTATGATTGATGAGAAAACTGCAATCCTTCGCATGGAGCCAAACAAATTGGATGAATTACTTCACCCTGTATTCGATGCTTCAGCAATTGAAGCTGCTAAAGAACTTTCTAAAGGTCTTCCTGCTTCTCCAGGTGCTGCTACAGGACAAATCGTGTTCTCTGCAACTGCTGCTGAAGAATGGGCTGCTGAAGGTAAAAAAGTAATTCTTGTTCGTCGTGAAACTTCTCCTGAAGATTTAAAAGGTATGTATGCTGCTGAAGGTATTCTTACTGAGCGTGGTGGTATGACTTCCCATGCTGCTGTGGTTGCTCGTGGAATGGGTAAATGTTGTATTTCATCTGCCGCTGGCGTTCTAGTTACAGGAAAATCAATGACTATCAACGGTATTGAATATAAAGAAGGTGATTTTATCTCATTGAATGGTACTACTGGTAAAGTTTATGACGGTAAAGTTGCTACAATTACTCCTTCTTTAGATGGTGATTTTGGTAAATTAATGGGTCTTGCAGAGAAGAGTACACGTATGTACGTTCGTACTAACGCTGATACTCCTGCTGATGCAAAAACTGCTCGTGAATTCGGCGCAAAAGGTATTGGTCTTTGTCGTACAGAACATATGTTCTTCGAAGGCGATCGAATCTGGGCTATCCGTGAAATGATTCTTGCAGAAAATGTTGAAGGTCGTAAAAAAGCTTTAGCTAAATTATTACCTATCCAACGTGAAGATTTCTCTGGAATTCTTGAAGCTATGGACGGATTTGGGGTAACTATTCGTTTACTTGATCCACCATTACACGAATTTACTCCTAATGATACTGAATCTCAAGCTGAAATGGCTGAAAAATTAGGTGTCGATGCTGCTATTGTTAAAGCTAAAGTAGAGTCTCTACACGAATTCAATCCAATGTTAGGTCATAGAGGTTGTCGTTTAGGAAATACTTATCCTGAGATTACTGAAATGCAAGCTCGCGCAATTATCGAAGCTGCTTGTGATTTAAAAGCTAAAGGATTAAATCCTAAGCCAGAGATTATGGTTCCATTAATTGGTACTATGAAAGAATATAAGATGCAGGAAAATATCATCAGAGAAACTGCTGCTGCTGTATTTGCTGAAAAAGGTGTAGAAGTTGATTTCATGGTAGGTACTATGATTGAGATACCACGTGCTGCTCTTACTGCTGATCAAATTGCTGAACATGCTGAATTCTTCTCATTCGGAACAAATGACTTGACTCAAATGGGCTTTGGTTATTCTCGTGACGATGCTGGTAAATTCTTACCTATCTATATTGAAAAAGGTATCCTTAAGCATGATCCTTTCCAGATATTAGATCAAGAAGGTATCGGACAATTGGTTGAAATGGGAACACAAAAAGGTAGAGCTGCAAATCCAAACTTAAAAGTAGGTATTTGTGGTGAACATGGTGGCGAACCATCATCAGTTGAATTCTGCCACAGAACTGGAATGGATTACGTTTCTTGTTCTCCATTTAGAGTTCCAATCGCAAGATTAGCCGCTGCTCAAGCAAACTTAAGATAAGAATTTTCAAAATTAAATATTTAAAGCCATCTTAACAGATGGCTTTTTTTATTATTTTATGCTTAATAAATGGATTATGTGTATAGTTTAAATATGATTATTTTTATAACTTTGGCCTTTATTAAAAAGATCAATGAAAAAAATGGATAATACAATACTGGAATCCTCATTCAATCAGTCAATAATTGACATTATTGAAGGTCATAAAAGTGTACTTCTAAATTTAGATCGTAAAGATTTAATTAAACATGTTTTGGATAACAGAGAGGCAATACCCTCTAAAAATGGAGCGTTAGCTACTTGGACTGGTCCAGAATCAACGGGTCGTCGACCAAAAGACACCTATGTTGTTAAAAGAGATACTAGCGAAAAAAATATCGACTGGACTTCGCCTAATAATATTCCGATAAAAGAAGACATATTTGATATGGTATTCTCTGATGCTTTGGATTACTTATACCAAAAAGATAATATTTATATAACTGATAGAGTAATTGGTGCAGATTCTAAATATGCATTACCAGTAAGAACAATTACTAGTCAGGCATTAACATCACTTTTTACAGATAATATGTTTAGGCTTGTTCCTAAAGATATTAAGAAAAGTGTATTTTTCGAACGTGGTTTTCAATTACTTACTGTTCCTTTCGACAAACTAAATAGTTTAAAATATAAAAGTCTGTTGCGTATTCTTCCTAATGGTGATACTTCTGATATCGCTGTAATAATGGATTTAGACAGACGTTTAGGTGTAATTGTTGGTTCTGCATACTTAGGAAGTGTGAAGAAACTTATGTTTACTGTAATGAATTACTATCTTCCTTTTGGTGGAGTTTTACCTCTACATTGCTCAGCAAATGAAGATAAAGATGGGAATTCAGCTTTATTGTTAGGATTATCAGGAACCGGAAAAACAACTCTTTCGGCAGATCCTGAAAGATCACTTTTAGGTGATGATGAGCACGGATGGAGTGCAGATGGAATTGCTAACTTCGAAAATGGATGTTATGCAAAAATGATTGATATTAATCAAGATAAAGAACCTGAGATTTATGATGCAATCATGCATAAAGATGATCCTTTAAAGCATGGTGCAATTATAGAAAATGCAATGGTTTACCCAACAGGAGAATTTGATTTTAGCGATAACAGAATTACAGAAAACTCCAGAGCATCTTATCCTTTGAAGTTTCTTAAGAATATAAAAGAATCATCAACAGCAGGGCATCCAACAACAATATTATTTTTAACTGCTGATGCTTACGGAGTTTTACCTCCAATTTCAAAACTAGATCCTAATCAAGCAAAATTATGGTTCCTAATGGGTTATACAAGTAAACTTGCTGGAACTGAAACCGGAATAACAGAACCTCAGGCAACATTTTCCAGATTCTTTGGTCAACCATTTATGCCATTGAATCCTGAATTTTATTCTACTATGTTAGGAGATAAAATGCAACAATTTAATACGAAGGTATATCTAGTTAACACTGGTTGGTTTGGTGGAGTTTATGGCGTTGGTAAAAGAATTGATCTTAAAATGACCCGTGCTATGGTAAATGCTGCCCTAAACGGGGATTTAGAAAATGTAGAATATACATATGATGAATTATTTCACTTAAATGTTCCTAAAACATGCCCTGGAATTCCAAATAAGATATTAACTCCGGCAAATATGTGGATTGAAAAAGAAGATTATGATTTAACCGCTTCTCGATTAGCAAATAAATTTAGTGCTGCCTTTGACGAAGCATATGGTGATAAAAACATTAAAGACGAAGTTAGAAATATGTGTCCAGGGAAATAATTAGCTTATCATAATATAACTTTTAAAACCTCTGTTTGTAACAGGGGTTTTATTTTTTAAGCGCAATCCACTCACCTACTTACTATTACAGCCATACTACTTGACTTCAGCTTTTTAATATCGTAACTTTATATAGTTAAAGTTTAGATAAAATAATTATGAAAAAACTAATTTTCATATTATTCATACTATCTGCTTTTAAACTTAGTGCTCAAAATTCTGATTCTATTTCTGTAAATTACTCACACAGATACCTTTTTGCTCCCTCTGCATTTGGAATGGATAAAGGCACTAAAAGCTATACCAATATCGATCTTTTTGTACAGGATTTTCAGTTTGGTATAACCGACAAATTTTCTATAATTACAGGTACTTCTTTTGTTCTAAATCCTGTCTATATTATACCAACTTATACTTATCAGATTAATGAAAAATCTGCAATTGCAGTTGGTGATTTATTTCTGTGTACCACATATGATAATTTTAATTATGGTAATCTTTTTTATGGATTATATACTTATGGCAGTATAGAAAACAATTTCACAATTGGAGCAGGGATATGGACATCAAAGCTTAGTAAAGATGAAACTGAAACTATAGATCCTGTAATGGATCCTTCATTCATTGTATATAACAAAGAAATTGAAACAATATCTCCTGCGTTCAATTTTTCAGCTCAGGTTAAATTATCGGACAATACATTTTTTGTTACCGAGAACTACTGGTTTAAGATAAATATGGACGCGAGTGCTGATTTAAAAGAACCACACCCAAGTGCTGGCTATGATATTACTGTGCGTTCAGAAGAATATGCAATAGAAGAATCTATCCTAGCCGGTATATTAGGTTTAAGGCTTGTAAGTAAAAAGAAACCTTCAAGATACTGGCAAATAAGTTCTATTTATGTTTTAGCTTATCAAGGCGAAATCCCTGAAGAATATAAACAACCTGGTTGGGAAACTTATAGAAAAGAAAACAAATACATTTTTTTCCCTATCCCATTTATTAGTTATACAATAAAATTTTAGAATAAATACTTTACTACTATTTTCACCAAAGCATTGACAATCCTCTATATATTGAATGTCAACATAAATATTCGTAAATTGATTAACATTAATTCAGGTAGAAATGAATTACACTTTAATTACAGGAGCTTCAAGTGGTATTGGTTATGAGTTAGCTTATCTCTTTGCTAAAAACGGAAATAATTTGGTTCTTGTATCAAGGGATGAAATAAAACTAAAACAAGTATCTCAAAACTTAAAAAAGAATTTCCATACAGAAATCCTGATTATTCCAATTGATTTAAGCAATA
>Ga0209692_10005978_pt1 | contig 10203 bp, 8 predicted proteins | sample tdDd472_FD_187129 | JGI IMG/M metagenome (GOLD analysis project Ga0209692, IMG submission 187129) | Marine sediment microbial communities from the Atlantic coast under amendment with organic carbon and nitrate - tdDd47.2 (SPAdes)... | ecosystem: Environmental > Aquatic > Marine > Coastal >...
ACAGTGCTTTTGCAAAGATAAAAACAAATAAAATTAAAAATCTGGTCCTGGATATTAGGGACAATTTTGGTGGTCGTAGTGTTGTGGTTGATTCTTTAATGAACTATTTAACAGATAAGCCATATATGCAGTATAAAAAAATTGAAGTCCGCATAAGTCCTGAGTTAAAAGAACATTACAAAAAAAGATATCCGCATAGATTAGATTGGATAAATAAGTATTCTATTGATGATAATGTTGTTATTGACCATAACATTAGAGAGACTCGTAATAAAAATAACCGCTTCGACGGAAATTTATTTTTATTAACAAACAGTTCATCATTTAGTGCTGCTGCTACATTCGCAGGAGTGTTTAAAAAATTAAAACTTGGTACGATAATCGGAGAAGAGACCGGAGGTACAATAGCATATTACGGCGACTTTTGGTTTTTAAATACACCTAATAGTAATATAAAATTTTATGTATCTCCAAAACGATTTATTCAATATGGAGGAGAGGAATATAATAGAGGTGTAATTCCGGATCATATTGTTCATGATAAAAAAAGTTCAATTGTAGAATTTGCAAATGATATTATTGAACAAAAACAAGGAAATGCTAAAATTTTATATAAATAATTCCTGACAATATTTTATAACACAAACCAATTGATAATATTTTTTTAAAGAATCTCAAAAAATAAATGATACCGTATTTGGAAGTATCCTTATGCTTCTAACCATTTTTATAAAAACATCTACAATCATTATATATAAAGTGAGTTCGACTGGGGGATGTTATTCTTATATTCGAAGATAATTTCTTTAGTCGAATTCACATTAAAAATAAAATTTTTAAATAAACGCTTGCGTTTAATAAAACATATTTCATATATTTGGCAATAATTAAACGGGAGCGTCTAGAAAATGCCAAAAATAGTAGCAAAAAAAGAGGATTGGATAAATTTAGGATACAGATTCTTCACCGAACATGGAGTTTCTGGAATTATTGTCGAAAAAATGGCTAAAACATTAAAAGTAAACAAGTCAAGTTTCTATTGGCATTTCAAAACGAAAAATGATTTTATTAATGAATTGATACAATATTGGATTGACCAGGAAACCGAAAGGATAATTCACACAACAAGTAGTAAAAAAGCAAGTCTTGAAAAATTTGAGTCCCATATTAAACTCATTTATAAACAGGATCTTTTCTGGGATTTCAACTTTTTTCTGAAACAATATGCCCGTAAGGAAAAGAGAATTCAAAAGATTATTGATGATATTGATACACGACGAATGAGGTATGCTCAAAATTTACTAAAGGAAATGGGCTATTTAGAAGAGGATGCAAACATCAAAGCACAGGTCTTAACTAAGCATTATATTGGGCATCATGAGATGCTCCGAAATAAAAAACAGAGTGCAGATTATCTGAATGATGTTAAAAAAGAATTGAATCAAATTATAAAATATTGATAAAAAAAAAGGAATATCATATGAATAAGAAATTTTTAATTTTGACCATTTTTTTATTGGTAATCTTGAGATGTTCTGAAAAATCTAATTGTGATATTGTAACCACCGATCAGTTTAGTAATATCAAAAAAACAATAATTAAAAAAATAGATAATGGTGAAATCCCATCTTTAACAGTGGCAGTTTTCGAAAAAGGTGAAATAGTCTGGATGGAATCATTCGGTTATGCAGACAAAGAAAACAAAATAAAAGCAATCCCCAATACTCTATACTCAATCGCTTCAATTTCCAAGCCCTTTACAGCAACTGGAATAATGAAACTGGTAGAACAAGGTAAAATTGATTTGGATGTAAATGTCGAAACCTATCTTGATACTTTGGAACTAAAATACTATACAACAGACAGTAATAAAGTTACATGTCGAAACATCTTGAGTCATACAGCCGGATTACCCATGCATTTCAATTATTTCTATGATGACAATGCTATCCCAATACCAGATGTTTCGCATACTATCCAACAATATGGCATTATTGTTAATCCTCCCTCCTCAAAATATGTATATGCAAATCTGGGTTATGGTATTTTAGGAGAAGTTATTTCAAGAACTACTGGAAAGCATTTCAATGATTTCATGACAGAAGAAATTCTATCACCTCTTGGTATGACCCAAACCACCTTGGATATTTCAGCAACAACCAGGAATAAACTTGCTAAGCGATATGATATTATGGGGAATTTAATCCCATTTTCATTTTCCGATACACCTGGTGCAGGAAATGTAAGTACAACAATTAAAGATTTGATTCAATTCGGGAAATTTTATTTAGAAAATGATTCTGAAAGTATACCACCATTGCTGAGTACGAAAACCCGACAATCCATGCAAGAAGGGCAATACCCTGATAATTCCAATGGAAGAAATACATATGGCTTGGGTTGGTTCATAAATGATACCGATTATAAATACAAAATGGTCTATCATGCTGGTGGTATGGATGGTGTTGATGCTATGATTAGATTACTGCCTGAAAAGGATATTGTTGTTGCTGCCATCTCAAATCAATACACCGAGTTTACCCATCAACTTACGGAAGATATTTTACTGGAAATGCTCCCGGATTTAAAATCTATGGAACCAGACCAATCCAATGAAAAAAAAGTTACCAATAAGAAACAAACAAAGGAAATTGAACAGTGTGATATGATTGGTAGTTGGAAAGGTCATCTTATGGCAGAGGGTAAACAGATTCCTGTAAAGATGGTATTTCAGAAAGATGGTGACATTCATGTCAATATGTATGTTCAGTTTGAATCAATGAATTTGCAAACTCATCGATATAAAGTCTACCATAAAATTTTGCTTAATACATGGATCTTTAATAATAGCCGTTTATTGGGTTGGTATGAAGCTAATATTCCGGGAGAGCATTTATTAAGATATCCACAATTCACTATGCTGGATTTAGAATACAAATCCGGAAAATGGTTGGGCACAGCAGTCGCAATGGCATCAAATCCCAATAGGATGTATTATGGCATTTCTCATTATATTGAATTTGAGAAGGAAGACAATAAATAGGTGGTACAATACTTATATCGCTGTGAAAAATCAATATGAACTTCTTGAAATTATTAACTTAAGGAAGAAAAAAAGTGAATAAATTTGAAGAAATAGACCGTAAAAGAAAAGAATCAAATGCAAGGTTCGAGAAACTGAATTCAAAGGTTTATAAATTATCAATAGGGGAATTGAGGGAACTATGAAAAAAATGAATTGGCTCATTTTGATATCCGCAATATTTATCATTACTGTTAGTGGTTTATTTGCACAACAAGAAAACGTAACATCAAGTAGTCTTCAAGCAGATGTAGAAAAATTAATGCGTGAAAAAAATGTTCCGGCTTTAGGGGTAGGGATCATTGAAGATGGAGTATTACATCAGATAAAAGTGTATGGCGAACTAAAAAAGGATACGCCTGCTCCATACAATGCCATCTTTAATGTGGCTTCTTTAAGTAAACCAATTTCAACACTATTAACATTGCGATTAGTCAGCAATGGTGATTGGGATCTTGACGAACCGCTGTATCATTATTGGGTTGACCCTGATGTCATAGATGACCCATTGCATAAAAAACTGACAACGCGACATGTTTTGACTCATCAAACAGGTTTTGATAATTGGAGATGGAATAATACATCGAAAAAATTAACCTTCAATTGCGAACCAGGAACGAAATGTAAATATTCTGGAGAAGGATTTAAGTATCTAATGAACGCACTTGAGCACAAGTTTGATAAACCCTTTGAAGCACTCGTAGATTCTTTCGTATTTAAGCCTTATGGGATGAGTGATAGTAGACTATTATGGGATGACAATTTTCATACTTCGAGATATGCAGAAGAACATAATAAAGAAGGAAAACCATATAATTTACGAAAAAGAGAAATTAACCCAAGTGCCGCAGATGATCTCCTGACTACCATAGAAGACTATGGATTATTTACAGAACATGTGATGAAGGGAACTGGTCTGACGGAAGATGTATATACCGACATGATCAGACCACAAGCGACAGTGAGGGAAAATGTTGCCTATGGTTTAGGGTGGTATATAAAACAAAATTTCTACAACGGTGAAGATGCACTGACACATACTGGCGGTGATGCTGGGGTGACCACAAAAGTAATCCTTCTGCCTAAATCTAAACGCGGAATAGTAATGTTTACCAATGGAGATAATGGATTTGATATCATCGAAAAAGTTGAAGAGGTTTTTTGGGAAACTAGGAAATCAATTACCTCGAGGCAGAGCCTACGAGGTATGTAAATGACTTTTTTATTTTCTAAGAGACGTTATAACCCCGAGGCAAAGCCTTCGAGGAATTCTTTCGATTAAATTCTGTAACAAGAGATTTAATCCTATCAAAGAGACATTAATTCATAAAATTATAAGTGAGATTTAATATGAGTAAATATTTATTAATAATTATTTTGATTGTAACCATGTTTTCTACAATCCAGGCAGAAAAAGTTATTCCATGGGATGAGTTTGACACGAAGGTTAATAACCTTATTGAGTCAGAGCAAAACACGCAGGCAATCCAGTTACTAAAAGAAAGCCTTAAAGATTATCCTAATAAGGAGTTTGAAATATATTCAAACTTGATCAATCTCTACAACGCTAAGGAAGAAATTAAAAATTCTATTGAGATTATGTCTGAGGCAAACAATAAAGGTTATTATTTCTGGTTCAGGCCAAGAGAAAGTCGTTATAATAATTTCAGAAGAGAAAGTTGGTTTAAAAGAGCTTTGGCTGAAAATAATGAACTAAGGGATAAATCCCAAAAATTGACCAAACCTGTTTATAAAATAGTCCTTCCCAAAGGGTATGATGTTAAAAAAAAGTATCCCTTAATATTGGTTATGCACGGTGGTAACCAGAGTATTATGTTAAGTCAGGATAGATGGAAGTCTGATGATCTCTATACAGACAAGATTGTGGCCTTTGTGCAGTCAGGTTGGACTGTTGCGACCAATAGATATAGATGGAATTTATCAGGAAACGATCTGTTTCACGATGGAACAGCCATTGATGAAGTAAAGAGTTTATATAATGAAATTTTAGCAAAATATTCAGAAAATATAGACAAAATTATATTGGTTGGCTTCTCTCAGGGGGCTTCACTTGCAATGAATATGGCGATCTATAAGGATATTGACTGTGTTGGAGTCTTAGCAGGCTGCCCTTTTAATGATGACATTGATCAGGTGCATGCTTTGGATTTAAAAGAGCGGGATGTACGGTTTTTTATTTTCTCAGGGGATCAAGACTGGGCATTTAAAAAAGCTGAAAAAAATATGAGTATTTTAAAAGAATCAGGTGTAAAAACAATTTTTAAAATAAACAAAGATATGGGACATCAGTTTTCTGAAGATATTGATACTGATATAAAAAAAGCACTGACATTAATACTTGAAAAATAGATGGAGATAAATGAAAAGAATCATTTTTAAAGGAAATATTATGTTAAAGAAACTTAGTTTTATTTTAATAGTAATTATTACTCTGTTTCTTATTACCAATTTTTCATTTGGACAACAATTTACAAACTTAAAAGGCGACTATCTTGGTCAACCATTGCCTGGAGAGATACCAGTTGTATTTGCTCCCAGAATAGTCTCAACAGATACAACAATTGAACACGGTTCTCCAACCTTTTCTCCTGATGGAAATGAAGTTTTCTGGCAGAAAAACTATAGACAAAGCGGAAATGGAACACAAATATTTGGTATGACAATGACTCGTATTGGAAACCGATGGACTGTTCCAAAGATATCTCCATATGATAGTGGTCCAGTATTTTCAGTTGATGGTAAACGACTTTATTATTTACCCTTTGGTGAGGAAAATGGAGAAAAAAACGGACCTTATTTTGTAGAAAAAGAAGGTGAATCCTGGAGTCAACCAGTTTGTATGGAACTTCTAAAACGCTTTCCTGAAATCAAAGTTATTTACAATCATTCATTTACTAGTGACAATACAATTTATTTTTTAGGATATGCAGAAGGTTATTGGGCAAATTTTGGTATTTATCGTTCTGAACTTATTGATGGTAAATATGTACAACCAGAATTACTCCCGGCTGGAATAAACGTTCTTGGAAATGATCGTAACTGGACTCCATTTATATCTCCTGATGAGAGTTACTTACTATTCTCATCAAGTCGTCGTAATCCAGAGACCGATGCTGGCGACATTTATATAACTTTCCGTAATTCTGATAAAAGTTGGACAGCACCTGTTAGTTTGGGCGACAAGATCAATTCCAATAAGCAGGAACGATTTCCCTCAGTATCACCTGACGGTAAGTATCTTTTTTTCACACGCTGGGTTGAGAGAGGAAATGAGGATGTTATGTGGGTAAGTGCCGATATTATTTATGAAATAAAAGAAAAAGTGTTAAACAACATAAAAAGGTAGAAACGATGAAAAAAAAACAATCTATAAAAATAATCGTTAGTATCATTTTAGTAATAATCTGTTATTATATCTTTTCAGACACTTATTACGGGAGATTAGTTCGATGGAATGTTCCTGATATCTACGATTATAATAAATTTCCATTCGTAGAGATAAACAATGCCAAAACAACTTTGAAATATCCTAAAAAACTTAAATCAGAGTTGATATCAAATATCAAATTTAGAAATGGTAAAGAATCGATAAAAAATTTAGACCAGATCATTGAAGAAACAAAAACAAGTGCTCTTATAATTATCCAAAATGATACTATTATTTATGAGCAATATTTTAATGGACGAACCCGTGAATCTTTATGTAAAGCATTTTCAGCCACAAAATCAATCTTATCTCTGATGATTGGTATTGCGATCCATGATGGTTATATCAATAATATCAATGATCCATTAAAAAAATATATACCTGACTTTAAAAATAAAGAACTTGGAGAAATTACAATCGAACAATGTTTGAATCAGACAACAGGGATTAAATATGATAAAAAGATGTCCTTTTTCTCGGACAAACCAAAGTTTTATTATACAATTAATGTACGGGAATTGATCAAAGATGTGAAATTAGAATCCCAACCAGGCAGTAAATGGGGCACTGATGAATATAGTATTTTATTATTAGCTGCTGTTCTTGAGAATGCTACAGGTCAATCTATTTCAAATTATTTACAAGAAAAAATTTGGAAACCAGTTGGTATGGAATATTCAGCGACTTTTTCTATCGACAGTAAAAAACATAAATTTGAGCATTGTGCAGATGGACTAAATGCAACAGCAATTGATTTTGCAAAAATTGGTAGTTTAGTTCTGAAAAATGGATACTGGAATGGTAAAGAAATTGTACCATCAGTTTGGATAGAAGAGTCCATTTCTTTGGAAAGAAGTTCTGTGACAGATTGGAACGGTTTGAATTACAAATATCTGTGGTGGCTAAATAGAGAAAATGGCGATTATCAGGCAATAGGCCGTTTTGGACAATATATTTTTATAAGTCCAAGAACGAATATGGTTTTTGTAAGATTCGGTGAGAAAAAAGGCTCAATATCATGGTGGGCTCAAATATTTCCTAAAATCATTAATGAAATAAACAAAAATCAATAATTATTCAATATTCGCTTGTTTAGAAGGAATTATAGCACATAACGAATCTACTTCGCAACTGATCGCGTAAGCGTCAGCTGCAAGTAGGTGTTGAACAAACTCCATTTATCGAAGTTGATCTCTATATGGAATTTGCTTTTGTTAGGAGTTTTATTGATTTGGTGAGATTCTGATGATTTTGGGCAGGATCAAGAACAAATTTTTACATTTATTTTGGTTAACCAATACTTTCATTTTCATTGACATTATTTTTCCTTTTTTTTACACAATTTCAAACATAATAATATCGCATCAAATCCCTGATAATAATGAATATTGATGGAATTGTCCCATGATGTTAGCGATCTGTGGCAGCAACTCTAATAGAGGCGGTGCTCTTTTCCGTTTTGTTGTCTCGATGAGAAGCATTTCCTTACCACATTTTGGGCATTTGAAAGTGTGTTTTTTCGGAACACTCTCTTCTGGAATTTTTGCTTTAAGTAGTAGTTGAAGCAGGTACAGAATCGATTTTCTTTTCGGATGGAGCAAACCATATGAACGGATTTTCTGAAAACCTTTGGGCAATGTATGTTGCAAGAATCTTCTGAGGAATTCAGTAACTGATAATGATATTATTTTATTCTTCCGGGTTTTATTGTTTTTGATGCGGAGGGTAATTGTTCCGTTTTCAGAAGATATAATATTATTATTTGATATGGCTGTGCGGTAAATATATCTGGCCAGATACTTCAATGAACTTTTCCCATTGCCTACTACCCGGATGTCAACGACCCAGTTTTTTGACAAAATTATTGAAGGAACCTGAAGGTTGTTTTCTTTGAGTCTAGCCCAGAGTTTTCCCCGATATAGGCTTGCTATTCTTTCCTGAGTGTTTTCTCAAAGAAAAATTTGATTCCGCATAGTACGATTGTATTGGTTGCCCTTGACCATTTGCGGTCATTTTTGTTATACAGAAAATACTTACGGATTTCATCTTCGCTAACTTCTTCTGCTGGTTTTTTGTAGTGGTCTTCAAGTTGTCTCAGTGATCTAGAGTAGCATTCTATGGTTCTTTCACCATATCCGTGAAGATCCATATCTTCGATGAAACGTTGTTTTAATTTTGACATAACTTCCTCCTTTGTTATTACTATTTAGATGAATAACTTGGAAAGGCTTTTATGTCAATGAGATACTTGAAATTTAACAGGACTGCCGCTTGGCGGCTTTGTTCAACATCTGTATGGATCGAACCCAGACAGCAGTAGGTTTTCAAGCAATTTAATACTTCAGATTAGTAAGTTGGGATTTGTTTTGTTGGATTTTACTTCGTAGTCTGGATCGCTCAAGCGTCAGATACAGAATAAATTCATGAGATACAGAGAATCGTCTTATAACCTATTATAAATTATTCAGTTTGTTTAAAAATCCTAATAATAACAAAAGATAATTTGAAAAAACTATGCTTATTCAATCCAAATTTTGGAACATTTATAAAAGTAATTATATAAACATTGTTGAGCATGAAGGAAACTATAAATTATAAGACTCATTGTTAATTGAAAGGATTTTATAAATGATAAAAGAAAAATATAAACAAATTTCGTTTTTTCAAATTTTATATTTGATATTTTTTTTAATTCTGTTTTCTATTATAATTTTTACTCCAATACTTATTAATGGCAATGTAAATTTTATAGGAAATTTGATTATTGAAGAAGAAATTGCTGAAAGTGTTTTGCTTTGTGTTCTGTTTTCTTTGAGCCTTGTACTGTCTTATCAATATGAACGTGAAATATACAAACAGAAAGGCCTGATCAAAAAAATTGAAAATGATAAAAAGACAGCGAATGAAAAGCTTATTGACTCATATAAATATATTGGTAAAATTAACATCCAAATTCAAGAAATTAAAACAATTTATAATAATATTAATATATATCCAGAAACTAAAAACGATTTTAAAAAAACCTTAAATTTTCTAAGTGAACGCGTGCTTGGCATTGTAAATCCAGATTGGGTCTTATTTAGAATAATTGACATAAACAGCCAAAGAACTATCACCGAACACTTAAAAACAAGAGGTGATGTTTCTTATCAATATCCTCATATAAGTAATAAAATGATTATTGAAAAACAATCTATTTCTACTATTACTTCTATAATCTCAAATCCTCCAAATTTAAATATTATCACCTCATGTAATCTCTCAATTGATAAAATTGATAATGATCAACGAATATTCATCAAAGCTATTGTAAATGAACTTACTATGCTGTTTATTATTTTAAATTCCTCATATTACAAAAATGAAAGTAATTATTTATAAAAAAATTTAATGAAAAAAATTCGATAACACATGGTATAGTTAATTGCCGAGTCAATAGGTTTGTTGGGCATTGTAATCTGCTTTAAGGTAAGCTGTTCGATGAATTTCAAGATTTTTGGGTTTTTGGGAGGTTTTGTAAATTGATAAAGATTTGTGGGGTTGTTCTCGCCGTCCAGTGAAACTGAGTCTAGCAGGAGTATAGATGGAAGATTTAATTAAAATTATTGCCTACTCATTTTTTTCTGGAATCACAGTATTCCTCGGAGGATTTTTATCAAAAATATTTGAGAGA
>Ga0209692_10005979_pt1 | contig 10202 bp, 5 predicted proteins | sample tdDd472_FD_187129 | JGI IMG/M metagenome (GOLD analysis project Ga0209692, IMG submission 187129) | Marine sediment microbial communities from the Atlantic coast under amendment with organic carbon and nitrate - tdDd47.2 (SPAdes)... | ecosystem: Environmental > Aquatic > Marine > Coastal >...
ATGGCTAACGGCTATACGCTTTTATCGTTTATAATTTTATCTCTAATATATGAACAACTCTTATCCAAAGCTGACCAGAAATGCTTTTGTTTAGCCGAGTCCCAAAGCGATTGCACCGATTACCATGATACTGGCAGCACCAAATCGTTTTTGTAGGTCACCTTCTTTTAATAAATACGCACCCATCACAATTCCCATCAGGATACTGATGCTGCGTAAAGGACCAACATAACTAACGGGGCTAGTTGATAAGGCAAATAACATCAAGATATACGACAAGGAACTAAGAATACCAACACCTGCGGCTTTCCATTTATCGTGTGTCCATGCCAGTTGAACATCTCCCCAGTGACGCAATGCTATCGGGGTAATGACGATCATGCGAATGGTGGTCACACCCCATTCAAACACAAACGGAGATAAGCCAACGGTACTGACTGTATAACTATCCCAAATGGTATATGCCGCAATCGTGACACCTGTAACACTGGCATAGAACAACCCCGTCAATAAGTTATCTTTACGAAATTTACGGGGGTCGCCTGTCAGACCAATGATACCAATAGCGATGAGTACCGTGCCAAAAACAGCAAGCAGGCTCGGACGTTCATGCAAGAGGATAACAGCCGCAATCGTCGATAATACAGGACCAAGACCACGCGAAAAGGGATAAACAATCGACAAATCCGCCACTTGATAACCGCGAATCAATGCCGAAAAATAAACCAGATGGAGCATGGCACTACCCAGCAACATAATAAGCTCTATCCCGCCGATAACAACATCTTGGCGGATGACCGTAAACAAGAATATCGGAAAGTACAGCACAACTTCGATAACGCCAAATAGCCAAATAAACGCAATGCCACCAATGGCGCGCTTGGATAGATAATTCCATAAAGCATGGGTAAAAGCAGAGGATAATACAAGTAAAATGGCAACACTAGTCATAGCAAACCCCTTAGGTCGTTGGCATACAAAATAAACCAACCCATCCCCTCCGGCTTTTTATGCCTTAAGGTGTCTGCCAAAGTGGCGTTAAAACATCGCTCGGTCACAGCCCGATGATGGTCGGCGGAACCCTAGATGCACATGAGTTTGTTAAGTGAATTGAGTATAGTCTTAACATATTAAAATGTCGAGTAGCAGACCAACACGGGGAATAGTAAGCTATTATTGGGGATAAGGGATTTGTATCGACTTGAACAATATTATAATGATGTTAAGCCACTTATCTTTATCATTAGCCCATACGATGACGATGATGCCAATGTTTAATAGCAAGTGGCTTTGAATTACTTACACAGTCTTTTCGGAGGTATCTGATTTTGTGGTAACAGATTTATGACGTTCTCGAATGTAATAAATAGGCTTACCTTGTGATTCGTGATATGTCCGCATAATCATATCAGCGACAATCCCTGTACTAATAAATTGTACGCCTAGCACAATCAACAAGACAGCTAGTTGAAGCAGAGGGCGATCCCCAATTTTATTTTCCGTCAACAGTTTAAAGACGGTCAAATACAATCCCATCAACGTACCAATTGCGCCAACAATAAAGCCTGCCGCTCCAAAAACATACAAGGGGCGATTGAAATAACTCAGCAAAAATGTCACAGCGATTAAATCGAGCATTACTTTAAATGTACGGTTAAAACCATATTTACTTGTCCCCCACAGACGAGCACGATCAACAACGGGAACTTCCGTCACACGGACTCCCATTTGGCTCGCCAAAGCAGGGATAAAGCGATGCAATTCACCATATAACTTAACGCCCTTCACCACATCAAAATGATAGGCTTTGAGTGTACAACCATAATCGTGTAACTTGACACCTGTTGAATTGGAGATAATACGATTGGCTGTCATAGAGGGCAAACGACGTAACAAAAAGGGTTCTTTACGATCTTGTCGCCAACCGCTGACAATATCATAACCTTCATCAAATTTATCAAGGATTTTCTGGATGTCATTGGGGTCATTTTGTAAGTCGGCATCAATCGTAACGATGATTTCCCCACGTGCCGCATCAAACCCTGCGGACATGGCGGCAGTTTGTCCAAAATTGCGACGGAAGTGAATGATGTGCCAGCGACTATCTTTCTCGTGGACATCGTTAAGCAGTTGGTAGGAATTATCACGACTGCCATCATTGACAGCAACCACTTCGTAAGACCGTCCAATTTTTTCTAAGGCGGCTGTTAATTCATTATATAGATTCTCAATATTGCCTTCCTCATTGTATATTGGAATGACAACTGAAATATCAAGTTCAGGATGATCAATTACTTCAGGATGAATCGGCATGTATCTTCTCCATATGGATTCGTCGCACATATTCTAACACTCATAGCAACGGGATTCTAGGTAACAGGCATAATCAAAACACCTGTCCAATAAGAACAGGTGTTGATAGTGATTAGTTACTGGTGTTTAACTTTTCAACATTAGACACGCTTCAATCCTCAAATTGAATCAAAATCCAGAGGTATTTGAAGTCTACTCAGCTTGTATACACTCTTTACGCCCTAGATTCTTGGTCGTGCCAGATGGGAATGTTTTTACTTTCACTTTTTCGGCTCCGAAGCCGCTCCCAATACTCATAGAACCCGGAATCGAAAATTTACTAGTGGAATCGGACATCTCATAATATGTATCAAAAAACGTAACCCGTGCAGTTGTATCACCTGAAGGTGCAGCTGTCACGTCTACAAAAAGGAGTCCATCATCACAGTACATTCTTGCTTCCACAATGAGTTCTTTTTTATCTTTTTCTTTTGTTTCAGAGGGTGGAACTTCTGTAGGAGGAACATAATATGCATCAGGAATATCTTCTAAATCAATAATACCGGCTTCATATTGTCCAAAATAGTATCCTGCTTGCCACCAATAATCGGAATTACACCGTCCGTCATCCCATGCATTGCCTTCGCTACACAAGTTATTATCAACTATGGGTTCTGGTTCGTCCGTGGCTTCTGGGGGAACTGGATTAGGTGAGTTATTACCACCTGTCGATTCATTAATAATGATCTGGATAGGTTCTTCACTTGGACATTGTAAATCTACCGCGTAATTCAACAATGTTTCTGGCACATTTTCCAGTACACAGAAAGATTCTCCTAGAGATGATTCAGGAACAATTTCAGGAGCAGTCCATGAATCCTCGCCACAACCGACAACCCGATCATTATTATTGCCATCTACCCCACGATCATCTGGTTCTGTCAGGCAAGCCGTTGTACGTTGATTTTCATATACAATCAAATCCGTTCCGTCAGGTCCTGCACCCGGTATAACCACTTTACCGTCAATTACAGTGATTTCCATAATGTCGCCGGGAGGCAAAATCCGAACCGTAATCGTTGATCCCAAGCGGATGTCCGCACCATTGACGGTTAAATCAATTTCAATGCCTTCTGGTCCTTGAATCATAAGCGTATCTTCGGGGGCTTCTTCACAAGCAGGTGTACCAAATCCCGTGCGTAAATAGAAAGATTGCATCAATGTGCGTTGTGTACCATCAATCACAGGGAGCGACGCAAGGCGATCATCGGGTTCGATCAAATTACCAAACACCCAACCAATACGACTCCCAACAACAGTACGATACCAATTCCCATCGGCACTTTGTCCATCAATTTCGATGGCCGCACCTGCACCGACACCACCAATGACGTTAAATGTCAGACCAGCACCACTTCTGATATTTGCCTCACTATTCGTCGTGACAGAAATAGCATCCACCGCCTGAAATACGCTATCAGGTTCAACAGCACTTTCGACTTCAACATCGCCCAACAATACAAATTTCACAGATTGTCCGGGAATCGAATTCGGGACATTAGCTTGTAAACTCATAACCGCTACACCCCATTGTGAGGTTGTTGTATTCATTTCGGACGTACGGATCGTTTCGAGGATGCCGAGTTCTGCAATATCTGATGGTTGATTGAAGAAATCATCATCAACCGTCTTAGAAAATTCAGCAGTGACCAAATTATAGCCGTAACACACGCTGTTGCGCCCAAGTTCGTCACAGCTCTCCCCCATCGACAATAGGGCTTGCTCAACAATAGCAGGGCATGTTCCTTGTGCTAACAATAATCCCATCGAAGTCATGGATATGACAAATCCCAGTAAGAATGTCAATCTATATCGCATATAATAAATCCTAGTTGTTATTTTGATGTATAGCTTTATTGTACGCTATATTGGCAAAGAAATCTAAAATCAGTGAATAATTTTACGTATAGTTTGCGTGGGGAATACGTCAGGTAACACACAAGCAAGCTAGGTAGGATTTGGCTAAACTGATACAATAAGTTTGTAGAGGTTTATCGGGGAAAGATACATGGCAGACGAAAATAGAAATCAAGACAGTGAGCCAATCGAAGATCAAGATAGTGAAAATACTGTTCAGCATCAATTCTATAGAGATGATGGATTAACAGTTGGCGCAACGCAACACCATGAGGACATGACACAAATTGAAGATTATGATGCCGAGCAAACCATGCCGAATGCTATTTATTCGCAGGAAATAGACTCGCAATCACCAGAAGAGGCGATTCCAAATCAAGAGACCATCATCGACCCTGCATCAGTTAAGGCATATGTCAACGAAACGACACAAGCAGGAGAAGATACTGGCCAGCATACAGTAGCTGATGATAGTGATGATGAGGAAAATCCAAGAGCAAATAATGAAACACTGACAACGGATATGGTTGAAGTAGATGTAGATGCGGATGTTCCGTTCCATCTACCGCATGTGTCAGAGTTAGATGATTATGGCGCGCTGGATGAGCGTAGTGATTCTAACAAGATGATTACGATGCCTGTTTATGGCGATATGACACCGAAGGGTGGCGACCAACCCACATTACCCGGCACATTTGGGCTCGATCCTAGTCCAGAGATGCAACAAGCACCACCCCCAGCACCTGCCCAACAAACAATGATGAACCCAAGAGTGCGCGCCCAACACGCTAGCCCACCACCCGTGTCACAACAGACCATGATGAATCCACAATTTAGGGACTCGTCTCATCAGCAACCACCGATGCCACCCGCACAACAACAAAGACATGCCCCACAGCATCTACCGCGAAAACGAACTCGCCGTAAAATTTTGGGAATGCCATCGGGTTGTATCTGGGTCATCGCAGGTTTGGTTGTCACGTTCTGCGGGGGCTTGACCTTGCTTAGTTTGTTGGCGGCAATGATTTTTGTACCACAAATCGAAGCGGAATGGACAACCCGAATCGAGGAAGTTGATAATTATCGTGGTTTTGAAAGTACCTTTATTTATGACCGTTATGGCAATGATTTATATGAAGCCTTCGGGGAAGGTCGCCGTAGTCGGGTCACTTATGATCGTTTTCCACGTTCCCTAATTTTAGCAACAACATCGATTGAAGATGATTCTTTCTTTGATAACATCGGCATTGATGTAGGGGCAACTCTCGTCGCGTTCTTAAATTATGTTGGAGCGGAAGCAGACGAAAATACAGCAGGTGGTAGTACCATTACCCAGCAGTTGGTGAGGAATGTGTTATTCGATTATGAAAAACGAACTGAGCGCAGTGTTGCCCGTAAATTAGAAGAAATTGTTCTGGCGATTGTATTGACACAAGCCAAGAGCAAAGAAGAAATCTTAGAGATGTATCTCAATGAGATTTACTATGGGAACTTAGCTTATGGTGCACAAACAGCTGCACAAACATTCTTTGGTAAAAATGTCGAAGACTTGACACTTGGTGAATCGGCATTGCTAGCAGGATTGCCACAAGCCCCTGCAACACTCGACCCACTTAACCCTGACCCAGCCATTCAAGCCGCGGTTGATACACGTTGGCGGCAAGTCCTTGGTGAGATGATCGAAGAAGGATATATCACGCAAGAACAAGCCAATCAAGCTCTCAGTGATGGGCTCTCATTTGTAGCCCCCGATGTGTCATTAAATGCCCCGCATTTTACAGTGTATGCACAGGGAGAACTTGAACGCTTAATGACGACATTAGGTTATAGTCCCGAAGAAATCACACGAGGTGGATTACGCGTATATACCACGCTCGACCAGAATGTGAATAATCTGGCGCAACAATCCGCCGCGAATCAAGTCTCACGCCTCGCAGGTAACAATGTCACTAACGCATCGGTGGTTGCGATTAAACCGCTCACAGGTGAAATCGTGGCGATGGTCGGGAGTATCGACTATAACAATGATTCTATTGATGGTAGTGTCAATGTCGCAACCGCCTTCCGTCAACCGGGCAGTACCATGAAACCGTTCACATATTCTGCCGCGATTGAACGTGGAATGACTGCCGGAGATGTCATCTGGGATACTCGTACCGAAATCGGCATACCGGGACAAGCTCTATATACACCACGCAATTATGACGGTGCATTCCACGGGCCGATGGCAATGAGAAGAGCGTTAGCTAGCAGTTATAACATCCCTGCGGTACAAACTTTACGGCTTGTCGGCGTTGAAGCATTACTCGAATTGATGCGCCGCTTTGGTGTGACTACCCTTGATGAAGATGCATCACAATATGGCTTATCACTGACACTCGGTGGTGGTGAAGTTACGCTGATTGAGTTGACCAATGCTTATGCTGTGTTCGCAAATCAAGGGGCATATGTCCCTGTCACATCGATTTTGTGTATCGTCAATAGTGATAATGAAATCATTTATCAATACGAAAATAGCTGTCCCGAAGGTCGTCCAACAGACAATACTGTGAATCGTACGGGTTTCGGCAAACAAGTGCTTGACCCACGTATCGCATTTTTAATCACCGACATCTTAGGGGATAACAACGCCCGAAGTTCGGTCATGGGTGCAAATAGCCCCTTACGGACCGATGGCATCTTTTCATCAGTCAAGACAGGCACAACCAATGATGTTAAAGACAACTGGACAGTCGGCTATACTCGTAATCTCGCAATTGGTGTTTGGGTTGGCAATAATGATGGTCAGCCAATGGTCAATTCATCAGGTTTAACGGGTGCTGCTCCAATCTGGAATGCCGTGATGACAGGAGTCTATAACAATCAAAATCTATTAGGTGCATTTGCCACCAATGGACAGTTACAAAACGATCAACCCCTACCTCCTAATGGTATGACCCTCAAGCAAATCTGTGATGTTACCCGTTTAACAGATCCATCGCTTAGTTGTCCGGGGACAATTAATGAGTGGTTTTTAGATAGCCCCGCAGGTATCCCTGATGCTGACGGTAATTTGTTCTTCCCACAACAAACGATTGAACAAACACAAGTCCCAACACAGGGATCAGTCGTTGAGGAGATGTCTCCCGGTGTTTATCGCACCCTTGCCTTCCCGATACCGCCAGATGTTGCCAATGGGATTCAATTCAATGTTGGTCCCGGTGAAAAGCAACCGCTACCACCCAAATATTGCCGAGTTCCCGTCCAAGATGCTCAAGTTGCATCAGCGGCAGGCGCACGAAATCTATGGTTTACAGGTGGTCCAGCTACATCACAAGCCGATTCTGTTGAAGCGGAACGCTATGCCCGTGAACGTGGTTTAGCATTTTTACCGACGATTGATTGTTGGGCAGATGTCTATAACTTCCAACCGATTGCAGGTGTAGGAGGTATTCTACAAATCCAACAACCCGCCAACGGTCAGAGTATCTCTGGAGTCATCCCAATTATCGGGACAGCCCAATTTGATGGTAGCCAAGCCGATATTTATCACTTCTTCATCACAGGTGGTCAATTTACAGATTGGACACCGTTAGGGCAACCGCATAATAGCCCTGTCGTGAATGGACAATTAGAAGAACTCCACGCCGATGCCCTCCAATCAGGGTCGTATACGCTACGGCTTGCATTGGTCAGAGGCTCGGATATGGTACAAGCAACCGACATCGTTTTTACTGTCCCATAACACATAACAATCCATAGCAGGTGAGCTAACCACTTGTCTGTTATGGATTGTTCATCGATTAGAAAAATCCATCAACCCTTATATTGCCTCCCATACAGTATTTATTAAGAACATATCCCCCAATTATTCGGGGACACAGCCACGCTATCTTGTTATATGCTAAATAGAATATAAGGAATTAGGAGGAATTTCAGTGTTTGTTGCAGTATTAGTTTTTGTCAGTGTAATCATATTTGCGATGACAATACGTTAATAGTCTATCGCATGAGAGGACTCGAAGATGAACTACTACTTGTACTGGGATTTCTGATGTTCTTAAATCTGTTAATTAATCATCATTCTATATGATTAGCATGAATTGTTGGTTGGGTCATTTCGTAACAAAAACAACCATAATTTACCAGTTCATTTGGTGGTATTTTAAGAATATATGACAGATGTCATCTATTTTGGTTAAGAAACCAACTCTTAATTTGACATCGGCTTAACCATGACTTAAACTACAGATAGATAAAGATTGGGAATGAAATTGACTTATGATACCTAATAAATTCATATACAAATCACATAGGAAACACTAAGCGCGGTTGCCAAGTAATATTGCACCGCGTTTTTATTTTTCGGACACTTTATCTTAACAGGAGAAAGGAAAAACAATGGACGCAAGTATGATTAATAAAATACAAAAAGCGAAAGAATACGCCAGCCAACCCAAGCGTGCGACCTTCAACAGCCTCACTGCCGAATTCCGTGGGGATAACAGCACTTACCGCGTAACACTCAGTAATGATGGATGGTCATGCACTTGCCCCGGTTTCCATAAATATGCAATTTGCCCCCATATAATGGCAATCGAAAAGTTGTTTAAACCGATGCTCAAACGGGAACCTGTACCATACGCACCCGGTCAAAATATTGTTAGCGATGTTAAAAAAGCCAAACGCTATTCCGAAGAAGTAGATCGCATCCGTATTTTGACATTTGATTGTACATTTGAAGGGTATAACAAAAATCATCAAGTCACATACGATAATGGCGCATGGACAAGTACTGCCTCTTTCTTCCAACAACGCGGCGTTTGTAGCCACACAATGGCACTCGAAAAAATCCTTAAAGGGTTCATAGAGCCAATCCGTATCGAACCGGTAGTATAACAGTAATCTTCCAAATATGGCTATGAGCGGGGGTTATGATACCTCCGCTCACCAACTTTTCATCTTCCTCTTCACTTTTAACCTTGAATGTAACAAAATCGTATCAATAATTGATGTGCAATAAGTTGGACTGTGTTAAACTATGTGACAACTCAATCATCCACGTTTATTTTTAGTAGCATGGATGAGTTGCTATCCTAATTTACGGATATTTGTTTTGATAATGAAACAGTGGTTTGAAACTTATGATTGGAACAAGACTTAACAACCGCTATGAAGTACGCGCTCATCTTGGCGATGGTTCGACAGCAACTGTGTATAAGACATACGATACTATGCTGGGACGAGAAGTTGCACTAAAGGTGTTGTTACCCCATGTACGGGAAACTACAGCACAACGGTTTTTCCAAGAAGCTAAAGCTGCCGCCCACCTCAACCACCCCAATATTATGTCGATATTCGATATTGGGGAAGATGACGGACGGCATTTTCTGGTGGTGGAGTATGTAGAAGGCGATTCACTCTCGCACTATATCCCCTCCGCACCTGATGTTGTGGTCGAACTTGGCACACAAATTGCATTGGCTCTGGAATATGCTCATAATAATGACATTATTCACCGCGACATTAAGCCCGCCAACATCAAAGTTACGCCCGAAGGTCAAGTCAAGATTATGGATTTGGGGCTCGCTCGTCCACGTGCAGGTAAACGAGTAACAGCACCGGGTATGGTGATTGGTACACCAGCTTATATTTCACCAGAACAAGCACAAGGTCATAACCTCGATAGCCGTACTGACATTTATTCCCTCGGCATCGTCCTCTATGAAATGATTACAGGGGAATTGCCGTTTAATGCGGATGACATCACAGCATTATTGCTTCAGCATGTTCAGCAAGCTCCAGAGCCCCCATCCAAAATCGTACCGGATTTACCAATCGCTTTGGAGACAGTGATTCTCAAGGTATTGGAGAAAAATCCGAATCGACGCTTTCAATCTATGGAAGCACTCGCACGGGCATTACGGGCATCATTACCAACAACTGCCGAATTACGATCTTTAGATGAAACAGAAAATACTGAGAGTCCGAAACCAGAATGGGCAAAAACGATT
>Ga0209692_10005980_pt1 | contig 10198 bp, 8 predicted proteins | sample tdDd472_FD_187129 | JGI IMG/M metagenome (GOLD analysis project Ga0209692, IMG submission 187129) | Marine sediment microbial communities from the Atlantic coast under amendment with organic carbon and nitrate - tdDd47.2 (SPAdes)... | ecosystem: Environmental > Aquatic > Marine > Coastal >...
GCTCAACATCAATCGAATCAAGGCTGACCTCCATTTTTCAACCTTGAATCAAATTTCCACCGAATTGGGAATCCCATGCCTTATGTATGTAAACAGGCCCTAGCACGCTGCCGTCTGAAAGCGCGATCGGCCCTTCGGGAAAGCGCAGGCCCGAGGCGATCTCGCGGACCTCACTCATCGGGAAACACGCTTTGCCGGACCCGCGCCATGCCCCTCAGCCAGCGGTCCCGGTCGGCGGCCTTGCGGGCGGCGTAATCGTGGACGATTGCGTGCGGGAAGATCAGGAACCGCTCGTCATCCATCGCCTCGACCACCGCCTCGGCGACGTCTTCGGGTTCGAGCATGCCGTCGGCCGAGGACGGCTTGCCCTCGCGCCCGCGGGTCATTTCGGAGCGGACACCCATCGGGCAGAGGACGGACACCTTCACCCCCTTCGGCCCGTATTTGGCGGCGAGGAATTCGGCGAAGCCGATCGCCGCGTGCTTGCTCATCGTATAGGCGACACTGTCGACCTGGATCAGGATGCCGGCGGCGGAGACGGTGTTCAACAGATAGCCGGAACCGCGCTCGGCCATGCCCGGCGCCACCGCGCGGGCCGCATAGACATGGGCGAGCGCGTTGACGCGGAAACTGTCCAGAATCTCGCCGTCCGGCTGGTCCTCGTCGCCCAGCCTCAGGATGCCGGCATTGGAACAGAAGATGTCGACCGGACCGAACCGCGCTTCCGCGAGCCGCACGAGGCCGGTGACCTGCGCCTCGTCGCCGACGTCGCAGGCGGTTCCAACCGCGCCCAGTTCTCCCGCGACCGCATTGACACCGTCGCCGTCGATATCGGCCAGAACCAGCCCGCGCGCGCCTTCGCGGCGGAACCGCTCCGCAAGCCCTTTGCCGATGCCGCTGGCCGCGCCGGTTACGACGACGATCTTGTCCTTTATTTTCAAGTCCGTTCCTCCCGAATTCTTGCCTGCTTGTATGGCAAATCGGCTTGCGCTTGAAAAGCGACCCGGTTTCGGGGAAAGACTATCCGGACGAGCGGCAGAGAACGGAATCACGATGATCCTGATCACCGAATTCATGGACGAGGACGCGGTCGAGTGCTTGCGGCGCGATTACGACGTCCGCTACGACCCCGACCTCGCCGCCGCGCAGGAAAGAATCCCGGCGCTGGCCGCTGGCGCCCGTGCCCTGATCGTCCGCAACCAGACGAAGGTGACCGCCGCCCTGCTCGATGCCGCCCCGGACCTCGCCTGCGTCGGCCGTCTGGGCGTCGGCCTCGACAATATCGACCTCGCGGTCTGCGAAGCGCGCGGCATCGCCGTCTATCCCGCCACCGGCGCCAACAATCTCAGCGTCGCCGAATACGTCATCGGCAATGCCATGCTGCTCCTGCGGTCCGCCTATTCGGTCAACGCGGCGATACTGGCCGGCGACTGGCCGCGCGGCGTCTGCGGCAAGGGCCGGGAACTGGCCGGCAAGATGCTCGGCCTCGTCGGCTACGGCGCCATCGCGCGGGAGACGGCGGAAAAGGCGCGTGCCCTCGGCATGACGATCGCGGCCTTCGATCCCTATCTCCCGGCCGGCGACCCGGCATGGCGGGGTACGCGCAACCTGCCGTTCGAAGCACTCCTCGCCGAGGCCGACGTGGTCAGCCTGCACGTGCCGCTGACCGAGGAAACACGCCACCTGATCGATGCCGAACGGCTCGCGCTGATGAAGCCGGACGCGATCCTGATCAATGCCGCCCGTGGCGGCGTGGTCGACGAGGCGGCACTGGCCGAGGCGCTGGCAGCGGGCCGGCTCGGCGGCGCCGCGCTGGACGTTTTCGAGACCGAACCGCTCTCCCGGGAAGCCGCCGCCCGCTTCGCCGGCCTCTCCAATCTCGTGTTGACGCCCCATATCGCCGGGGTTACCCAAGAATCCAATGTCCGGGTCAGCGCCATGACCGCCCGCGCGGTCGCCGACCATCTGGCCCGCCACTAACCAAAGCCAATCAGGGAAGCTGAAACACCGAAATGGCGAAACACATCGACGCGAAGATCGTCGGCGACCTGGTCGCCAACGATATCGGCTTCGTGACCACCGTGCCGTGCAAGCAGCTCGCCGGCGTCATCGAGGTTCTCGAAGGCGAGAACCGTCTCCTGCACGTGCCGTGCAACAAGGAGGACGAGGGCATCGGACTGTGCGCGGGCGCCTATATGGGCGGCCGGCGGCCGGCGATCATCATGCAGAACACGGCCATCGGCGTCGTCGTCAACGCCATCGTTACCCTGATCCAGTACTACCAGATCCCGCTGCCGATGCTGATCAGTTATCGCGGCGAGGTCGGCGAGAAGGTCGCCTGCCAGGTGGAGATGGCGGTCCACACCAAGGCGCTGCTGGCCCAACTCAGCATCCCCACCTACCATTTCCACAAGCCGGAGGACGCCGACGAGCTCGACGGCATCCTCAAGCACACCCAGATGTGCAAGAAGCCCGTCGCCATCCTCACCGACGCCACCTTCTGGAGGACCGCGCAATGATCCGCTTCGAGGTTCTCAAGACCCTGCTGCCTGTGTTCGGCGACCATCTGGTGGTCTGCAATATCGGCCTGCCCTCGCAGGAACTGCACATGCTCGCCGACCGGCCGACGAATTTCTACATGCTCGGCACCATGGGCCTCGCCTCCTCCATCGGCCTCGGCCTCGCGCTGAGCCAGCCGAAAAAGGTGATCGTCATCGACGGCGACGGTTCGGTGCTGACCAATCTCGCCACCCTGTCGACCATCGGCAACAACCCGGCCCCCAACCTGGTGCTGCTGATCGTCGACAACGGCAGCTACGGCTCGACCGGCGACCAGCCCACCTATGCGGGCCGCAAGACGTCGCTCACGGACGTGGCCCGCGCCTGCGGCTGCGACAACGTGGTGGAATGCCGGGCCGAGGAGACGGCGAAGGCGGTATCCGACGCACTCGATTCCGACCGGATGACGGTGATCGTGTCGAAATGCGAATCCGGCAATGTCGATGTGCCGGTCATCGACATGAACCCGGTCCTGATCCGCGAACGCTTCATGGCCGAGGTGCGGGGGGAATAGGGTCGCCGGCCGACTCTGAACAAGCCGGAAGGCGTGGATCCCCGCCTCACGCGGGGATGACGGGAGCTGTTGAGAATAATGGGATATTTCTGTATTCGGCGTGCTCGGAAACGCCTGACTGGATCCCAAATCAAGTTTGGGATGACACAGAGATTGGGGGCAGCTTTCCCGTGATCCGCGCCGTCCTCTCAGAGCGACGTGCGTTTCGGCTTCCGGCGAACCTCACAAAGCGCGTCATCCCAAACTTGATTTGGGATCCAGGACGGCCGTGCGGTTATCCGAAACGACGGCGATTTACCTAAAACTTTCAACACCTTCCGTCATCCCCGCGCAGGCGGGGATCCACGCTTCCCGGCTTGCTCTGCCCGCCGGTCCGCCCCGGTCAGACCGCAGCGATCCTGGCGCTGAACTCCTCGACATTGCTGCGCAGCGAGGTGATCTTGCGGTCGACCTCGTCGGACACGGTGTTGACCTGGCCGGAGGCCTGTTCGGCATTGGCGGCGGACTCGGCCACCCGGCCGATGGTCTCGGAGACCTCGCGGGCGCTCTGTGCCGCACCGGAAATGCTTTGCGAAATCTCGTCGGTCGCCGAGGATTGCTGGTCCATCGAGGCGGCGATCGCCGAGGACAGTTCCGATATGTCGGCCATAGTCTTGACGATGGCCTGGATGTCGCCCTCCGTCGATTGCGTCTCGCTCTGGATGTGCTCGATCTGCGAGGCGATCTCGTTGGTCGCCTGCGCCGTCTGGGTGGCGAGCGACTTCACCTCGCTGGCGACCACCGCGAAACCCTTGCCGACCTCCCCGGCGCGCGCCGATTCGATGGTCGCGTTGAGCGCCAGCAGGTTGGTCTTCTCGGCGATGTCGCGGATCAGGGTGACGACCTCGCCGATCTTGTCCGACGCCGAGGACAGCCGGTTCATCTTCGCCGCCGCCTCGCGCGCCTGGCGGTCGGCCTCGGCGACGACTTCAGCCGTCCGGCCGACCTGGCCGCCGATCTCGCGGATCGAGGCGGTCAGTTCTTCCGCGGCGGACGAAACCGCCTGCACGCTGGTCGAGGCGCGATCGGACGCCTCGTTCACGGTACGGGCCTGATCGGTGGTCATCGAGGCGACCTGCGACAGGTCGGAGGCGGTCGAACGCATGTCGTCCATCTGGCTTTCGACCACGGCGACCAGCTCGGCCACGGAGCCGCGGAACGCCGAGGTCAGATCGTCGACGGTCTGCTGCCGCTTGAGGCGCTGTTCGTCTTCCGCTCGCTTCTGCGCCTCGAGTTCGATGCGCTTGATCTCGCGCCGCCGGAACACCGCGACCGACGAGGCGATCTTGCCGATCTCGTCCTGCTTGGTCTCGAAAGGAATATCGGCCTCTGTATCGCCCTCCGACAGCGACACGATACGCGCCGAAATCAGGTTGAGCGGTCCGCTGACGAAGAAGCGGAACAGGAACACCACTCCGACGGCCAGCACGATGAAGGCGCCGCCGAGCATCAGGGCGGTCTCGAGCTGCCGGTCGGCGATGATCGAATGCAGTTCGTCCGTCCGCCAGGCGATCGCCAGGAAACCGTAGGGCTCGCCCTTCTTGTCCTTGCCGGCGGAGGCGACGACCACCAGGTCGCCATTGTCGTCCGTAAGTACCCTGGAGGCGCCCGCCTCCATCGGCAGCAGGCCGGCGACGACTTCGGCAAGCGTATCCGCCTTCATCGTTTCGGTGGAATGCCCGTCGACCTTGGCGCCCTTGGCGTCGGTGGCGACGATGGCGCGGGCCGGCGCTGCCTTGGCCTCGACGATGCCCTTGTAGGCCTCGGCCACCGCTTCCGCCTTCTTCCAGCGCAGCGCGCCCGCGGCGTTGCTCGCCACGAGCTTGGTGATTTCGACATGGGCGGATTCGAATTGCCCGAGCATGGCGGTCTTCACCGCCTGCCCGATCAGCAGGGTCGTCGCGATGACCGCGACGACCCCGAATGTCAGGACACCGACAACGATCTTGGTTGAGATCGATATCCGATCGAGGAATCCCGGCTTTGACTGAGTCTTCTTCATTTTCGATTTTCCCCTGAAATTCAATGACCGATCGTTGCCGGATCCGGCGCTTTTGCGGCGCCTAGAGCGCGTCGACGTTGATGCCGATAGTGATCGCGCCGATGACCTTGCCGGTCGCCGGATCGGTGATCGAGACGCTCACCTGCGACTGCAGCATCTGGGTCGATTCGTCCTTCTCGATCTCGTCGACGAACACGGCGTTGGGACCGGCCTGGAAGGTCTTCTTCCATTTCGCCTCGTCGCCCTGCCAATAGTCGGACGTGGTATCGGACTGGCCGACATTGAGGCCCTTGGCGTCCATGACGAACATCTCGGTGATCAGGCCGCCGGCTTCTTCCTTCTTCTTGGTCAGGAAGGCCGACAGGGGGTTGCCGAGCACGCCCTTGATCATCGGCTTGGCGTCGGCGTCGACTTCGGCCCGCCACTGCTTGTCGAGCTTGTCGATATCGGCCGACGAAAGCGCCGCGGTCTTGTCGTTCTGCGCCTTGATCGCCTCGATCACCGCCGGATCCTTCAGCCAGGCCTGGATCTTGGACGCCACATAGGCCTTGATCGGCTCGACATGGGGGCCTTCGGCGGCGCTCGCCATGGTAAACGGAAGTGATACGGCCAGAGCGGCCGCCGCCATCAGGGTTCTTGCAAACACGGGATTCTCCTCGTTGGTGGAAGTGGTATGCGCCACCCTATGGTCAAGTAAAAAACTTATTAGGCCGTTAAGACCTTCAATGGCCGCCGGAATTCTTCGGCATCGTAAATTTTATTCCTTGTACTGAGGCGTTCCGACGATGCCTTTCGGCGTTCGCGGCGTGGAGAATCGTCGCGAAACGTCTGAATTCGCGAGACTTCCAAATATTGAAGGATAGATTCAGGTTTTCCGCGAGACACTTGTTGCACCGCAGCATCGCGAAGTAAAAACGACGGGAGACAGAACCGGTCAGCCGGCGCCGCCGCCCCTTGCCGCCTGGCGGCCGCCCTCTTCAGCCGAATCGTCGTCCCCGCCCTTCATCGCCTTGACGGTCTGACGAATCTGGCGGACCAGCACCTTGTCCGGCGCCTCCGCCCGCCTGAGGCTGCGCAGGGCGACGCGATAGAACCGCAGGCTGGTCGGCGCCAGCGGCAGGCACCATTCGACCACCGCCTTGGTCGCGTCGTGGTGCTCGGCCCTGGAGAGGGCCGAGATCAGGTGGGTCATGCCTTCGCCGCCATCGGCGGCGATCAGCGCCTCGTTCATCAGGATGTCGGCGCCGTTCTCGAAATCCCCGGCGGCGAGGAAAGTCTCCGCCGCCGCCGTCAGCACCGGCGCGGCCCGAACCGCATTCATCGCCTTGCGCGGCACGAAGATGTCCGGTGCCATGTCCGCGTCCCGCTCGAGCCGTTCCTTGATGAGATCGCGGGCGTCGCCGGGCTTGCCGCTCAGGCAGAGCGCTTCCGCGCGGCGTTGCACGGCGCGCACCGAGTCCGGATCGAACAGCCTGACCGATTCCTCGATCACCTTCGCGGCGAGTTCGTTGTGCCCCTCGGCACCGAGCAGCCGCGCCATGCCGTCGATCAGCATGATGTTCTCCGGCGAGGCCTCCAGCGCCTGTTCCAGGATGCTTTTCGCCGCCTCCCCGTCGTCGGTCCTGCCGAGCATTTCCGAAAGGAACAGCGCCGCCCCGGGCGTTGCCGGATCGAGATCGAAGGCCGATTTCGCGGCGGCGAGCGCGGTTTCCTCATTGCCCGCGGCGTGGTGGATGCGGGCCGCCACCAGCCAGCTCGGCGCGTGTTTCCTGTCGGCGCTGAGCGCCTCGACCGCATGCGCCGCGGCCGCCTGGACATTGCCGTTGCGTAGCGCCGCATGCGCCTCGCCCATAGGCAGCACCGCCGGGCCGGACGGCTCGTACCGATCGACCGCCATGAAGGGAAAATAGGCCGCCTCCAGGGCAAACGCGTCGGCGATCGCCTGGTAGTGCGCCTTGTCCGAGGGGAAATCGGGCAGAGCCCGGTTGCGGTAGTCGGCCCTTGCATCGACCTCCAGCGGCTGGTCGAAGGGCAGGTTGAGATAGTCGCAGACCTGCCCGAAATGCTGGTCGAGCTGCTCGTAGCTGCCGACGAAGTCGACGATCGGCTGGCCGTCGACCATGTAGGAATGGATGTCGGAGGCAAGAAACGGTCCGTACATCTCGAGATAGGTCGCCGCCGGATCGCTCAGGCCGGTGAGGTCGGCCATCATCACGCGGTAATGGGCGGCCGTCTTCTCGATCGGTTCGCGCTCGAAGCAGAACTTGAAGCTTTCGGCCCATGCCGCATCGCCGATCAGCGCCCGCACCTGGGTGCCCGACGCATATTCGGAAGTTCCCTCGTCGTTCTGGTAGCGGGTCTGCCGGCCATAGGCCTCGGCCAGCGGCGCGGGCAGGACAGAAACCTCGTTCGAAAACCGGACGACGATATCCTGCGGCCCGCAGAACCGCGCCAGATGCAGCTCGATCGCGGTTCCCGCGGCCTCGTGGTTCATCAGGTGGATATATTTATGCTGTGAAGAATAGATCAATTCCGCCCCCAGGATGTCCGATCAACCGGCCATGGCGCGCAGCGCCTTCCTGTCGACCTTCCCAACGGTCGTCTTGGCGATATCCTCGACCAGATCGATCCGCGCCGGCAGCTTGTACTTCGCCAGGTTGCGCGCGCAATGCGCCGCGATATCGTCAGCATTGGCCGTAGAACCGGCGCGCAGCACGACAACCGCCCGCAGGACCTCTCCCCGATACGCGTCCGGGACCCCAAAGGACGCGGCTTCCAGAATGTCCGGGTGGGCGAACAGTACTTCGTCGACCTCCCGCGGATATACATTGTATCCGCCAGAAATGACCAAATCCTTTTTTCTGTCGCGAATGTATAGATTGCCCGCTTCGTCGAGCTCGCCGATATCGCCGGTATGGAGCCAGCCGTCGCGCAGGGCCTCGGCCGTGTCCTGGGGCCGGTTGCGATAGCCGGACATGATCTGAGGCCCGCGCGCGCGGATCTCGCCGAGTTCGCCTGTCGGCAGGACGCGGGTTCCGGTCTCGACATCGACGATCTCGATCTCGGTCCCGGGCAGAGCCGGGCCGACGGAGCCGACCGGCGCCTGGGTTCCCTCGGCCACGTAGGTGAGCACCGGCCCGGCCTCAGACTGGCCGAAGCCTTCCAGGATCGGGCAGCCGGTTGCCTGCCGCCAGGCGCGCAGGATCTCCGCCGGCAGCGGAGCCGAGCCGGAATAGGCGGTTCTGAGGCTGGAGAAATCGGTCGCGACGAACCGGTCCGCCGCCATCAGCCCGTTGAACACTGTCGGCCCCGCCGGCAGCCGTGTGATGCGATGGGCCTCGACGGCGTCGAAGACGAGGTCCGGGTGATAGCGCGGCAGGATGACGAGCTTGCCCCGGCAATAGATCGCCAGATGCAGGCACATCGATACCGCGAAGACGTGGAACAGCGGCATCACGCACAGGATGCTCTCCCCCGACGGTTCGGTCGGCAGGAAGGCTTCGCGCTGGCTGATGTTGATCGCCATCTGCGCATGGCCGATGTTCACCCCCTTCGGCAGTCCGGTGGTGCCGCCGGTATATTGCAGGGTCGCGAGATCGTCTCCCGCCGGCATAGGCTCCGGCAGGGCGGGTTCGGCGTCTTTCCAGGCGTCGAGTAATCGGCTGTCCGGGCCGACCGCGATGCGATGTGCGATGCCGAGTTCTTCCGCGAGTGGTTCGACCATCTCCGACAGGCGGTCGTCGAAGATCACGCAGACCGGTTCGGCGTCGGCGAGGATGTGGCGCAGTTCGCGCCCGGTATAGATCGGATTGACCGGCACGGCCTGCGCGCCCGCGGCGTGGATGGCGTTCATCGCCACCGCCATCTCGATGGAATTGCCACAGACGGTGGCGACCCGGCTTCCGCGCGCGCCGAGCCCGACGAGTTCGCGCGCGAATCCGGCGACGGAGCGGCCGTATTTGCGATAGTCGAGCGCCCGCTCGCCTTCGACCAGCGCCGGCGCGTCGGGCGACGCCGCCACCGCGGCGGCGAGCATATGGACGACGGTCTCGTGCACGAACGGCAGACTGGTCACGTCGGGCTTCTCCTGAACGCCGGCACCGATGCAGCCTGCCGCGCGCGCAGCGAGGCGAAACATCGAAGAACCGATCGAAAACCGAATTAACCATACAGTGAAACACGGTTCCAGCCGACCGTGGAAAAAGATGCTGTGATCTCTACGCCTTACGGACCGCGGCGGTTGCGCCGCCGCTGCCGGATCGCGCCGCGAGCGCGCCCATGGCCTTGCGGAACGCTGCGGCCGACAGCGGCCCGTCCATCGTGAAATCGTAGTCTTCGTCCGGAGCCTGCCCGCCGACGCCGGACGCCGAGGGCAGCATCACATAGCGCGTCGAGGCCGCCCCTTCCCCGGAGGAGACGAAATCGCGCAAGGTCGCGAAAGCGCTTCGATCCGCGTCCGGAGCCGTCAGATCGGGAGACAGGAAGATCACGTCGTAGTGGCCATTGCCGATCGCGACCAGCGCCTGTTCGAGGCTGCCGACCACGGTCGGCCGGCGGCCGCCGCCATTGAGGGATTCGAGCGCCAGCTCGCGGCTCAGCCGGTCGGGCTCGACCACCAGGACCCTGTTGCCGGCGCCATCCGTCCGGCTCGATTCCCCGGCTTTCGCCGTCACGGCCGGCTTGTCGGCCGCGGGTTTGCCCTCGCCCCATCCTGCGAGAAGGGTCGCGAAACGATAGCTCCGGAGCGGCCGCAGAAGGGTTCCGGCCTCCGCGGGCGCCATGCCGCCGTCCGCCGCTTGCCGTTCAAGGAAGATCCGGCGGCCGGCGCCGCCCGGGCCCGCCTCCGCAGTGTCCTTGCCACCGAGGGCCGCCCGATGGCGGCCGTCGATCAGAGCAATTTCGCTCTTGGCCGGCTCGCGTTTGCCGAGCCCCGCCGCGGTCGCGATCTCGAACCGGACCTGCAGGGCGCGGCAGACCTCGGAAATCACCGCCAGGGTCGCCTCGCCGTCGACGCAGACCATGACCTTGTCCACCGTCGGCCCGACCGGCGCCGCGTCGGGTTCCGGCCCGGTCTCGAGCGGCAG
>Ga0209692_10005981_pt1 | contig 10197 bp, 6 predicted proteins | sample tdDd472_FD_187129 | JGI IMG/M metagenome (GOLD analysis project Ga0209692, IMG submission 187129) | Marine sediment microbial communities from the Atlantic coast under amendment with organic carbon and nitrate - tdDd47.2 (SPAdes)... | ecosystem: Environmental > Aquatic > Marine > Coastal >...
GTCCTCGAGCCCAACCCAGACTCCCACGCTGAGCTTGCGCAACCGGTCCCCGAACGCGGCGAGCGGATCCAAGGCTCTGGGGCCCGGCGCGTGGAGGCCTCCAAGCTCTAGCTCCCTGAGCTTGGGCAAGGCCGCGAGCGCCTCGAGGGCCGTCGGCTCGAGACGCCTGTCGTGGCCGCAGTGGAACCCCGGGCCCAGGCTGTCTAGTTCCAGGCGTCTCAACTCCGGGAGTGTCTGCAGCCCACGAACCAGCTTCATGGTTAGCTGAGGGTTCTGCACGTAGACGGTGTCGACGAAGCGGAGAGAAGGTAGCTCGAACGTCTCTGGTTCGTTGGCCCACCCCACCTCCACCGCCCGAGCGGGTCGGCCAGTCGCCTTGATTCCCTTGCCCAGGCTCCGGAGAAGTGGAGCCTCCGCTTCGGCCAGGCTGCTGCCCATGGCCTCGAGTTCGGTGTCCTGCTGCTCGCAGTCCCGGTAGAGCAGCCATGCCTCTTCGGGGCGCCCCGCGCGCGCGTAGGCCCGCGCCAGGCGGAGCACGAGCTCCTCGCCGGGGTCGTCCTCCGCCGCGAATTGGCGCTCGAGTTCGGCGATCTCGCGATCCATGGGTCGACGATAACGGGAGCGCTCGCGCGGGGCTTCGTCGGCGCGCACCGTCCGCGATCACCGTCCGCCTCGAGACCCTCCTACCAGCTCGACCACCGAGAGCTCCTCGCGTCCGAGGGCGGCGGCCAGCTCGCGGGCGAAGGCCGGGGGCAGGTCGAGGAACTCGCCGCTGGCGAAGGTCAGCCTCCCGCCGTGGGAGCCCGTGGTCGGGGAGTGCCTGGCTCCGGCCAGCCAGGCCGTGAGGTGGATACAGCCCTCGACCCGGAAGCCGAGGACGATCTCCCTCGGCTTGGCAATGGACCAGCCAGGGTAGGCTGGGTTTCCCACGGACGGCGAAGTCCGCAGCGGGCCGGACGGGATCGCGTCCACCACCGCGCGGCACTGGGTGGTGACGGCGCACACACTGTCCGGATAGCGGAGGTAGGGGCCCCCTTCGCCGGGCCAGAGCACGGCGATCTCCTCCACAGCCGTGCGCAGCATGGGCAGGTCGCTAGGAAGCAGCGGTCGCGAGTTGACCGTCGAAGCCACGATCTCGCCCGACGTGTAGTAGACGACGCCCGCCTGGTCCGTGACGAAGTACTTGGGGCCCGAGTCGTCGTATCCGACGGCGAACACGCCGAGCCCGACGCAGGGGCACGCCAGACACAGCAGCGCGAGCCCCGCGATCCACGGGCCGGCTCCAGTCGTGGGCTGCTCGTCCGCGGTCAACAGGCGCTCCCTCCCCCGAGGTTAGCGACGGCGTGCGCGTCTGGCGGTGGGGGCACAACGCCTGGAGCCGAACGAAGGGCCAGGGCAGAGCCGTACGAAGGGCCAGGGGCAGAGCCGAACGAAGGGCCAGGGGCAGAGCCGAACGAAGGGCCAGGGGCAGAGCCGGACGAAGGGCCAGGGGCGGAGCGGTCCGAGTGGCCATGGCGGAGCGGTCCGCGTGGCCCTGGCGGAGCGGTCCGAGTGGCCACACCGCCGCACGGGTGTATGTATTCGCAACCATCGACCACGTCGATAGCCCGGCGTGTTCGGCCCGACGCGACGGGGAGCAATGCCAAGCTGGGTGCGCCTCACCGCGCGGGCCGAACGCGCCCAGGGCTGTGTGGTCTGTGATCAGGTTTAGTTGGCCGTCCAGCCAGGCGGAGGGGGGCGGGGTGTCCCTGAGCGGAGGCTCTGGGTGCACTCACCCCCGCCGACTCACCGGCGACAGCTTGCAGTCGAAGAGTGCACACAGCGCCGGAGCGAAGGGACACCCCGCCCCCCTCCGCCGTCGCCACGCCAGCACGAGTCTCATGGCGGAGCGAGAAGCTTGGTTGATCCAACTAGGAAGCAGGAAAGCAGGAAGGAAAGACAGAGACAGAGGCAGAGGCAGAGGCAGAGGCAGAGGCAGAGGCAGAGGGAGGGGCAGGGAGGTGAGCGGAGGCCGCTAGCTGGCCCGGGAGGTCGGCGGGCGCAGCGCCCAGTCGATCAACGCCGCCGTGATCTGGTCGCTCGTGCCCGCGACCGCGAAGCGGTCGGTCGTGCGCCCCTCGCGCTCGACGGTGCGGTAGACGCGTTGGCGGCAGAGGCGGCCTTCCTGGGCGGGGGAGAGCGCCGCCTCGAGCGCGTCGTGGCAGAGCCAGAACAGGCCGCGGGCTTCCTGGGCGAGCTCGTCCTGGCTCAGCGCCTGGGCGAAGGCGCGGAAGGCGGCCTGGGCGGCGGAGGCGGCGGCGTGCCCCTCGGTGCGTAGCCAGTGCTCGACGTGCTCGAGGCTGCGGCGGGGGAGCTCGTCGTCGCACATCGGGGCGGCGGCCAGCCAGGCCGCGCGGAGGGCGAGGCGCGCGATCGCGGCGGTGGCCAGGGCCTCGGGCATGTGGCCGAACTCGCCCAGGCCCCACACCCAGGTGTGGAAGGCGGCCCAGTCGTCGCGGCGGTCGCGGGGCTCGCGCTCGAGGCCCAGCACCATGCGCGCGGGCGGGTGCCCGGCGTAGGCGGCCAACTCCAGGTGGGCCTCGCTCAGCTCACCCACGCGCACGCGTTCCCAGAGGTAGCGCGCGGCGGTCTTGACCTCGACCGAGCCGCGCTCGAGGACTCGGAGGCGACGATCGCTCATGCCTCCGTAGTAGTCCCGCGCTGCGCAAACCGCCAGGGCGAGTGGGCGGAAGGCCGCCTGCTGATTGCGCCGGAGCTCGTCTGCGGGACATGCCGCGCTGAGCGAGGCTGAGCTCTGCCCCTACTTCGCCGGCTTCAGCTCCACGCTGAGGGTTCCGCTGCCGCCGGCCCACACGTAGACCAGGCCGGCTTCGGCGTCGTGCTCCCACTCGGCGGAGAGCCCGGAGAGGTCGACGCTGACCCCGTCGGGGTAGATATGCCGCGGCGCCACGAGCACGCTCGGCGCCTCGACCGCGGCGTCGACCCGCAGGGTCGCGCGCAGCACGCGCTCGGCCTCGACCACGTTGCTGGTCACCAGCTCGCCGGCGACCCGCTGGACGTAGGGGCGCATGACCCGGAGGAAGAGCGGCATGTCTTCGTGGCTGGTGCGCAGGCGACCGACGTGCGCGGCCTCGCCGTTGTCGACCTCGCCCCAGGGGGTGCCCGCGCTGCCGGGCACGTGGTCCCAGTAGGCGGCGCCGACTCCGTAGCGATCGAAGAGATCGCCCACGTCGTCCGCATACTGCTCCGCGCCTGCTCTCAGGGGGCCTCTCCGAGGCCCCCTCGCCCTCGCAAGTGAATCGCTCGGGCTCACCCCCAACGGGCCACTGGCGTCGTCGCTGGGGAGGTTGCCCCACTCCCCCACGACCAGCGGCGCGTTCAGCCGGTGGGCCGTGGCCACGTGGCGCTCGAGGGCGCGAGCCACCCGGCTGGCGTCGCCGTCGTAGGGGTAGCCCGAGTCCATGAACGAGTCGTAGAGGTGGGGCGCGTAGACCACGTGCTTCAGGTCCGGGCGCGGGAGGTGGCTGGGGAGGCCGACCCCGGCGAGGGCGAAGGGCTCGACGAACAGCGGACGCTCCGGGTCGACGGCCTCGATCGCCTTGCCGACCCGGGTGTAGAACGCGGCCAGGCGCCGGGTCTCGAAGCGCTTCGAGGCGGCCTCCAGTCGGCGCACCGTCCGGTCGTAGCGCTGGGGGTCCTTGAGCAGGTCGAGCAGCTTCGCCTGGACCGCCTCGGCGAAGGTCTGCTTGGAGAACAGCGCCTTCAACCCGCCGCCGGCCACCCCGCGGAGCACGGTGCCCGAGGTGCCGAAGCCGGTCTTCAGCAGGCCGCCGACGATCTCTTTGCCCATGAAGGGCTCGTTCATGGGGTCGTAGCCGACGACGAGGTCGTCGTCCTTCAGCCGGGCGGCGAGGTGCGCCCAGGCGCGGGCGTAGTGCTCCTGCACGCCGACGCCGCTCGCGGGCACGGTGGCGTTGGCCCAGAAGGCGTCGAACTGGCGGTAGACCCGGGGCTCGACGTAGCGCGCTTGCCAGGGCAGGCCCTCGGGGAGGGTGAACCCGCTCTGCTCGCCGAGGGACGCCCACTCTGGCGCGCCGTGGGCCGTGAACGGCCCGCCCCACACGTCCTGGTGGAAGTCGACGCACACGTAGACCCCGGCCCGGGTCCAGCGCCGGATCCCCTCGAGCACCTGCGCCAGGTAGGCCTCGTCGTAGCGCAGTGGCTCGGGCTCCAGCGCGCGCCAGGCGACGTAGTAGCGCACGTAGTCGATCCCGGTGGCGTGGACGAGGGCTCGCACGTCGGCCTCGGTGTGCGGGGCGAGGAAGGGGGCGCGTTTGAGGCCCACGTTGACGCCGCGCAGGAGCACCGCGCGCCCGCTGGGGTCGCGCAGGAAGCGGCCCTCGACGCGCAGCCGGCCGCCCGGGCGGTGGGGGTGGCGGGTCACGCTGGCGGTCATGGGGGCCTCCGCTGGGCCGGCGCCCTGCCTTCGCTTGCCGACTTCACGGCTGGTGACGAGCTTGCCGTCGGGGCGCGGCGCGCGCACCTTGCCCGCGAGCCAGCGACCCTTGACCCGGTAGCTGCCGTGGTAGGCCTCGGGCCCCCCGGCGCCCAGCAGTCGGTTCGCGGCCCCTCGGCGGGGGTCCAGCCGCAGCTTCAGCCTGCCTTCGCTGTAGAGCGCCTCGCCGCGGAGCTGGGCCTGGCGCTTGCCCTGGTGCACCGTGCGCGTCGCGCGGTAGCGATCGGGGCCGATCGCCTCGAGGGTCAGCTCGACCCGCACGCCGCGGAAGCCGGCCAGCCCGCGCAGGCTGTAGCTGCCGCTGAGGTCCGCCGCGAGGGCAGACGGAATCCACATGGCCAGCACGCTGGCCCACACCGCTCGTCTCATGGCGGAGGGGGTGCAATCCCCGCGCCGGGTGCAAGTGCTTGGCGAGCGGGGCGCCTTCGCCTCAGTTGGGGCTCATGTCACATTCCGGTGGCAGGGGCGCGCTACTCACGGTCCTTGCGCAGGATCCGCAGCTGGCCGAGGCTCACCACGACCTCCTCGCGGGTGTCCCGGCGGGCGAGGCGCGCCAACCAGCCGGGGAGCACCTCGAGCATGGTGCAGGGAATGTACTCGTCCGCCTCCTCGTCCTTGTAGTGCACGCGGTCGGTGCGCGTGGGCAGGGGCGTGAGCTCGTAGCGGGGCACCCAGGCGGTGTCGTCGTCGAGGTAGGCCAGGCGCATTTGGCCCGCGGCGTCGTCTTCGTCGATCACGACGGCGGCGTAGCGGCGCGAGTTCGTCGGCCAGGGCGCGATCACGACCTCGGCGTTCGCGTCCGCTCCGGGGTCGACGCCGTCGAGCCGATCGGCGAGGGCCAGGTCCCACACCGGGACCCACCAGCGGTCCCCCGCGCGGACCTCGATCATGGCCACGGGGCCGCGTCGCTCGACGACCGCGCAGGGGACCAGGCGCTCGAGGTTGTCCTCCTCGGCCAGCGCCCGCGCGCCGACGCCGAAGGGATCGCCGAGCGCGCCCGACGGCGGGACCTTGAGCCTGCCCGGCGGATCCTCGCCGCGCTGCAGCGTGACCCAGCGCCCGCCGTCGTCGGTGTTCGCTCCCGTCGCGGTGACCGAGGCCAGCCGCATGACCTCCCTGCCGTCCTTGAGCTCGACCGGGACGAGCAGCGTGCTCCCGACCTCGAGCTCGTCGGGGGCATGGACGCGAGGCTCGGCGGGATTGGTCTGCGGGTCCGGCGGTGGCGAGGGCGGGGTGTCCGAGCTGGGGGGAGGCGGGGGCGGGTCGTGTGCCTTGGCGTCCGGCTCCAGGGGTGTCCGGGTGGGCTCCGCCTCCGGCGCCTTCGCCCCGCCGCCGAGCTGGGCCAGGCCAAACCCCAGCGCCGCGCCCACGACCAACGCCGGGGCGCCCCACACCAGCCAGCCGGGCTTAGGGCGAGGGCCCGCTGGGGGCGCGGGCGCCTTCCCCCAGGCCTCCAGCGCCTCGGCCAGGAGCTCGGCGTCGGCGTAGCGCGCGTCGGGCTCCTTGGCCATGGCCTTGCGGCAGATCGCCTCCAGGGCCGGGTCGACGTCGGGGCGCACGCGTCGGGGCGCCGGCGGGTCGTCGTTCATGACCCGCGCCAGCACGTCGGTGAGGATCCCCTCGAAGGGCGGGCGCCCGGTGAGGCAGGCGTAGAGGATCGCGCCCAGGCCGTAGACGTCGGTGCGCACGTCGAGCTGCTTGAGCCCGATCGCCTGCTCGGGCGCCATGTAGGCCGGCGTCCCCAGCAGCTGGCCGGTGTGGGTCAGCGACTCGGCGCCCTGGATCTGGGCCAGGCCGAAGTCGAGCAGCTTGGGGGTCCCGCCGGCGTCGAACAGCACGTTGGCCGGCTTGAGGTCGCGGTGCAGGATCCCGCGCGCGTGCACGTGGGCCAGCCCGCGGGCGAGGCCGGCGACGGTTCGCGCAGCCTCGCTGGCCTCGAGGGGAGGTCCGCTGCGCAGGCGCTGATGCAGGTCGCCGCCAGTGAGCAGCTCCATGGCGAGGTAGCCGTAGCGCTCGACCTGACCCGCCTCGAACACCCGCGCCACGTTGGGGTGCGCGTCGACCTCGGCCATGACCGCGCCCTCGCGGAGGAAGCGCTCGGCCAGCTCGGGGTCGTCGTGGAGGTCGACGGCCTTCAGCGCGACCTCCCGGCCGGTGCCCGTTTGGCGCGCGCGGAACACGAGCCCCATGCCGCCGCGCGCCCGAGCACCTCCTCCAGCTCGTAGCCCGCGAACTGGCCGCCCACGCGCAGTGCAGGCCCGCGCTGGGGAGCCTGGATCAGCCCCTGGGCGAGGGTGTCGCCCGCGGACTGGTGGAGCTGGAGCTCGGCCTGGTGGACCAGGCCCCGCTCCACGAGGAGGCGGGCCAGCGACGCCTGGGGGTCGCGCTCGCGCTGGGCCCGCGCCTCGCTCAGGAGGGGCGTGAGCTGATCGACGCTCAGCGCACCCGCCGCGTGGAGCTTGCGCGCGAGCAGCGTGTCCTCGCCGTCCTGGAGGGAGCTGCGGGTCATGCCGGAGTATGGCAGCGACACACGGCGAGCGCCCTGGTGGTCCCAGGAGAGCGGTCGGCCTGCGGAGCTCGGCTGCGCCGGCGGCGCGCTGCTAGGGCAGGACCACCAGCCGGCCCAGGTCGACCGGGTGTCGGGTGCCGTCCTCGTCCTCGACCTCGACCACCCAGGGGCTCAGGCGGCGCACGAAGCGCGCCGGGAGCGGCTGCTCCTCCGGGTCGCGGAAGAACACCGAGTCGCCGGGCTCGGGGACGCTCCGCAGCTCTTCGCTGGGGACCCACACCACGTCCCCGTCGAGGAACGCGATCCGCACCCGGCTCTCGCTCGGGTCGCGGGCCACGATCACCCCGGGGTAGTACTGCTCGGTCTGGTTCCAGAGGGCGAAGTGAACGTCGGTGTCGGCGTCCTCCCCGGGGTCGACCCCCTCGCCCTGGAGCTGGAGCCAAAGCACGGGGACCCAGGTGCGGTCGCCGTCGACGAACTCGACGAGGGCCATGGGGCCCAGTCGGCGCCGGATCGTGCAGGGCGTGGGGTGCGCCCGATCGTCGTAGGCGATCTCCGCCTCCGCGCCGACGCCGAGGCCGTCGTGTCGCAGCAACCCCGGGACGAACTCCACCGGGCCGATCTCGAAGCCCCCCAACACGACCGCGACCTGGCGGGCGCCCGGCTCGCCCGTGACCGAGCGCACCCACCCCAAGACCCAAGGGCGCGCGCGTCCTGGGGCCGACTTGGGCCAGGGGAGCATGACCCGCGACCAGGGGACGAGGTCGGCCTCGGTGACGGGGGGCGGGGGGGGCGCGGACCCCTTGGCTGGAGCGGGGTCGGCGACGGGCGCGGCGGGTGGCGCCTCGGCGACGGGCGCGGCGGGTGGCGCCTCGGCGGCGGGCGCGGCCGGGGGCGCCTCGGCGACGGGCGCGACGGGCGCCGCGGGGGCGGTCAGCCGTCCGCCGAGGAAGCCCAGCGCGAGGCCGAGGCCGAGGGCGGCGAGGGGGATCCCCAGCGGGCTCCGCGCGGGCGGGGCGGAGACCTCACCGAGGGCGAAGGGCTCCAGCGCCGCGGCCAGGCTCGCGGCGTCGGGGAAGCGCGCGGCCGGGTCCTTGGCCAAGGCGCGCAGGCACACCGCCTCCAGCCCGGGGTCGAGCCCCCTGGCCCGCGCGCTGGGGCGCTCGGGTGCCTGGTGGACCACCTGCTCGAGCACCGGGCCCAGCTCGCCCCGGAAGGGGGCGTGCCCGGTGAGGCAGGCGTAGAGGATCGCGCCCAGGCCGTAGACGTCGGTGCGTGCGTCCACCGCGGTCTCGCCCATGGCTTGCTCGGGGGCCATGTAGGCCGGGGTCCCCAGCACCTGGCCGGTCTCGGTCAGCCGCTCCGCGCCGGCGACCAGGGCCAGGCCGAAGTCGACCAGCTTGGGGGTGCCGTTGGCGTCGAAGAGCACGTTCTGCGGCTTGAGGTCGCGGTGCAGGATCCCCTGGGTGTGCACGTGGTCGAGCCCGCGCGCGAGCTGGGCCACGATCGCGGCGGCCTCCCGCGGCGGGAGGCCGCCCTCGAGCTTGAGCCGCTGCGCGAGGTCTCCGCCGCCGAGCAGCTCCATGGCGAGGTAGCACTGGCCGTCGAGGTTCCCGGCCTCGTAGACGCGGACCACGTTGGGGTGGTCGTCGACGGCGGCCTGGGCCTGGGCCTCGCGGGTGAAGCGCGCGATCGCGTCGACGTCGGTGTAGAGCAAGCCCTTGAGCGCGACCGCGCGCCCGGTGGCCAGGTGGCGCGCGCGAAGCACGACCCCCATGCCCCCGCGGCCGAGGACCTCCTCCAGCGCGTAGCCGGCCACCCGCTGACCGGGCGCCCAGCCGGGAAACTCCGGGCGCGGCGCGCGCCGCTCGGCGACGAGGGTCTGCTCGTCGCTGTCGCCCTGGAAGAGGAAGAACTCGAGCTCGTCGTCGGAGATCAGGCCCGAGCTGACGAGGAGCCCGGCGAAGGAGACCTCGGCGCTGCGGCGCGCGCGCTCGAGCAGCGGGTTGAGCTGGTCGAGGTCCAGCCGCCCGGCGGAGCGCAGGCGGCGGGCGAGGCGGGTGTCCTCGTCGGTGGAGTCCATGGAGGGACTATGGCCGCAGCCGGCGCCGACTCGCCAGGGTCGGGCCGCGCTCAGCGGTCCTCGGGGTCGACGCGGATCTCGCTCAGCCCCAGCTGCAGTCGCCCTTCGCCTTCGACGGTGAGCTCCACCACCGAGGGGCCGAGTAGCCGCGCGAAGCGCGCGGGCTGGAACCCGTCCTCGGTGCGGTAGAAGACGCGGTCGCCCTCGCTGGGGAGCGGCGCCAGCGCCTCCGCCGGGATCCAGCCCGACTGCCCGTCGAGGAACACCACGCGCAGCAGGCCGGAGTCCTGGTCGCTGGCGACGGCCACCGCCGGGTAGAGGTAGCCGTCGTAGGGCGAGACCGCGAGCTGGACCTCGGCCTCGCCGTCCGGGCCGGGGTCGATCGGGTCGCCCGTGAGCAGGAGCAGGTGCACCGGGAGCCACACCCGGTCGCCGCCGACGTGCTCGACCAGCGCCACCGGGCCGACCCGGCGGTGCACGACGCTCTGCGCCCCGTCGGGGAGCCCGGTCGTGAGGACCACGACCTGCGCCCCCACCCCCAGCGCGTCGCAGAGGAAGCCCTCGGGGGGCACCGGCTGGGGCTCGAGGGGGACGCCCACGATCGAAACGTCCACCTTCAGCGTGCCCCGGTCCGAGTAGACCCCCGTGATCAGGGCCAGCGCGCTGACCGAGTCGTCGATCGGGATCATGGCGTACTGCCAAGCCTCCAGCTGGTCGGGCGAGACCCTGCGGGTCTGCGCGGGGCCCGACTTCGTGGGTCGCGCGGGCGGGTCTGCGTCCGGCGGCTGCGCGGGGGCGACGGGTGGCGGCGGGGGAGCCGGCTGGGGGGGAGCCGCCGTGGCCGGGGCAGGGGTGCGGGCGGCTCCCAGCGCGAGGCCCACCGCGACCCCGGCCACCAGGCCCAGCCCCAGCGCCCCCAGCGCCAGGCCCAGGCCGCGGGGGGCGCTGCTGGGCCCGCTCCGCGGGCGGCCCCAGGCTTCGAGGGCCTCGGCCAGCGCGGCTGCGCTGGGGTAGCGGTCTTCCGGTCGCTTGGCCAGGGCGCGCAGGCAGATCGCCTCGAGCTGGGGGTCGACCGCGGGGGCCAGCGTC
>Ga0209692_10005982_pt1 | contig 10197 bp, 10 predicted proteins | sample tdDd472_FD_187129 | JGI IMG/M metagenome (GOLD analysis project Ga0209692, IMG submission 187129) | Marine sediment microbial communities from the Atlantic coast under amendment with organic carbon and nitrate - tdDd47.2 (SPAdes)... | ecosystem: Environmental > Aquatic > Marine > Coastal >...
ATCTTGTTCCTCTAATGGCCTATACTCAGTGACTCCATAAGCACCAGCTTTATCCTTATAGAGATAGAGCTTCTTATTCTCGTTACCTGCTGGAACAGTGAAGGTTACACCAGTACCAACTTGCTCCTGAGTATTCACTTCGCCATTAGCATTGAAGCCTTCAGCGAAAGAGATAAGAGTATCTTGATTGATAGTTACTTCATTAGCAGCAGTGGCGTAATCGTATTGAGCGAACACTCGGTTACCCGCTGTACCAGTTTCAGCAATAGCTAGGAATAGGTACTCATCATTGAGAGCGTTGTAGCCCGCCCCAGTAGTGTTGACAATGAATCCATCTCCTGCGGTAAGGATGCTAGTAACTACAGATTCAGCAGAGTTAAGATTCGCATATAATTCGTTAGCGACTCCTCTAGCTGTATCTACAATAAACCAACTACCTGCCTGACTAAGACGCTTACCTACGATCCAAGCAGGTTTAAATCCATCACCTTTGCCGGGTTCTGACTCAGTGGAGACATAGTTGCCAGCAGCGCCAGTACCAATATACTTATCTACTTTAATCAAGCCGGGAGTATTGGCGAAGTGGTAAGAAATATGGTCGGCAGAAGCTCTATTGATAATGTTTGCAGAACCTAAAGCTATGGATAACGCGGAAACGATAGACCCAGCGCTGGCACTGTTCAGTATAGCATCGGTAGTATCTAATTTTAGGTAATCTCCAGAACTTCTGTCACCAATGACAGAACCTTGCACGAACCAATTGTTAACATTGTCTCGCTCTTTGTGGATACTAAGATCTGGAGTTCTACCCAAGTGGTGAGGAATTTCATGTCCATCAACACCATCACCCTCATAACCTACAATACTAAATCCCATATCAGGGTTGTAGTGACAGGTGTATGCTTTGTTTCTGTTAGTTAGGCCAGTAGCAATCTTAGTGGTTTGGAAGGACCAAGCGGCGTAGTCACGGCCACTCGTATTGTAGCCAGTGCTACTGCCTACATTGAAACCCGATGCTGTTACGCTTGCGATACCTGTGCCGCCTGCTAGAGCTTCTGCTGCTGTAGTGTCGCTTGATAAAAAAGCGTCGAAGTTACTTCTTACAGAGTCTTGTAAGAAATGACTATTCAACGCATCTCTATCTTTAATCCAAATAAGCCCGCCGAAATCAGCGCTGAACATATCTACCCCCGTAGGGATAGTCTGGCTCGTGCCATTACCTAGATAGCTAAGGATACCTACACCATTCCTAGAAGCTTCTCCCTGACTCAGAGGGTCTTGGTTAAGTACTTGGTTACGAGATGCGGAAGCAATTTGTTGCGTAGCACCCACACTAGCAGCGGCTTCACCAGCCCAAGTTTTCGCGGATTTGCTGCCGGGGCCACCGGGTTCAGTGGGTGACTCTGCCCAATCTTCAGCGGTCTGAGCACTGGCAGCAGCTGCTGTTACATCGAGACCAGTTTGAACGCGATCAGCAGCCGTGGCAACAGCATCGGCGGCAGTATCAGCGGCATCAGAAGCAGCCGCCGCCGCACTGGCAGCAGCATTAGTTTCACTGGCAGCGGCGTTGGTCTCGCTAGTAGAAGCAGCGGACGCACTGGCAGCGGCGTTGGTTTCGGATATGGCTGCCGCGTCACGGGCTGCTTCTGCTTGTAACGCAAATACCTCAGCATCACCTACATTAGGTGGCCAAGGAGTCCAATTAGTACCGGGATCAGATGATGGGTTATTGCCTTGGTTATCTACTACTTGAGATTCCCAATATAGATCATTGTCGCGTACGATATCAGCAACATCATAAAAAGCGTCATTGTTCCAATCAGCACCAAAGGTCTGTCCAGAACCGCCGCCAACAGGATCACGTGATAAAATTTGTACATCATCAGAATCAGTCAATATAACACGATAAGAACCAGAGCCAAAAACATTAGGACAACGGCCATCGCCGTTCAGAATCACGGGATTAGAATTAGCGATGGTCTCGTTAACATCGGCATATGTGTTTTTAAGAACTGTACTACTACCTGATTCATAAAAATACAGTTTACCACTGATGAGAGGGTCACCAGCAGGATCGAAAAATTGTTCGAAAGCATTGATTAATCGAGCCATTGTTATTACCTTGTTTTTAACAGTTCTTCGATGGATTTAATAGCAGCGTCTTCATTGATACCACGGGCGCGTTCTAAAGCTTCGCCAGCAGCACCTACAGCACGTTCTGTAATACCTTGACCTTGGGCCACCTCAGCACCGGTACGGACGGCTTGCTCAATTTGTCCTTTAAATGAAGTACGAGCAGCAGCACCGAACATGCGGTCTAGTTCATCGGCAAATAGAACTTGGGTTGTGATGTTATCTTCAAATTTACCACCAGTTTTCTTGGCTACTTTTTCAATTTCATCAATGGCACTGACCATATTGGCACGGGATTGCGTATTGCTAAGTAGTCGACGCAATGAAGTACCAACAGCTTTATCGGCATTAGGACCAAAAAAATCAAGTTTAGTACCGGCTGATGCCTGTAGCGAATCAAGAGCATTGATGGTTTCAGAGAAAGTAGTATTGGCTTTCTCATAGTCAGCAAAATTAGCATCAAGTACGTTATCTAGGCCAGTACGTAATTGCTTTAGAACACGCTCAGATTTACCGGACAGACCTCGAACTTGCTTGCCGAAGGTTACTTGTTCATCGATAAATTTCTTCAGGCGGTGACCTTCGAACGCCTTATCACCTACTTTACTAACACGTTGCAAGATGTTCTTAATAGCTTTTTCGGCACCTTTAACGCCTTCAATATCAGAACCCTCAAAAGCAGCTTTCAGTGCTCCATCATCCATTCGCTCGATTGTAATGCCCATTCCGTCGAGTTGCTCAAGGAAATCATCAACAGCAGGTGAAAAATCAGCAGTCTTACCTTTCAGCCCTTGAGCGGCTTTATTGACAGAAGCGCCTGCTTCCTTATTCACTTTTTTAATGTGATTAACGCGCTCAAGTAAAGTTTGGCCAGCAACATCAGATGGGCGATTCTTAGAAGCAAACAGCGCGTTTTCACGACCACGTTTTAGAATATCCACCATTCCTTGCATTTTACGCTTATCGCGTTTGGTAGCAGCCTTGGTAGCGGCGACCACACCGCGATCAAACCCTTGACGTAGTGTTTCCATTGCCTGGGGACTTTTAGCTACTTTACCAGTTTCATCGCGGATGAATTCGGCTAATTTTTTATTGGCAGGATCAGCGGCTAATGTTTCGGCGATTTTTTGCTTGGCTGGACTCTGCGCAGTAAAAGATCGAGCAATATCATCAATAGACCCGGAAGCGCCGGTCTTAGCGGCGACGCCAATCGGGGCGGCGGGAGTAACAAATTCACCCAGCAGGCCTAAGGCTTGACGTAAATTAGGATCTTTTACAAATCCTCCTCCAGCACCTGCTTTACCAATGGCAGACCCTCTTAAGGTAGGTACACGAAGATCAGAACCGGCCAATTGCAGGGCAGCGTTAGCAATATCAGCCGGAATATCGGCTACAGATAGAGCACCACGGTTGAATCCCGCAATCACTTCTAAGGCAGCTTTACGAGCCAGATCAAGATTAACAGGATCAGAAATAAGTCTATCGGCTTGATTACCACTTTGAAGTGAGCCATCACCATTGGCAGTAGCAGTAGTAGATACTCCATTTTGAACACCTGCAAAAATTTGTTCCAATTCCGCTTCAGTGGGTGGAGAATCGCCGGTAATTTCGACGATTTTACCACTTTCTGGATCTGTAATTTCAAATGTAGGCATTATTTTGTCCTTACTTGAAAACGTCCTATTTGTTGTACTTGGCCGGTATTATTGCCGTCACCATTTTCAAATGTCTTAGGTAATCTTGCCAATGTTTTACGGCGAATGGCAGGTGGTAAATGTTCATCGAAAGTATCTAAAAAACCAACTACCTCCCGATTACTATCAGTAACAGCCTGATTAGCAATTCTTTTAGCAGTGGCAGTCATTTCATTGAATACTTCGGGAGGAAGAGCGCCCTCGCCTTGGATTCTATTAACGAATCCAATTAACTGATCTGAAATGCCACCAGTAGCACGGGCCTGTTCTTGTTCGCCTTCACGTACCACTGACGTAGGATCAAGCGCTTTCATGAAAGTGAAAATCGCGGCCAACTGATCAGTAGCGGTTTTGGTCTCACCGATTTTTTCTAATCGAGCAGCAGCATTGCGAATTTTCTTAGGTTCAGCGATCAATTTTTCTACATCACTTTGAATATTACGCAATTCACTTAATTTGAGATCAGGCTTTTCTGCCAGCCCCTCTAGCTTTTTCCGTGCTTGGGCTGTCTCCACTTTTATTTTATCAGTTTCAGCTTCAATTTTCTTGGTTTCAGCGATTTCCTTTTCAGTCAATTGCTTACTACCATCAACTGCTGCCGTGAATGATTGTAGTTCTTTAATGGCCTCAGCCGGATTGACCATCGCTAATTGTCTAATTCGACGGGTTTGAGTTGGATCACCGCCACGAGCCATAATTTGCTGAATACGCTGATCAGCGAAAGTTATAAACCCTTGCGGGTTAGACTGGAGCAAATTTTGTCCAATACGGGCATCGCGAATAAATTCGTCGATGTCCTTCGCGTCCTTGGCCCGGATCGACTCTCCTATTTGAAGGGCAATAGCTGGCTCTATACCGGCTAATTCTTTCAAAGCGCCTTCTTGGCCAGCGAAAGCCTGTCCTGATAATTCGCGAATATCAGATTGGCGTTGCTGTTCGCGACCACGTTCAAAAGCACCAAGAACATCAGGTGCTCTCTGTGATAGAATGGCTTGTGCTACTACTGGGGATACCATGTGGCCTCCTTATGCAAATGGATCTTGGAAAGCAGTTAACCCGAATTCGTCGGTTCCAAATCCAGCTCGATCAAATCCGCCTAGATTAACGGCAGTGTTTATACCACTTTGAACCGGCTGAGACTGGAAGAATCGACCACCTAACCCAGCCAGTGCCTCGGTTAATTGGCCACGTTCATTAGCCGCCGCGATTCCTTGAAGACCGGATATATCAGCACGTTGCTGAATACCAGAAATAACGGGAGCAGCACCACCAATACGGATATTGGAAAGCTGTGTACCACGAGCACCAAGAATCTGGGCTTGCCTGTTTCGCGCCGCTTCGTCTAGCTCCGACAGTGTTGAACGTATTGTTCGGGCTTGTCCTGCTAAAGGCTCAAGTTCCGCAAGTCGTCTGGTGATGATATCGGCTTGCTGCCCTGCCGCCAGTTGTTGACCTGCTAAAAGAGAAGCGCCTGATACATCACCACTTGCAAAAGCTTGGCGTTGCTGCTGGGCTAATTGACGGCGATTAAGTTCACGTTGAAAATCAGAGACTGGAATTCCGGAAATGGCCTGTTCTTGAGCAGGTTGACCACTTAGCCCTAAAATAGCGGCTTGTTCTTCAAAAGCACGGAGATCATCAAATTGCTCTAATGGTTCCCGTTGAGCTTGACCGGCCAATTCGGCTAGACGCAATTGCTCTGCAGACCCTTCGCGCACCAAACGTAATGCTTCAGGAGTACGAGCCTTAATCAAAGCATCAATATCTTTAGGATTAAGAGTACTGGGATCAGTTCCGGGAGTTCCTATCCTGACAGCACCTAAAGCAGTTTGAACATTAGGGTCAGCAGCGGGGATATTCAAGTTACTAAAATTGCTTAAATCTATATTACCAAGATTAATGGCCATTATAAAATTCTCCCGGCCAACCCGGCCAATGATTCGGCTGCACTAGTTCTAAATTGTTGGCCTGCTACATCACCAAGTAATCTGGCTTCACGAGCAGAACCACCAAGTTCTTGTAATTGACCACCAGTACCGACCAACAACGAAGCTCGTTGTGCCCCAGTACCACCGGCGATATCGGCTAGACTTTCAAGACCACGTGAACGGATAGCACCGATGTCACCCGCAGTCGCAATGCCTTGACCGCCAAGAGCAAGAAGCGATTGGTTAATATCAGGTGTGATACCACTAACAGCCAAATCAGCTTGCCTAGCTAGTTCAGGTTGGATTCCTTCAGTAGCAAAAATACGAGGATCAACCCCGGCCAAAGCTGCTTCCCTAACAACATCAGCGATGCCGCCTGAGATAGGAGCGCCACCGAGAATTTGGTCAGTGGCTAATTGTTGAGCTTGGATACCTGATTCTAAAAATGGTTGTAATCTTGATTCAGCTTCGGTAGCACCTAAAGCAATACGTTGGGCTGCTTCCTTTTGGGCTTGTAATATATCACGTTCACCGGATCTAGTAGCTTCTTTCAATTGCTTAGCGGATTGGATAGCCGCGCGTTCTTGATCCTTGGCAGCGCTTTCACGGGCCTGTTTAGCGTCACGGGCTGATTTCACCGCCACTGCCGTACCTACAACTGCTGCTGTAACTGCTGCCATTATATTAACCTCTTACCATATGATTTTTCGTAAGGCTCATAGCCCATTTTTTCATACATACCCTCAACAAAATCAGGCATTGATGAATACATGAACACCATGTTCCATTGAATACACCCAGCTTCTTTAGCCAGTTTTTCCATCTTCTTCAACAGTCCAATAGCATTGCGTCCGGATCGGTGTTCTTCATCTACCCACCATGCAATCTCAGTTCCGATGAAATAATTAGGTGATGCTAGTAATGGCCCTTTAATACCGCAGCAAAAACCACACACCTTGCCATCAATTTCGACAACAGCCATCATATTGTTATCAATACAATGTTCAGCCATCCCAGCTACCATGTTAGGGCAAAAAGGAGCATCAGGATATTTTGTATGCTTCCAGAATTCTTGGGCCATTCGAACAATAGATGGAATATCGTTGATTTTGCCTTCTCTGATCATTGTTCTATATCCAAAAATGCTGTTAACACCAGACGAGCTTTATTCCCTTGTCCATATCCACCTGACGGCATCGCCATATGCATCAAATTTGCATCAAAAAGCAAAGCTCTGTTAGGCATCATATCACACATAACGTTTATCTGCCAAGCATCTAAGTCAGCATGATCTTCGTCCCACACTTTTTGCTGAAGGTCATTTATGGGGTTTTTGTAAAGACCGGTTCTTTTATGAACTATGAATGCTGTGCCGCCTAGACAATCTTCAAGACGATTGATATAAAGCATGAACCCATAGCGACCCATAGCAATATCGGTATGGGCTGGGTGAGGGACATTAACCCCTTCTGGACTCTGCCTGAGGAACATAGCATTTACCTTGATATTTCTGCCAAGTAACGCTTCGATCTTATCTATGATCTCATGTTTTACTGGAACAGGTATTTCATCAGTCACATTAGGGTAAAATACATCATCCTTTTCGTTAGTCATGCCACTATAATCAAGTTCATCACAATGGCTTCTGAAAGAATCAAAGTGACTTAGAAAATTATCTTCAATTAAAAAATCAGGTTGCATTATGACCTCTGTGCCCAACCAGTATCGCCGTCACCGGTTTCTTTGAAATAAATTCCGGTACCAACGGCAGCTGATGTATCTACATACCATCTACCAACAGATGCGATGATATTGCCTTCAGGAGTACCCGACCCCGTTAATGGAGGCGTATTGTTGACCGCTTCTGTGATCTGAGCCATCCAATTATGAAACTCTTGAGTAGATACCATGCCACCGATTATACCGGCTTCTTCGACTACCGGAAGACCAAAAGCAGGAACAATAATAGGATCAGCCATTGATTCTGGCCTCCACTTTAACTAAAGTAACTTTAGTTGGGCTAGCTACCTCAAATCGAAGGATTCTGGATCGAGGGAATCTTCCTAATCTGTTCCATATAGGACGCCTGATATATTCGCCTATCTTACCCATTGAACGACTCAATAGACCTTTGAAAGTACGTCCGCCATCATCAGACCATGACATAGTGATTTGAGGATCTGAGCCACCTTTGGCGGTAATAGGAATTCCTAGTGAGGTAGAACCAGTTCTAACTGTCATATCTTCGGTTAAACCTATGCCGGATTCGACGACAGCTTCAACTTGATCTAGGAAAATAGGATGGCCACCATTATCAAAAGCTTTAGTAGTAACGATACGCCGGGATAAAAAGCCATAATCAAGATAAACATCTTCGTCAATAAATCCTACTTGGCCATTTTGTAAATCACCAACCATCACCCTATTATAGGCAGCAGTCATGGCCGCAACCCTATATTGCGTTAAACTGGACCCGTCCTTTTCTACTGATTGGCGTTCATGCCATTTTTTAGTTACCAAATCGTAAACATACGTGGTGTCAGGGAATGACATTCCATAGAAAAAATGACCAGATTCAGCGTAATACCAACTGAAAAGATCAGATACTTCATCTTCTGTTAATTTTGATAATTCGTTATCGAGTGCTGGAGTGGAAATCTTTGTTTTATTACCGCCGATTAATAACCAAACAGAAGGTGTTTCATTAAAAGTAGACCCTACGAAAATAAGGCCCCCGCTAACCCGTTGAATAGTCTGAGGTGATTTACAACCTACATCAACAACACCGCCCGATAGACCAATGAAAGGAGCAGGTGATCTGCCGGTGTTACGGAATATCTGAGTGGTTTCAGACCCAAAAACATATAACTGAGATCTTGACTTCCCTAACGCAGCTATATCATCTGGATCAGCTTCGGCTTGTGAGAAATCAAGGGCATCATAAGCAACTCCACCGGGCAACCCGCGACCATCTTTCAATGGACTATTGAAAAATTTAGTTCCATCTTTTTTGGCGAAAACAAAAAATCCATCGATATAAACTACATGCGAAGCCGGACCATCAAAATTAACATCTGTTACTTCAGCAAGAGAGGCAGAATCTACATCATAGATATAAGTTTTATCTGCATCAGGAGATACAATGGCTAATTGATCACCATTATCATCTATAATTACTCGGTCGGTTCCTTCAATAGTACCAATGAGAGCGCTGGTAAAAGTGGTGCCATCAAAATCAATGCGGTGTAATTTCTGGCCAATAATAACATAAGGCTTATCCCTAAGTGTGTGAGCGCCCCGGCAGATATCCCGAAGGTTAGTCAAATCGATTGCTTCACTCAGGCCGGGAGTATTGAACAAGTTGGCCTGAGTCACTGAATCAGTTTCAGGAAAGTTAGGATAGAAGTTAATGCATCTTTGCGCAGAAATAGGAAGCGCGTCCGATACGTAAAATCCATCCGTTATTGGGATATCTACATCAGGCATTAGTTTACTCTCAAAATAGCGCTCGAAACCAATAAATCGGTGGTCCCGGCATCGTTAGCAACGAATACTTCCACGTAATCATTAGTATCAGCAATATCATCATTCAATAGGAGTATCTTCTTGCGGATAAAATTTGTCGGTTCTATTGAATTGATCTTCATTACCTGAACCAATCGGTAATGTGTCTGGATAGGACATTGGGCCTAGATTTAGCGCAATGCGTCTCATTACATTTTCGCCACGTTGAGCATTGGCAAAAAGAATTTGTCCTATGGGGAATCCATAGGAATTACCTAGCCGTACAGCTAGATTAAAAACAACTCCTTCAATTGCTCCATCAGGAATAGTCACATCATCACCGAGGTTAGATACACTGGTATAACCTAAATTAACCCCATCAGCAGCAAATGCCGCCATCATGCGGTTCATATACAGAACAGCGTCTTGGGCATCAACTTGCTCGATGGGAGCTTCAGCGGCCTGAACTTTAATTTCTTGCAACGCTGATTTGATTATTGATTCGGCCTTTTCCATTGTTTAACCTCGGTGATGATTTATATAGCTGAATTATTACTCAGCTTTTTCCCAGCCTAATTCCTCTGCTTTTTTGATAGTAGCAGGACAGCTGTTGGTCATGATTTGTTCACCGCTAGGACGATTCCAAACGATGCGTTCCTCATACGGGTTTTTTGCTTCTTCCTGAACTTCAGGTGCTTTTGCTTTAGCCATGATGATTTCCTCAATTAGGCGTTTAGATAGTCATAAAGGGAGCAATGCTCCCTTTAATAGATCACAGGTCCTTATTAAGGATTACCGTGGCCTTGACCGGCGAAGAACGGATTCATTGAGCCATATGCGGGACGTAAATCAATACGAACTGTTTGCTTGTTGGCATCACCACTAGCGTACAGCGAGGTACGTAACTGCAGGCCATCACGAGTAGTAGCCACAGTATC
>Ga0209692_10005983_pt1 | contig 10196 bp, 10 predicted proteins | sample tdDd472_FD_187129 | JGI IMG/M metagenome (GOLD analysis project Ga0209692, IMG submission 187129) | Marine sediment microbial communities from the Atlantic coast under amendment with organic carbon and nitrate - tdDd47.2 (SPAdes)... | ecosystem: Environmental > Aquatic > Marine > Coastal >...
CGCTGGCCTTCGCCGGCAACCTGTTCGGCCTTTCGGTCGACGTCTACATGGTGAAGATCAGCTACAACCAGAAGCCCTATCGCCGCGCCCTGATGGAGACCTATGGCGGGCGCTGTGTCGCCAGCCCGTCGACCGAGACCGAGGCCGGCCGCGCCATCCTGGCCCAGCATCCGGATTCCAACGGCTCGCTCGGCATCGCCATTTCCGAGGCGGTCGAGATCGCGGCCAAGAACGACGACACCAAATATGCGCTCGGCAGCGTCTTGAACCACGTTTTGCTGCACCAGACCGTGATCGGGCTGGAAGCCATCGAACAGATGGAAATGGCCGGCGACTATCCGGACATGGTCATCGGCTGCGCCGGCGGGGGGTCGAACTTCGCCGGCCTCGCGTTTCCGTTCATCGGGCGTAAATTGCGCGGCGGCGAGGACCCCCGCGTCATCGCCGTCGAACCGGCCGCCTGCCCGACCATGACGCGCGGCACCTACGCCTACGATTTCGGCGATACCGGCCACCTGACGCCGTTGGTGAAAATGCACACGCTGGGCTCCACCTTCGTGCCGGAAGGCATCCACGCCGGCGGGCTTCGCTACCACGGCATGGCGCCGTTGGTGAGCCACCTCTTGGACCACGGCCTGATCGAGGCGCAGGCCTTCCACCAGACGGCCTGCTTCAAGGCGGGCATTCAGTTCGCGCGCACCGAAGGCATCGTGCCGGCGCCGGAATCGACCCACGCCATCGTCGCCGCCATCGAAGAGGCCAAGGCCTGCAAGGAACGCGGCGAGGCCAAGACCATCCTGTTCGGGCTCTCGGGCCACGGCAACTTCGACATGCAGGCCTATACCGACTTCCTCGACGGCAAGCTCGAAGACCACGCGCATTCGGAAGACGAACTGGCGCGCGCGCTCGGCGAACTGCCGCCGGTGGCGGCCGAGTAGAGGCCGGCGTGGCGAAACCGCCCGCGCTGGTCCGGCCCTTCCGTGGGCTCCGGCCGGCGCCGGGCCGCGCCGCCGAGGTGGCGGCGCCGCCCTACGACGTGGTCAACGAAGCCGAGGCCCGCGCCGCCGCCGACGGCAAGCCGTTCAGTTTCCTGCACGTGTCGCGCGCCGAAATCGACTTCCCCATCGGCACCGACTCGCATTCGGATGCCGTCTACAAGAAGGCGCGCGCCAACCTGGACGGGATGATAGCGACCGGCGTGCTGGTGCGCGACGAGGCGCCCAGCTACTACGCCTACCGCCTCAAGATGGGCGATCACGTGCAGACCGGCATCGTCGGTGCCGGGTCCGTCGCGGAATACGACAGGAACCGCATCCGTCGTCACGAACTGACGCGCCCCGACAAGGAAGACGACCGGGTCCGCAACATGGAAGCCTTGGGCGCGCAGACCGGCCCGGTGATGGTGACGCACCGGAAGGACGCCGCCGTCGCCGCCGTCATCGACGCGGCGACCCAGCGCGAACCGGCCAGCCACGTCGTCGCCGAGGGCGGCGTCGAGCACACCATCTGGGTCATCGACGGGGATGCGGAGATCGAGGCGCTGAACACCGCGTTCGACGCCATGGACGCCATCTACATCGCCGACGGCCACCACCGCTCGGCCTCGGCGTCGCGCGTTGCGGCCGCCCGGCGCGGGCCGGCCTCCAACGGCGACGAAGCGCACGAGTTCTTCCTCATCGTCTCGTTCCCCGACGACGAGGTGCAGATCCTCGACTACAACCGCCTTGTGCAGGACCTGAACGGGCTCTCGGAGGCCGAATTCCTGGCGCGGATCGAACAGGACTTCACCGTCGCGGCGCTGGACGGCGCCCAACGCCCGGCCGAGGCGCGGCACTTCACCATGTACTTGGGCGGCCGCTGGTACGGCCTCGGCTTGAAGGCGCCGGTGGCCAGCGACGATCCGGTGGCGGCCTTGGATATCTCGGTGCTCACCGACCGCTTGCTGGCGCCGGTGCTCGGCATCGGCGATCCGCGCCTGGACGAACGCATCCAGTTCGTCGGCGGCATCCGCGGCATGGCGGGACTCTCTGAGCGCATCGACAGCGGCGAAATGGCCGTCGCCTTCGCCCTCTACCCGACGTCGCTCAAAGACCTGATGGCGGTGGCCGACGCGAACCAGGTGATGCCACCCAAATCCACCTGGTTCGAGCCGAAACTGGCGGACGGGTTGGTGTCGGCGGTTTTGGATTGATTCCGTCCGGCTCGGAAGTTCACGACGGCCAGGTGCCAAGAGCTGTTGTTCACCGAGTTGACTGGAAATGCCGGCTTTCTGATCGGTAACCGAGCGTCACATGTTCACCGCCCGATAGACTGGAGACGGCCTCCCCTTATTACGCATTATTTGAAATGAAACAGACTTTAATTGTGCGAATAACAAGACGCCTGAATAAATAATTGTAAAATTAATACGATCCGATATTGTGATATCGATCCGAAATACCCATATATTATTTAACAGAATATAATTTCTGTTTTCATGAAAGTTTTTTCATATGTCATTCAAGAAATTTGCAGCCGCGGAGAGTGCGGCCAACAAAGCGACTCCCAATGAGACCGCAAAGGCGGCCCCGATGGTCGGGTTGCCAAAGAATCCGGCCGCTCAAGCTGACGTAACTTCTGCCACGGGAACACCGTCAGACAAGTCGTAGGTTTTGCACCGGAGGAGGGTTCGCCATCCTCCGGTTCTTCAACATCTTCAAGAAAAGACACGGCCCACCTATCGGGAGGCAGCCGGTTTTTGAATTGCGCTCAATACACCCTTAAAGAGGAAGCCTCATATGCCTTCACAGAATAATGGAAGCGGCCCAAACGGCCCATGGGGCAGCCAGCCTGGTCCGATCCCGGATATCACGGATATTATCCGCAAGAGTCAGGACAGCATTCGGCGCATGCTGCCGCGCGGCGGCCCCCGAAGCCTGTTGGTGGTCCTTTTGGTTGCACTTACCGGAATGGCGGTGTGGACATCCTATTATACCGTACCCAGTGATTCGGTAGCCGTGGTGCAACGCTTTGGGAAATATCTCAAGAACGTCCCGCCCGGCCTGCACTTCAAACTGCCGTTTGAAATCGACGTAGCTACGATCGTGCCCGTCAAACGACAGCTAAAGCAAGAATTCGGGTTTTCGACTCCCGGCGCGCGGGATCCCTATCAGGGGGCACGCCAGCGTGATGGCAAACGCGAGACGGAAATGGTTACCGGTGACCTCAACGCCGCCCTGGTCGAATGGGTGGTCCAGTACCGGATATCCGATCCGGTTAAGTTTCTCTTTGAGGTCCGCGAACCCAGCGAGACGCTTCGCTATGTTTCCGAATCCGTCATGCGTGAGGTCGTCGGTGACCGCACCGTGGACGAGGTAATCACCATCGGACGTCAGGAAATCGAATCAGAAGCCCTGACCAAGATGCAGGCGCTTTCGACAAAATACGTGATGGGGTTGAGCATCGACCAGGTACAGCTCAAAAACATCAACCCTCCCCAGCCGGTGCAGGAATCCTTCAACGAGGTTAACCAGGCCCAGCAGGAGAAGGAAAAGCTGATCAACGAGGCCAGGCGTGATTACAACAAGGTGATCCCACTGGCAGAGGGCGAGAAAGACCAGCGTATCCGAGAGGCCGACGGCTATCGGCTCAAGCGGATAAACGAGGCGGAGGGCGATGTCGCTCGGTTCAGCGCCTTGCTGAAGGAGTACAACAAGGCGCCCGAAGTTACCCGACGACGCATCTACATCGAAACGTTGCAGGACATAATGCCTGGCATCCGCTCGAAGATCATCGTCGATGAACAGGCGAACGGCATACTGCCGCTACTCAATCTTAATTCTCAGAACGGAGTTGCCAAATGAACAAGGCGCTTAAATTGGCGACCCTGATCGTCTTCGGTTCCGGCGCCTACGCGGCGGCGAGTGCCGTCTACACGGTGAGTGAAGTCGAGCAGATGATCATCACGCAGTTCGGCAAGCCAATCGGTGAACCCGTCACCGAGGCGGGACTGAAACTCAAGGTGCCGTTCGTTCAGGAGGTCAATCCGATCGACAAACGGGTGCTTGAGTGGGACGGCAGTCCGTCGGACATGCCGACCAAGGACAAGCTCTACATCTCGGTGGATCTGTTCGCGCGCTGGCGCATCACCGACCCGCTCCAGTATTTCCTGCGCCTACGCGATGAGCGCAGTGCGCAATCCAGGCTCGACGATATTCTCGGCAGCGAAACCCGCAATGCGGTGGCCAAGCACGAGTTAATTGAGATCATCCGCACCACGAAAGGCCGCGTGCCGTTACGCGACAACCTGCTGACAGAGGCAGAGCGGGATCTGAACATGGGCGCGTTGGTGCCTATTCAAAAGGGACGTCAACTTGTCGAACACGAGATTTTTGCCGCCGCAGCGGAAAAGGTCAGAGTGTTCGGCATCGAGTTGCTCGATATCCGGTTCAAACGAATCAACTACAATGAAAGCGTCCGCCCAAAAATTTACGACCGGATGATCAGCGAGCGCCGCCAAATCGCCGAGCGTTTCCTGTCGGAAGGAAATGGCGAGGCGGCCAGGATACGCGGCAACCGCGTTCGTGACCTGAACAAGATTCAGTCCGAAGCCTATAAGGAAGTCGAGGAAATTCGCGGGAAGGCGGATGCGAAAGCAACCGAAATCTACGCCGCCGCCTACAACCAAACTCCCCAAGCCGTGGCATTTTACGAGTTCACCCGGACTATGCAGGCCTACAAATCGATGATTGCCGAAAACACGACCTTACTGTTGTCCACCGATAGCGATCTTTTCAAATTTCTGAAGGGAATGTCGCCAAACGACAGAACCCGTTCCACACCCGATGGGGCCGAAACACGCAAATAACGAAAACCGGGGTGCTGCCGCTCGCAATGCCGGGCGACGTCACATTTGATTGCCATTTCTAAACTTCATCAAAACAGGAGTACTAAACATGGCCGAACCCATCAACACAGTCGCCCTGGCGCCCTCAGGCCCCGAAAACGTTGCGGAAATGGAGAAATACGGCATCACCAAAAAGCCCATCGATTACTATTTTTATGGTGAATATCGCTACACCACGTTGCGCGATGCCCTTGCCCAAGCGAAGCGAATGGCGGGCCCGGCATGATCCTCCTGAGCCCAAGACATTCGGCGGCTCGCCAATGGCTTTGAACTTTCCCAACTCGAGCCGCAGCCTCGAAACCAGAAAGAACCGCATCCGCTTTTGGGGATACGACAGCGCTATCGAGATTACATTCTTCATGGAGTTGGACGCCCTCATGAAGATCAGCCCGGCGGCAGAGTTAGCCGAAACAGGGTTGTTGGATGCGTTTGATGGCGCGTTGGCGCAAATCCATCAGGTCGCCGAAAAGGTCTACCGTCGCGCTCGCGAACGTTCCCACGTTTACGTATTGGCGGCGAACGAATTTTGAACGCCTTTGTCACCTTATTTCAAAGCGCGGCAGGCCTTTTTCAGGCGCCCGCAACGTGAAGCATTGTTCACTAATTTTCATGAGAAAGAAGAAAACGATGAATTCACAAACCCTTGTTTCGGGAGAGGACAGGCTCCTTGAGCGCGGATCACCCGGAGCGACGAAGCCTCGACCCTGCTTGAGGTGTAAAGAGACATTTAAAAGCGAATGGTCAGGCGAGCGGATTTGTCGGCGCTGCAAGGGGTCGACAGCCTGGCGAAACGAGGAACCGTTCAGGCGTCGCCGGCGGACAGAGAACGACTAATATCAAGGCCGTTCAAACTGAAAGCTTTGGCAAGACAACTGGTACGCGTCTCGGTGAATTTTACGCTTAAAAAGTTTAAGGAGATATTTTGAACGCAAAAATCGCAGAGTTTTATGGAGCGCAAAAACACGTTGAGCCTCTATACCCAGTATATCTGCCCTTGAAGACGGCGGATATCCCGTCTCGGAAAATCGAAAAAACGATTGAGATCATAACTGTCCCGAAACCGGCGGACGCAACGAAAAACCAAAAAAATGTCGGGATCGTACTGGATGAAGAACGAATTCAAGAGATTTTGGCAAAACACTATGAGACCGTCACCATAACCGAAATAAACAGCCATGGTGATCTGGAAAAATTGGCAACCAGAAACCCAGACCTCGTTTTTTCGGGTGTAAAGTATTTTGAATTCTTCGGCAAAACGCTGTGGTTGAACGATTATTTGGATATTTGCGGGATTCCATATATCGCATCAGGCAAGATCGCGCTCGATCGCGAGTCCGATAAAGGCCGTGCCAAAGCGATCATGCAACAAGCAGGGATCACCACGGCACGTTTCTTCACGACAAGTCCCGGAGAACATCCAACAGAAGATTCGATCCCAGTATCATTTCCCTTGTTCATTAAGCCGGTCACGGGTGGCGACAGCCGAGGCGTGGATGCCAACTCCGTCGTTACCGACTTGAAGGGTTTCCTGGCAAAGGTCGCTGAGATTCAAAACCTTCAAAAATCGCGTTCCCTGGTGGAAACCTACCTAGCCGGCGAAGAATACAGTGTTGGAATATTTGAGGACATTGCGACGGGTATCCTTACGGCCATGCCCATACAAATCATTGTCGAGGAAAATCGGAACGGAAACCGAATTCTCGATTTCGACATTAAGAGAAACGATGCCGAGAGGGTCATCGCGGTTACGGATCCGGCAGTTCATATGCAACTTTCCGATCTGGCAAAAGCGGCATTCAAAGCCTTGAACGGAAAATCGTTCGGTCGCATTGATATCATGATGAGTGAGGGCGGGGTTCCGCACTTCATCGAAGCCAACCTCATGCCTGGGCTCCGCAAGGGGTATTTTTATAGAGGCTGTTCGCTCAATCTCGATATGAGCTACGAGCAGATGATTTTGAAGATTGCGGCAAATGGATTGATTTGCAGATGATCGGGCGCGGGATTCTTTCATCGGGATCGGCGATGAAAATAGCGTTCCATGATCAATCTTCGCGCCGCGGATGCAATGATATGGAAAGTTTTGGTCAGTAGAAATTTCTCTGTATCGGGATTGCGATCAGCGCATTTTTCACCGTCATCCCGGGGCTTGGATCGGGCGGTTGGACGCTGAATCGGTCCCAGGCGGAAAAGACCGCGAGCGGCCGCGATCCGCGCCGGGACGAAAGCATCCAGTTCGTCGGCGGTATCCGCGGCATGGCGGGACTCTCTGAGCGCATCGACAGCGGCGAAATGGCCGTGGCCGACGCGGGCCAGGTGATGCCGCTGAAATCCGCCTGGTTCGAGCCCAATCTGGCGGACGGGTTGGTGTCGCTGGTTTTGGATTGATGACGTCCGGCATCGGTTTTCACAATAAGTGAGAAACACACGGCCCTGTCGGTGATCGCGTCGACAGCGGATGTCTCCCGGCTCGGGAATTCACGACGGCCGATTGCCATTTGCGGCCATCCGGGGAAAACCGCTCTTGCGTCGTATTTTCTTGGGAACGCTCGAGGGCTCTAAAGCCGACGTTGCGAAAACGTTGATGTTTTACCCCTCTGATATGGATCAATGCGCATATGCGTTGATCCGCATATCCTTTTCCGCATGCAGGAAATACTGACCGCCCTTTCCGAACCGACCCGTCGTGCCGCGCTTGCGCTGCTCTGGGGTGGAGGGGAGCAATGCGTCTGTGAACTGATGACGAAACTCAACACGAGCCAGAGCCGAATGTCGCGGCATATGAAGGTGCTGCGCGAAGCCGGGCTTGTGCTCGACAGACGCGACGCGCAATGGGTGCGCTATCGCCGCAATCCGGAACTCGCATCGGAACTGACGGCGGTGATCGACGCGGTGATGGCAGCGGAAAGCAAGCCTGAAAGGCAAATCGCGTGACCACAAAAGCCCAAGATATCCGTCTCTTTTTTGGCGCACGGGACTGGCATTGGTATGTCGGCTTGCCGGCAGCGGTGCTGCTCTGGTGGCTTGTTTACGGACAACTGATCCCATTTTCGGAATGGGTAACCTCGCTGTTTCCTGTCGCGCGCGACAGCCACACCGGTGAGGCCATTGCATTCTTTGTCTATGACCTGCCGAAGGTGTTGCTGTTGTTAACCGGCATTGTCTTTGTGACCGGCGTCCTGCGTAGTTGGTTCAGCCCTGAGAAGACCCGCGCGGTTCTCGCGGGCAAGCGCGAGATACTTGGCTATCCGCTCGCCGCTCTCTTGGGCGTACTAACGCCGTTTTGCTCCTGCTCGTCGGTACCGCTCTTCATTGGGTTCGTTTCTGCGGGCGTCCCGCTTGGCGTGACTTTTTCCTTCCTGATCGCGGGGCCGATGGTGGGGCCAGTGGGACTTGGGCTGCTGTACGGCCTCGTCGGGTGGAAGATCGCCACAATCTACCTCGTGTTCGGCTTTACCATCGCCACCGTGACAGGGTTTGTTCTCGGCCGCATGGGGCTGGAGCGATATCTGCAAGACTGGGTTCGCGAGTTGAATACCGGCTCTGCGGGTGATCTGCCGGAAGACCGGTGGACGCTGACCGATCGGCTGAAAATAGGCCTTGAGCAGGTACGTGAGATTGTCGGCAAGGTTTGGGTCTGGGTGTTGTGTGGCATCGGCGTCGGCGCGGTCATCCACGGCTACGTTCCCGAAGAGATCATGTTGCAGATCATGGGGGGTGATGCCTGGTGGTCCGTGCCAGCCGCTGTCGTCGTGGGGATTCCCATGTACACCAACGCGGCGGGCGTCGTCCCCATTGTCGAGGCGCTTCTGGGCAAGGGCGCGGCACTCGGCACGACACTCGCTTTCATGATGTCGGTGATCGCGCTCAGCCTGCCCGAAATGATCATCCTCAAGCAAGTGCTGACGCTCCGTCTGATTGCGGTCTTCATCGCCGTCGTAGCGCTGGGTATCCTCGCCACGGGCTTTCTGTTCAACGCCATTCTCTGAAAGGAACATCCATGAAAACCGTCAAGGTATACGGACCCGGTTGCAGCCGCTGCGACGCCACCGAAGCGCTGATCAACGATACTGCCGCAAAACTCGGTATCGAGGTCGATGTGGAAAAGGTTTCCGATCCGAAATCCATCGCCATGGCGGGCGTCATGTCTACGCCAGGGATCTCGGTTGACGGCAAGCTCGTTCACGCCGGAGGTCTGCCGGATGCGGGGAAACTGGAAGGCTGGCTTTCCGCATGATCCGCGCGCTGATCGAAACGGGTAACGACATCGTTGCCGTACCGCTTCGCCCGCTACACAAATCAAATATTAGGAATTTATTGACTTTTGCTGATTTTGTGCTATGTAGGGATTCGGGTCGCCGTCCTAGCGGCTGAGCCACGCTATTTCACAATTGAATAGGATTTGCACCGGTACCGATTGTTATCGGTTGGGGCCGGATGTTGAGAAGGATCGGCGAGAGGTAGAGTGGCAGCCGCATGCTTCGACACGCGCTTCGCGCTGCTCAGCATGAGGGGATGTTACAGGGCTCATCCTGAGCGAGGCCGAAGGGCTCAGTCGAAGGTCCGCAAGCGACGGGGGGCGTGAAATTGGGTTCGTTCCTGAGATTTTTTTGAGAAACGTTTGAAATCAATGGGATCCAACCCGTGATATCCCGCTCTTCTGCTTTCCGCCATGCTGCCGGAGAAAATTGGGTTCGTTTCCCATATTTTTTTCGATGTCGTTGATTTTAAATCGTTTCTGACCCCCGAAAAACGGATGCGAAACGAAATTTCCGTCGCTCAAGCACCCCGCCCACGGGTTTCGCGGTAGACGATCAAGAGCCCCGACGCCACCACCATGACCGCGCCCAGCACCTTGACCGCGCCCGGAAGATCGCCCCAGACCATGAAGCCGAGCGCCGCCGACCAGACCAGCGACAGGTACTTGAACGGCGACACCACGGCGCCGGCGGCGAGTTGCAGGGAAACGACGATGAGGAAATGCGCCATGGTGACGAAGAACCCGGCCAAGGCGAACAGCCCCCATTGTTCCAAGCTCGGCCAGTTGGACCCGAAGTTCTCGCCGAACGGCAGTGATACGGCGCCGCCGATGACCGCGACAATGGAGGTATAGACCATCACCGTGGCGGCGCTGTCGGACGTTCCCATGCGGCGCGTGACGATGTCGCGGAGCGCCGAGACCGTGGCGGCGGCGAGCGGAAACACCACCCAGGCGTTGAAGGCGTCGGTGCCGGGCTGGATCATCACCACCGCGCCGGCGAACCCCAAAAGCACCGCCGTCCAGCGCCAGAAGCCGACGTGTTCCTTGAGG
>Ga0209692_10005984_pt1 | contig 10195 bp, 6 predicted proteins | sample tdDd472_FD_187129 | JGI IMG/M metagenome (GOLD analysis project Ga0209692, IMG submission 187129) | Marine sediment microbial communities from the Atlantic coast under amendment with organic carbon and nitrate - tdDd47.2 (SPAdes)... | ecosystem: Environmental > Aquatic > Marine > Coastal >...
CGAGGGTGGCGGGGTCCCTGAAGTTTTCGGGAGGTCGTTCATCGAGGAACGCACGCCAGAGGGTGGAGCCGGCGCCGCTTCGCCGAAGGCTGTCGTACCAGGCCTTGAGACGAGCGACTTCGAGGGTGGAACCGGATCCAGCCGCGGCAAAAAGTTCGCCAGCCCCGGCGGGGTCCCCATCGCGGGATGCAAAGGCCCGCTCCAGCGTGTCTAAACGGTGCGAATCGTGTTGTTCAGGCTTGCTTTCAGTGCACGCCACCGCCATGGTGAACGAGACGGCAATGAAAACCAGGGCTCTCGGGATTGCCGGTCGACGAACCCTCACATACCGAGGAGGTCGGGGTCGCCATCGGCGAGGACACGGACCAACTCGTCCTGGAAGTAATCTTGATTCTCACGCACTTCGGCCGAAATCCGCTTGTCGAACATCTCGCGGCTGCGATCAATGTCTTCCTGCAACCGCCGATAGATGTCCCTTGATTCGCGGCCCCGTTCGACCTGCTCCTCGTTGTAGAGTTTGATCTCGGAGACCAGGAGGCGAGCGAAGCGGCGTGCTTCTTCCGCCTGCGCCTCGTCCTCGGAAACTTCCGCTTCCGGTTCTGCAGGTGGCGGCTGTACCGGCTGTACCGGTGGCGGCTCATCGAGGAACTGCGATCCAGAGGGAGCGGGCTCCTCTGGCTCCGGCGGGGTCACCGGCATCTGGACTTGAGCCGGCGGCTCGACCGCTGCGGGTGTGACGGCTTCTTCCTCGGTCGGTTCGGGTTCCGGTTCCGGCACCGGTTCTGGCTCAGGTTCCGGCACCGGCTCAGGTTCCGGTTCCGGCACCGGTTCTGGCTCAGGTTCCGGCACCGGCTCAGGTTCCGGATCCGGCTCCGGCTCAGGTTCCGGCTCCGGTTCAGGTTCCGGCACGGGCTCCGGTTCGGGTTCAGTGGTCGGTTCAGGATCGAGACTCTCGGTGTCGACGGAGTCCTCAAACTCCGGTGAGGTCGATTCCTCGGCATCGAATCCGGCGGTGATGATCTCAGCCTGGCGTTCGATTTCAGCAACGGCTTCGGTCACGACCTCGTTCTCGGAGGCCGTTTCGGAATCGCCGAGTCCCGACACATCGATCTTCATGGTTGCCGAGGGATCGATGACCGGTTCGACGGCGTCGGTGTCGGCAGGGCCGATCTCTTCGGTTTCATCCGTTGCCCCGGTGACGGGCGCCGGTGCGTCCCCGACCGCGGGCTCGTCGGTTTCGACTTCACTCTCGGCCTCGGGCTGATCGGGCTCCTCATCGCTCGGTGCTGTTTCGGGAACAACCGTTTCGGCGATGTGACCGATCTCGACCGCTTCAGCGAGGAAGGGAGCAGCCGCCTGCCGGTACTGGAGCGTGTCGATGAGCCAACAAACCTGGGCGACCAATGTCTGCGCGGTATCGGGATCCCACGGCTGGTCGTCGAGCCGGTCGATGTAAACCGTGCCCATCAGTTTGCCGCGCAGTACCACCGGTATCAGTAGAATCTCACCGGGTTCGACCTCGTCGGCAAACCAGCCGCGAAACAGGTCGTCCTCTACAGGTCGAAAACGAACCGGCCGTGAGACTTCGAGCAACTTTGACAGCGCCGCACTCTCGGCGACTTCCCCCTGCCAGGACCTGAGAACCTCGCCATCGGTAAAGCCGATCCCGCTCCAGGCCGAGACCTTTCCCTCGCGAAGAACGAGAACCACGGCGCGGGCGGCGTTCTCGGAGATGGCGGGAAGGAGCTCCTTGAGCAGCTCGGATTGGCTCCGAGCCATGTCGAGAGCTCGCATGAGAGTGATGGACGCCCCATTGTGTCCGCTGCCGGTCGCTTGCTCGAGAACCTCGATCTTTGATTCAAGCTCGGCACAACGCTGTTGTTGGGCCTCGGCTTGCTGACGGCTGGAATCGAGCGCCGCATCGATCTCGTCAATGGGGAAGAGCTCGTTGGCCGATTCGGGCAGCGCTTCCTGAACAGAAGACTTGGCCTCGACGATGAGTTCCTCGAGGCTCTGCACCACGAAGTCGAGACGGTTCGTGATGGTCTCCATCCCACGACTCTGCGCCTTTCTGAGCTGTTCAAGAATCGCGTCATACCGCTCCATGGTGCCTCCTGACTGACTCGCCACACGTAACTTCATTATCCCCGGCGTCATGTACCACAGTCAAGATCCATCCGGGAGTTTAATCTATCCCTCTCAGAACGGATGCGATGAATGGTCGGGACCCGAAGAGCATAACACTCGCGTGATCTTTGGTGATGAGATCAGGTCTGTATCCGAGCAAGAAAAGCCGTTGTCACGAGACTTCGATTCTGTTAGCGTTTGCGCGGAAGGGAGAGGCCATGAAGAGTTTCCGTCTACTGTCCGTTTGTGTGGTCCTTGTAGCCGTAATGGGACTCGTGCAGGGTTGCTCTCGGGGCCCGAGCGAGGAAGATCTCAAGCTTGCCGCGTTCCAGGAGCAGTTTGCCGTCCTCGAGACGGAGTACAACACCCTGGTGGAGAAGCGTGCCGAAATCGACGTCGCCGAGGCGGCGCTGGTCGAACTGCAAGCCATCCCCGAGAACAAACTCACCGATGAACAAAAGGTCGAACTCGAAGAAATCCAAGCTGCGCTCGAAGCATCTGCGGCTGGGAGCGAGGCGGGATTCGAGCAGGTTCAGAATCTGCTCGCCGATTTCCTGAATATCGGCATGAATGAATTTCCTGGATCTCAAGAGACCGCCGACGCTTTGTTGTATTACGCCGATGAGGCCATTCTGGTCGCCGAAGATATGGTCGTGAAGTCAGGTGACTACAAAAAGGCCATCGACCACCTCAGCACTGCCGAGGGTTACTTCAACGCGGCCGGCCTGACCCCATACCACCCATTGGTCGCCTATATCGCCTTACTCGACGACTGGCGTTTCATCACCCAGGAACGCTTCGACGAAGTGAAGAAGGGTATGACCAAGGAAGCGGTGGTGGAGGCCGCGGGCCAGGTCTACTTCCGAAACATCCAGGAGAGCCAGGCAAAGGGTGTCGAATCCTGGTTGTACAAGAAGCGCGAGGGCGGCGCAGCGGCCTTCTACTTCAAGATCAAGACCGGCAAGGTCTACGACAAGAACTGGGAAGCGGTGGCCGTGACCACTGTTGTCGAATAGGAGATATCTCCGGTCGTGATGGCGTTGTGAATACCACAGCCGAATCACTCCGGCGTATGTCAATTCGACCTTGACCGCCGACGTTCTGCGATGGTAGCCTGACCATCTTGGTGCGTGCGTCGGCCGTGAGGGCTGCGTAAACAGCACGGAGAGGAGGTGAGACCGCCAATGCCTACAGGAATTTATGTTCGCGATAACGAATCCTTCGAACAAGCGCTGCGCCGTTTCAAGCGCAAGTGCGAAAAGGCTGGCATCCTCTCCGAGGTCAAACGCCGTCGCTTCTACGAGAAACCGTCGGAGCAACGTAAACGGCAGATGATCCAAGCCCGAAAGAAAATGCTTCGCAAGATGGCGAAGCAGCGTAGGGCGGGTCTGCTCTAGCCCTTGCAACGTTCGCCGTTTGCCGAGCTCGAGTTCGATACGACCATGAAGTTAGTGGCGGCCCATGCGCGAACGCGCGTGGGCCGCTTTCTTTTAAGCGCCACCGGCGAGTTCCCCGGCGTCGGCGAAGCGCTCCGACGGGCAGCCTTCAACTCCGCGCTGCTCGAACTCGTCACCATCGACGGACCATTGCCCCTCGACGGCGTTGACGACGCGGCCGTCTGGCTCGAGCCCGAGGCACCGACCCCAACAGAGCCGAAAGAGTTTCTCGCCCTGCTGTCGTTGGCAAAGCGAATTGCCGCCGTCCGCCGGAGGCTGGCCGATGTTCCCGATGAGCAGGCCATCCTTCGCGGCGTCGCCGAGGAGCTTCCGGATACGACGGCGTTGGTGGCCGTGGTCTCACCGCTGCTCGGTCGCGACGGCCGTATTCCCGATGATGCGTCTCCGGAACTCGCCCGGCTCCGGCGGGCCTCGGGCCGCCGGAGGCAGGATTTGTTGCAGGTTCTCTCAGGGGTCAGACGGTCTCACGGAGACGCGGTCACCGATGCACCGCCGACCCTGCGGCGGGACCGCTACTGCCTTCCAGTCCGTTCGGGGGCGCGATCTCAGGTCCCGGGTCTTCTCCTCGATACCTCGTCAAGCGGAGCCACTGCCTTCATCGAACCCTTCGCAGCTGTCGAGCTCAACAACGCGCTGGCCGAAAACTCGGCCAAAGAGCGGCACGAATTGCAGCGGATCCTCCGGGTGATCGGCGAGGCGTTCGCCGGTGCAACCGAACAACTCGCCGATGCCGTTGTAACTCTCGGCCGGCTCGATGGCGCGCAGGCGGCGGTGCTTTTTGGAAGGGCCGCCGGTGGGCAAATTGTCTTTCCCGAAGCCGGAGCTGAATTGCGGCTGGAGGGCGCCCGGCACCCTCTGCTCGATGGTCGCCTCAGGGATCTCCGCATCGAAGTTCTCGGTGATGCCGAGCGCCGACGAACCCAAAGGCCGGTGGTGCCCCTCGACTTCGCATTGCCCGCAGATGTCCGCACTCTCGTCATCTCCGGCCCCAATGCGGGCGGCAAGACTGTGGTGCTCAAGACCCTCGGTTTGATGGTGCTTATGTGCTACCACGGGATTCCGCTCCCGGTTGATAGTGGAACCACGATCCCCGAGATCGACGATCTCTGGTGCCATGTCGGAGACGAGCAGGATGTCACCGCCGATCTTTCGACATTCTCCGGTGCCATGGCGGCAACCGCCCGGCTCCTCGACCAAGCTGCTGAGAGCACTCTGGTCTTATACGACGAGCTGGGCGCCGGGACTGATCCCCTCGAGGGCGCCGCGCTCGGTTGTGCGCTCCTCGAGGCTCTCACCCGCCGCGGGTCGTTGACCGTCGCCACCACCCACCTCGCTTCCATCGCCATGGTGGCGTCATCGGCGGATGGCTTCGAGAACGCGGCCATGGAGTATGACGAAGCCAACGAACGGCCGACATACCAGTTGGCGGTCGGTCGGCCGGGAAGATCGCGGGCCCTCGAGATCGCATCGAGGATGGGGATTGCTCGCGGTGTGCTGATCCGCGCTGAAGAGCTCCTCGGCGGTGAACACCTTAAACTCGACCGCTGGTTGCGACGGTTGGAAACCCTCGAGCAGGAGTTGATCGACGAGCGGTCGAACCTCGCAGTCCGCGAGTCCCAGATCGAAGGGCTCAGACTCGATGCCGGGGCCGAACTCGCCCGCCTCGAGAAGGAGAGGGCGCTCCTACCGGTCGAACTCAAGGCGGAGCGAGAGCGACTTCGCCTTCGAGCGAAGCAGCAGCTCGACCGGGCCACCAGCAAGCTCGAGAAGGCCACCAAGGATCTCAAGCCTCTGGGTCGTCGCAGCATCCAAAAACTCCGCGACGAGGCCTTGGACCTGGGCGCGCAGCCGCGGCCGGAACTCCCGGCGGAATCCGAGGGACCTCAGATCGGAGCGCGGGTTCGGCTCGTAGGACTCGGGGGCGAGGGTGAAATTCAGGCCGTCCGGGGATCCCAGGTGTCGGTGGTCATCGGCAACAAGCGGGTGTGGGTCCCCATCACCGATATCGAGATCCTGCGTCGAGGAAAAAGCACACCCAACAAGCGGGTCGTTCACATCGAGGTCACCGAGGAGACCCCACAGGAACTCATGCTCATCGGGTTGGACAGCGAGCGAGGTCGGGAGGATGTCGAGCGTGCCCTCGACCAGGCATTCGCCGCGGGAAAGCGAACGATCAGGATCGTTCACGGTCACGGCACCGGGACGCTGCGGAGAATGGTCGCCGATGTTTGCCGCGAGCACCCCGCCGTGAAGTCGTTCAAGCACCCGCCCGGCAATCGCGGCGGGACCGGGGCCACCGAGGTGGAGATCGAAGAGTCGGGCTGATCCGCGGCCACCCGCGTTCGCGCGACGTGGTGCCATTTGTTGCATTGTTCGGCGTTGAGTCTCTGAGGTACTGGCGAATTGTTGGTGCCGATCAATGCAACGGGTGGCACCGGAGAACTCGTCACGTGCGTTGAGGGATCGTTTGCCGGGACACGGGTTCTTTCAGTCCCGGCCTTCTGGGCCGCCTCCGGCGACCCAGCGTCGCACGTGCAGCGTGGTCATAAGAGGAGGCCGGGAGGTGTGAGACCACGCTGCGCGCACGCCGACGGCCTCATTCCGAGCCGGGACAGCCGGTTATCAGCGTTGTACCCGTGGAGTGCCCGGTATGACAATGAGCGGGACGGGACGCAGAGCCGGAAGACTCATGGGGCACATTGTCAAACCCCGCACGTCCCGGTGAGCGGTGTTTCTTTGGATTCTCTCGATGGAACGCGAAACTGGCCTCGAACGGACGTGCCGCTCCAAATCACTATTTGGAACGAGGACATCGCGGCATCCGGGACGTACGGCGTGGTGCCATTTGTTGCATTGTTCGGCGTTGAGTCTCTGAGGTACTGGCGAATTGTTGGTGCCGATCAATGCAACGGGTGGCACCGGAGAACTCGTCACGTGCGTTGAGGGATCGTTTGCCGGGACGCGGGTTCTTTCAGGCCCGGCCTTCTGGTCCGCCTTCGGCGACCCAGCGTCGCCCGAGCAGCGTGGTCATATGGGGAGGCCGGGAGGTGTGTGACCAAGCTGCTCGGGCGCCGGCGGCCTGCTTCTGAGCTTGTACGGCCGGTGATGAGCGTTGTACCCGTGGAGTGCCCGGTGTGACAATGTGCGGGACGGGACGCAGAGCCGGAAGTTTAATGGGGCACATTGTCAAACCCCGCACGTCCCGGTGGGCAGTGTTTCTTTGGATTCTCTCGATGGAACGCAAAGCCGGCCTCGAACGGACGTGCCGCTCCAAATCACTGTTTGGAACGAGGACATCGCGCCATCCGGGACGTACGGCGTGGTGCCATTTGTTGCATTGTTCGGCGGTGAGGGTCTGAGGCGAAGGTGAATTGTCGAGGCCGATCAATGCTACGGGTGGCACCGGAGAACTCGTCACGGTCGTTGATGGATCGTGTGTTCGGTTACGGCTTCCCTCTGCCGCTGTCCCTGCCGCTGTCCCGATGGAGCGTGCGAGAATGCTCCAACGATGGTCGACGCCGATCTCAACCCGCAAGTGGTCGCCCAGGTCCGTGACGCAACGGATCTGGTGGAGGTGGCGACCGATCACGTCAAACTCAAAAAGCGCGGCCGCAAATACGAGGGGCTCTGCCCATTCCACGAGGAGAAAACGCCGTCGTTCTCAATCGATAACGAGAAGGGGCTTTTCTATTGCTTCGGCTGTCACGCGGGCGGCGACGCCATCAAGTTCGTCATGGAGCTCGATCGGCTGAGTTTTCCCGAGGCCGTCGAGCGGCTCGCCCGCCAGTTTGGGGTCCACCTGCCGCCGGCGAGCCCGGATGCGCGCCGTCGACGACAGACCTCGGATCGGCTCCGGACCGTACTCGAAGAAGCGCAGCACTGGTTCACCGAACAACTCGATTCTCCGGCCGGCGCCGGTGCCCGGTCCGAGCTCGAGCGCCGCGGATACGGCAAGGAAACCTGGCGCGATTTTGGTTTCGGTTATGCCCCGGATGACTGGCGGCAACTCCTGGAGCACATGGAACGCCGCCACCCGCAGGGGGTGATCATCGAGGCCGGACTGGCGGTCCAGCCGGATTCCGGGAAGAATCCTTACGATCGCTTCCGCGGTCGCCTGACGTTTCCCGTCCGCGACAGCGAGGGTCGGCTCATCGCCTTCGGCGGCCGCATTCTCGGTGATGGAGAACCGAAGTATCTCAACTCTCCGGAGAGCGCACTCTTCCACAAGCGCTCGACTCTCTTTTGTCTCGACCGCGCCCGCCGCGCCATCGCGGATGACGCCGAGGCGGTCGTGGTGGAGGGCTATTTCGATTGTTTCTCACTCCATCTGGTGGGTATCACCAACGTCGTGGCCACTCTTGGGACCGCGCTGACATCGGATCACGCGCGGCTGTTGCGGCGCCGCCTCGGAGCAGATGGCAGAGTGGTCTTGTGCTATGACGCGGATTCCGCCGGGAGGCGGGCGGCGGCGACCGGGGCTAAAGTTCTTCTCGAAGCCGGGGTCGCGGTCGCGGTGGTCGGCCTGCCGCCGGGTACCGACCCCGATGATGTCGTCCGCTCCCAAGGTGGCGACGCCATGCGTGAGATGTTCGCCAAGCCGTCGACCCTGGTTGATTTCCTGGTCGAGGATCTTCCCCTCGAGCGGGTTGCGCGGCAGCGCGGGGCTGCAGAGCTGGCTGCGCTGATCGGGTCCGCGAGGGATCCCCACATCCGCGACGAACTCTTCATGGAGTTGACCCAACGGATGGGTTTTTCCGAGGATGTGCTCCGCGATCTCGCGCGGAGGATGGCTGGACAGAGGGGCCCAGCTGCGACGCCTGGTGCGCGGCCAAGCCTCGGCAGTGGTGAATTGTTTCTCGCCCGCATCATCCTCGACGGAGAAGCTCGATGGCGGCGTCTGGTGGCCGACAAGGTTGACCCGGCTCATCGCGGTGACGAGCGACTGGGTCGTCTCATCGAGAGCCTGAAGATTTTCAGCAACGAAAAAGCCGACGATGATGGAGACTTCGTCCGTTGGCTCCAGGAATCGAGCGAAGACGACGAACTCATGATGCTGGTCGCCGAGGTCAGCACGGGGGGGGGGCCGGACCTGACCGAGGATGCAGTCCGACACCAACTTCAACGGGTGATGCTCGAACAGTGGAAGGCCGAGGCCCGGGAAATCACCGCCGCGATCCGGCGGGCGGCAGATCGCGATGACCTCGGGGCGGTTGCGGATCTGCAGCAGAAACTGGTTGAGGTCAGATCTCGGAAACCCGATTTTTGATTCGGTTCAGGACGGTCTAATCGACATAAATTCGGCCTGATCGGGAGTTTTTTAGTTGATTTTGGCCTCAGGGGTTGCCAAAACCAATATTGGAACCCATATTTCGTCAGATGGCGATGGGACCTCAAGCAAAGGTCTGTTTTGATCGCGATGTGCCCGCCACGCTCTCGTACCCGATGGACGTATCTCAGTGAATGCCTCTTTGTGGGAAGTTAATGCGGCCAAAATGTGTTGTTTGACCGCGTCCGGTGGTGTCCGCTCGTTTAATCGGGGACCGAGGGCTCAACGACAATACGAATACGACTCGAGGTGACACTTTATGGAGCAGCCGCGTGTATTGGCTGAGGAGAAGTACCCCGAACTCAACAAGCTGATCCAGACCGGCAAGGATCGCGGGTTCATCATGTACGAGGAGCTCTTCGAGCAACTCCCCGAAGAAGTCACGGGCATCGCTGAGAAGCTCGATGACATCTATATTCGCCTCGGTGAACTCGAGATCGACGTGGTTGAGGCCGACAGCGTCGAGCCGGATGCCAAAGACGGAGAGAAGCCTGGCGGGGTCAAGGGCAAGAAGGAAGGCGCTCCCGCCAAGCCTCAGGTTCGTCCTGCGACCGAACAACTCGAGAAGACCAACGACCCGGTCCGCATGTACCTACGCGAAATGGGGACGGTCAAGCTCCTCGACCGCGAGGGCGAGGTTGAGATCGCCCAGCGGATCGAGGCGGGCGAGGCCAGGGTCTTCATCGCGCTTTCCAAGGAGCCGAAACTGCTCGAGCTCTTTCTCAGAACCAACGAGCGGGCCAGGCGCGAGCGCCGCGGCGTTCGCGAGCTGCTTCAGGGTCACTCCTTCGAACTCGAGGAGAAGGCCGAGGATCGGGTTCACGAGAATCTGGGCATCTTCAGGACCATCAACCGTCTCGACGACGAGTCGAAGGAACTCAAGCGTCGGCTGCGGCGGTGCAAGAAATCCGGAAAACGGCACACCGAGTTGTCCGAGAAGATCGAGGACAACACCGCCGATATCGCGCTGCTGGTTCGTCGGGCGGATTTCACGACGACCACCAGGAATCGCCTGCTTACTTTTCTCGGAGAGGTTGAACGTCAGTTCTCCATTCCCATTCAGACCATCAACCGGGATCGAAAGAAGCTGCTGCAGGAGCGCAACAAGGAGCGGCGCCAGTTCTACCAGGCGCGGATCGGCCGTTACGAGGATGAACTCGAGAAGCTCGAAGAGCGGTTCGAGACACCGTACGACGATCTCAAGATCCTCCTGGCCGAAGTCCGGCGGGGCGAGGGCAACACCGATCAGGCAAAACAGGAACTCATCGTTGCCAACCTTCGTCTG
>Ga0209692_10005987_pt1 | contig 10191 bp, 5 predicted proteins | sample tdDd472_FD_187129 | JGI IMG/M metagenome (GOLD analysis project Ga0209692, IMG submission 187129) | Marine sediment microbial communities from the Atlantic coast under amendment with organic carbon and nitrate - tdDd47.2 (SPAdes)... | ecosystem: Environmental > Aquatic > Marine > Coastal >...
ATTATAGGGTGTGTCCCCGGTAACCATGGCCACAACAGCCCCATAGCGATTGGTAAGAATCACGTTATCCACAAGGGAATAGCCATACCGTCGTTCATAATTTGTAAAATAAAGCTCCCGAAAATGTCCCGAGGAATGGCTGCTAAGAATCTGGTTTTTCATCACAGACCCATCCCCATCATTCCAGACAGACGCCTCTCGGGTCACATAGTCGGCCGGATCTTCCATGGCCTCAAACGCCTTGTTGGAGGCTCTCATCTCTTGCTGAAACGGGTGCCCCATCGTATGGATCTGCAACTCATTCAGAAAGTGATAGAGGCGCTGATCCATCCGCTTGAACACCTCCTGGGCCATGAGAAAAGAACTCTGGCCGATTTCACGAATAAATATGGCCTTGGTCGTATGAATGGCGTAGCCCGACATCATCACCAGGGCAAGGATGATTATAAAATAAATTGCCGTTAATTTGAGGCGGATGGAAAGCCTCATGACTGAGTCACCTCATTTAAAGATGGGCTATTGCAGGTAGTGAATGGCTCCGTCAAGAATCCGTGCGGGATAGAGGGGAAAGGTAATGTCGTGTTGCCCGGCCTTCTTTTCGATGTAGCCGAACACCCCAGGATAGGAAAACTCACTCTCGAGAAGTTCACGGACCCTTTGCCGAGTCATCTCTTCACCCTCCAGAAGTCCGGCAAGGATATGAACAAAATCATATCCGTTGGCCGCCTGGTGGGTAAAGTTCTGCTTAAACCGTCGCTCGTAACGATCCTTTGCCTCCCGGGCAAAGACGTAGTTGGGGTTGTAAATAATGGGAGCGGCAAGATAGATGCCTTCAAGCTGTGGAAGCATCTCCGGCATGGCCTGGGGCAGGCTCGATGCCCCTGAGTAGGAGAGAATAATGCCGGGGTACTCCTGCCTCCTCAGTTCCTGAATGGCCTTTCCGGCCACACGGACAAATCCCACAACATAGATCGCCTCCATGTCATCGATGCGGGAGATCTTTTCCTCGAATCCCGGATCCGATGTGGCAAAGGGAAGGCTCACAACCCGCACCCCCGACGATTCAACCCCTTGAGTAACAGCCACGTCCAAAGATCTGCCAAAGGCGTCATCCTGATAGAGAATGCCCAGGGTCTTGATCTTCAACCACTGGAGGTGGCTGACAATGGGAGCCACCTCATCCTCCGGTGTGATATAGTACTTGAACACCCACTGCCTGCCCGGTGTCACACGGGGGCTCGAAGCCGCCATACCCACAAGCACCACGTTTGCCTCCTCGGCAAGGGGAGCCAAGCCTATGGAAACCACACTTGTCGTGGTCAAGTAGATCAGTGGGTTGTGGGCTTTTTCAATACGCTCAAAAGCACGCCTTCCCTCCTCCGCATTGCTTTGACTGTCCTCTACAACGAGGTCCAGTTTCCTGCCGTTCACCCCGCCTGAGGCGTTAATCTCATCAATGGCAAGTGTCATGGCATCCACAAAAACAACGTGCTGGGAGGCAGCCCCAGTCAGGGGGATGATGGCCCCTATTTTAATGGATTCGGCGTTCCGAGTGCATGAACACCCCAACAAAAACACCACCAGAAAGCCCAGGACGACACGGATCACCCTGTCTGATTTCACCCCACGTGGCATGTGTGCCTCCCGATATTATGGTATCCATGATAAGCCTTCCGACAGGGAAGCCTGGAATCCTGATTGATAGAGAGGTGAGTAAAACGAATCGTTTAAAACGGAATAAGGGCACAGGTAGCGTAAACGTACGGGCTGAATACCCAGTGGTGTCGAAAGAGAAGGCGTGTGTCGAAAGGTTTACTCCACCCTGCCAGACAGAATGACAGAAGGCGCATGAAAATGGATGAAACTAAAACACCAGTATCCCCTCGATTATGCACACAGTTCTCTGTTTAATCAACAGCTTTGGTCCCACACCAAACGTCACGAGGGCATGGCACTGAAACGGCAGGTCACCTCCATGGTGGCAAGCAAGGCACTCACCACCCAAAAAAATGCCTTCCCTACCTTAGATAATTACATTGTTCAAAAAAACATAAACACACTCTCTGAACAAAATATTGATCACCAAAGATAGAATTCTGATATACTCACGGAACCCTTAACGGCTCTGTCACCGTCACGACATGTGGCGTCGACACGTAAAAAAATGACACATCGCATTCAAACAACACATCCCGGGCAACTGGTGGTGAAAGAGACACATCAATAGGCCCATTCGATGTTGTTGCATGCCGGGCATCGACCACACGAAATCATTGAAATATTAACATCACTTAAGGAGATCAGGCCCATGTTCAAAAAACGCGCGTTCCTCGTTGTTCTTCTCATTGTTTTTCTGTCAGGCTGCGCTTCAGCTCCGGTCAAGGACATCAAGGTCAGCACCCAACTCTCCCCAAAGACAAATTTTATGGGATACAAGACCTACTCCTGGCTGGCCAGTGCAAGCATCTTAAACGACCCACGGGGTCAGTGGGAACCGACCGGATTTGATGCGGATGCCGAAATAAAGTACCTGATGGATCGTGAGCTGCGCTATCGCGGTATGTCCGAAAGTCAAACCAACCCCGATTTATTGGCCGTTTTCGCAGCAGGGGTTGATATGGACGCCCTCGGATTAAAAGTGGACAAAGAGACTCAAACGGAAATCCTGTCCCATATGCCCCAGGGTGGGCTGCTCCTTGCCCTCGTGGACAGTCAAACCGGCATGATCATCTGGATGGGGGTGGCTACGGGTGAGGTTCAGAAGGACATTGATGAGGACATGGTTAAGGCACGCCTTGAGTATGCGGTGAAGCAGATGTTCAAAGAGATGCCAAAAAAATGATGCAACACAACCCATGAGCTGAACGCCAAATTGCGTCAGCTCATGTACCTGCCACGGACAATGCGCGCCCTTGCAGGCAACGCGAATGCGAACGTAACGAACGTAGAAAATACGTCAGGACGTATCGCATTCGTACCTCCCCTTTCAAGGTGGTGCCACCTTGCCGCCGGGGGCGAGTTCTTGCGCACGGCGTTGACCATGGCTTGCTTGTTTTGCAAAGGCCGGAAGAGGGTTACCTCTTCCGGCCTTCTGCATCAGGCCGTTGCCTTCCGAAGGTCGACCCTTTCGGCTTTTCGCGGGTATTTCAGGTAGGGGATAATCTGCCTGTTCTTGTTGCCCCCGGTGCCGTCATAGGTGACGCAGACCACCGGCACGCCGGTGACTGCCTCAATCTTTTCCGTCATGGCCTCGGTGATGAGAGACGCGCAACAAAAGGCGGGACTGGTCTGGACGAAGAGCCCCACATCCGGGTAATGCTTTTTGATGTAGTGGACCTTGAGAATATTGTCCATGGACTCCCCGGTGTTTTCAAGGGAGAGGTTGTACTGCCCAATAATCTTTTCGGGGTCGTCATCGTAGGTGTGACGCACATCGGGAAGCACCCGCTCAAAGTACTTGAGATAACGTTTCTCAAGCGTATTCATAGCGGCCAGAAGGGGCTTATACGAGAGAACGTTCATGTACTTTCCTTCGGCAAACCACTTCTTGAAATACTTCTCCGCGATCATCTTGGCATAATCGTTGTACGGGGTGGTGATGGCCTCGCCCCCATGGGCCTCGATCACCCGGACCAGGTCCTGGTTCATCACGTCGTTGTCCCGCACATAGAGATCTCCGAACAGGGCGACCTTGATGCGTTCTTCCCTCCTGACCTTAATCGTTGAAAAGAGCTCGGTCACCTGAATGACGGCACTCTCCTTGGTCCGATACCCTGCCAGGGCGTCGCAGAGAATTTCAATGGACCGCTCTGCCACCATGTCGGTGGCCCCCGCCGTCACTTCGTAAGGCCGAATCCGGCAGATCATCTTTCTCAGGAGCCCCCCGAAAAGATACCCGAAGTACGCGTTCATCCCCGCCCGAATGGAAATATCCATAAAGGAGAGTTCCCCCACAAACACCCCGGCCTTCTCCATACCGCCCCCATGCGCCTTGAGATGGCTCTTGATGAAATGGGGATAGAGCTTGATGTTGCAGGCCAGCTCCGAATGGGACATCCACAGCACGGTGTGGGCAGGGTCCAGCTGGTTCTCCTCCATGCACTCGATGAATCCCTGGGCGATGGCGTTTACGGGAATGCACTGGCCGGTGTTGAACTTTAAGCTTTTTTGAATGGTGGCCGGGGTCTCCTTGATCAGGTAGGTGGTAAAGCCTTCCCGCCTTAAGTTCTCCGCAAGAAGCCGGCAGGTGATGGGATCCCAGTTGGGAATCACCACATTCTTGTCGCGCACCTCTTTCGTCAGCTCCGGGTTCACAAGGGAATAGTCGCCGGCTGCCTCTGCCCCGGTCTGATTGTGGTGATTCCTGAAAGAACGGATGGCCGCTTCGATGCGGGTCTCGTACCCCACGCTTGAGTCGTGCTCGTCCAACTCCAGAATAAGGTAGGGCTTGTTGTTGGTCTCCATCACCTTCTTGAAGGCATCGATGATAAAGGAGTCCGGGGCACACTTAAAGGAGGTGACAAACACCGGGTAAAGGCCGTCAGTACCCACGGCAGTTTCTGCGGCTTCAAGGATTTTCGCCGCATAGTTCCAGTGCAGCTCGTCCAGCATGGGCCGAATTTTTGCCGTGTCCCCTTTGGGCAGCATGTCCTGAAAAAATGACTTTATCCCCCGCTCGGCAAAGATCTCGGGAATCCGATTGTTGGCATAAGGGGAAAGCACCGTGTAGGGCCGTCCGAGAAGGACCACCGAGAGATTCTCCTCCGGGGCAAAGGCCCCTTCGTAGACACCCTTGAGCTGCTTTTTCGAGTCCTCCATGAACTCCTGGGCCTTGTTGTAGGCGGTGGAAATTTCAAAAAAGCTGATGGGCTTTTTCGTCACCTGCTTCATCATGCGATAAAGCTGGTACCGTGTGTGCACACCGGAGTAAATATACTTCAAGGTGGGGGTCAGAAGCGTTGCCCGCCCCTTCAGGGCCGAGGCGGAGAGGACCGCCGGCGAAAATTGGGTGTAGTAGCAGTATTGACGCCTGCCTCCCTTCTCCGGGTTCTTGTTTTCGATGTAATAGGGCAAAAATACGAAGTCAGCCTTGTCGGAGAGGTGGGAGACGTGGCCGTGGAGGGCCGTCATGGGTGCACAGAACTCGGCTCCGGTGAGGTTCTTCCCCTCCTTCACCGCTGGTTTGAGGCTTTCGCTGGTGAGGGTTTCGATGGAAAGCGCAGAAAAAAACCGCTTCCAAAAAGGGAGGTCTTCATGGAGGTGCAGGGCAGCCGGAATGCCTATGACCTCTTTGTGGCGATACGTTTTTCGCTTCTCCTGGCGATACACCTTTCTCCGTTCCTTGAGAAGATCAAAACCCGCGGTGTTGCTGCTCACAAAAGAGGTGGATTCGTAATCCCTGCCGCAGAGAAACCCGTAGGCGACCTTCTCCCCGGCCACATCGGCCACGGAGATCTTGCACCGGTTGTTGCACAGGGTGCACACCTCCGGTATGACGGGGATCGCCTGCCGGTGAAGCCCTGTTCCCCTGAAGGTGGTCTCTCGTACGCCTTCATCCAGAAGGGTGAGGGCCGTTCCCAGGGCACCTGTCAGGTGGCAGTACTTGGACACCAGGATCTGTTTCCCAAGGCGCTGTTCAAAGGCCGCCACCAGGGCCTTGTTTTTGGCCGTGGCTCCCTGGAAAAAGATCACGTCACCGATGCGCCCCTCGTCCGCCACCTTGATCAGGTAGTTCTCCCGCACCGAGTGCAGGGCTGAGGCGAGAACATCGTCCACAGAAAAGCCCCCGGCCAGGTAGTGGTTGATATCGCGCTCCATGAACACCGTGCAGCGGTCGCTGCTCATGGGGGCGCGAGCCCCCAGGGTCCGTGCTGAATAATCCCGCACCCCGCACCCGAGCTTCAGGGCCTGCTCCTCAATAAAGCTTCCGGTACCGGCCGCGCAGACGTTGTTCATCACCGAGGAGGTGACCATGCCGTCCTTCAGGGTGGTGAACTTGGCGTCCTGGCCGCCGATCTCGATGATGGTGTCAACAGAGGGGTTCAGCTCACAGGCGGCCCGGGCATGGGCGGTGATCTCATCAAGAAACAGGTCGGCTCCCACGATGCTGCCGATAAACTTCCGACCCGACCCCGTGGTGCCGGCTCCCTGCCAGTCAAAGGTGACTCCCAGCCTTTTTTCCACCTCTTCGGCTGCTTCGAAGATGCCGGAGACCGCCCCCACGGGACGCCCCGAGGTACGGGTGTAAAACCCTGCGATGACCCGTTTCTCAGCATCCACAACCACGGCCTTGGTGCTGGTAGAGCCGATATCAATCCCAAGGGTCACGGGAAGCTTGTTCACCTCCGGTGTCTCGTAGATATCCACCTCCACGAAACTTTTCAGGCCGTCCTGTTCAAAGGGGAGGTCGTAACTCTCCTCACTTGCGAAATCGGGGTAGTCCGAGAGGCGAAGCTCCAATGGGGGGTAATGGTACTCTTTGGTAAAGGTCTCCTGCTGCAGTATCCCTTCGGGCATGGAAAGGGGCACGGCATCTGACGAGACGCCCCCCTCATCGATAAGCTCCAGAGCCACACCCACGGCCCCGTAGTAGAGAGCCATCTCATCAGTAACAAAGGGCACCCCGGCAAGGGCTTCCAGGTGAGCGGTTACCGTCCGGTTCAACGCCACCCCGCCCACAAAAAGGACTGGGGTCTCCTGCTTTCTGGAAGCAAAGACCGTATCGGCAATGTTCTTGGCAAGACCGTGGCACAACCCGTCACAAATTTCAGAAAGGGAATAACCCTCCTGCTGGGCATGGATCAAATCGGTTTTCGCAAACACGGCACACCGGGAAGCAATCTCAGGAAAGGTCCCGTTGCTCTCTTCGGCAACACGGGAGAGCTCCTCGATGCCGGACAGGTTAAGGCGCCCCGCCTGCTGGTCAAGAAAGCTCCCTGTTCCAGCAGCGCAAGAGGTGTTGCCCCGGGTGTCCACGTAGTTGCCCTCTTCATCAAAACGGATCAGGGCAAATTGCTCGCCCCCCACCGAGAGCATGGTGCGGATCTCGGGATGGAAATGCTTGACAGCACGGATCAAGCTGATTCGCCCGTCGTATCGTCGCGATGCCTCAATCAGGGAAGGGGTGGTGTCGGTGACAGCCACCGCCGCAATCCGGCTATCCGAGAAGTTTCCGAGAAGCGATTCCACGGCCGTTTTCATCTCGCCTTTGTGCTGAAGGCTCACCTTTTTTACAATCTGCTTGCAGGGAGTCATCTCCACGGCGGTTGCCGACACGGAGCCGATGTCCAGTCCTAGAACGTTCAGAGTCATGTGTGGTTCCTGTATGAGGGGTTCGTTTTTTTCAACGGGCGCAGGGAGGTTTTTCTCTTTTGAACAGCAAAAAGGGGGCGCCCCGAGTGAATAATCCAAGGATCATAAAACATACGTACCATTTTTAGAATACGTATTCTACACATCTGCACGTACACACACAAGCTCTTATCGTTCTTCCCGGCAAATGTGCGCTCACGTAGAAAGGCGCATCAGCAAAGGGTAACCGACTGGTATCATCGGATATGCATCGCTCAACCTACCATATCGCGCCCGTTTTCAATATCCCCACTTTACACCGCCAAGTGGTTAACCTCTGTGAGCCACGTCACGTTGGGACGGAATACGTACCTCTTATGTCATTGTGCCGCGAGCAATAAAGGGAACACCCGCCGAAGCGCACTGGGAGGTTGATTTATGGGTAATTACCTATTAATATAGAGACATTGAACATCAACCTGGCATCATCCGTATCTATACGCATCCAATCCGGTGCCTGACCGCGCACGCGTCCTCGACCTCCTCTCTGACACACGGCCATCATCACACCACACCTTATTTTCGGTGGTGCGCTCGTAACACACGTCACAACCCATACCCTCCGTTCCCCCTTGACGGTCCCCCAATACGTGGGGAGTGGAGAAGAAGCCGCCTGAGCCTTCTGAATATACTTCAAGGCCACCCCACCAAACCGCCAGACACGCCTCCTGCTATCACAACGGGATCACCCCCGTTATGTAAAGCAAAGGGCGGAGCTGTCCCCACTCTTTCACCAACAGCCCACCGCACCAGAGCTCAGATGACACGCGGAGCCGTTATGAGGTAACATGTGGCGTCTGGTCTGTTCACCCGTCCTGACGCATATGGTCAGACGGCCCCATGCAGTTACCCTCAACCAAAGTCAGAAACGATGCCAGAAACAGAACACCCCATCATTGAAAAAAACCTCCGGGTGCAAAGTGACCTCCAGGTCCTTTCGGAAGTGCGCGGCTTTCTTAGAAAGGTGTTTGCCGGCATCCCCGACGACCCCGTGGACCGCATGGAGCTGGCCGCCAATGAGGTCACGGCCAACATCATCAAACACGCCTACCGGGGGCAGCCAGGGCAACCCATATCTATTCGGGCGACGGTCCAAACCGACCGGATCTGCGTCAGCTTCATCGACCACGGCAACCCCTTTGAGCCCGACGAGGTCCCCCAGCCCCTCTTTGACGGCTCCCAGGAAGGGGGATTCGGCATCTTTATCGTCTCCCAGGTGGTGGACCGGTTCACCTACCACCCCAACGAAAACGAAAACCGCACAAAGCTCTGCATCTTTCTGCCATGACAGGCCGACGCCTCACCCGTCCCGTGCTCGCCATGCTGTTTCTCCTGACGAGCCTCGTGGTCCTTGATTCCCTGTGGGCAACCTCCCCTCATTCTCCTTTGGAGAGAGCCCTCCTTGAAGAGGTCGGCATGCCCCATGGCACATTCTGGGGCCATGCATCCGAAGAACAGGCCCAAAAACTGGCAGCCCTTCTCTGCAGTCACCACAACAGCGCCATGGAAGCACTGGTCCGGCTGGAAGAGATCAACCAGAATGCGGACACCAAACGCCTCATCAACAAAAATCTCATCATGGTTGAGCGCATCCTCAGCCTCATCGTAGAGACCTCCAAACGCCAGGGCAGCGGAGAGATCACCCTCTTCTTCGAAACCGGCACCGACTCCTTTTCGGAAAACAGCCCCGAACACCGTCGCCTGGTGCGATTCATGGATTACCTTGCAAGGGAAAGCCATGGGCGCACCCTCTTTTTCATCAGCGTCGGCAGGGCTTCCATGCCGGGCACCGAAAAGGAGAACCTGGCCCTCTCAGAACGTCGCGCCCGCTTCCCCCAAGCCATCATCGACCACTACCTCGTCAACACCCCCCACGCCTTCTACGAAATCTACGGCACAGGTGAGGCCGAAAGCCCGGAAAGCACAGAAAGAGACATCCACCGACGCCATCAGCACACCCGTCTCATCGCCTTTTATGCAAAGAAGAAAACGCCCGAGCACACACCAACCGAACTCAGCCCCATAGTGAATGCCGAGAAGGAGGAGGAAGCGAAATCAGCGGAAACGACACCCCTACCGGGGACTCAACTATCCGGACATCCCCTCGATATGGACTTCGCCTGGATACCCCCCGGCACGTTCACCATGGGCAGCCCCAAAAATGAACCGGGACGAGATGCCGACGAAACGCCCAATGAGGTAACCCTCACCCGCGGCTTCTACATGCAGACCACAGAGGTAACCCAGGCACAATGGAACGCCCTCATGGAGACCAACCCCTCCTATTACAAAAAATGCGGGGGCAACTGCCCGGTGAACCGTGTCTGTTTCACCGATGTCCAGGAGTTCATCCGGCGACTCAACACCATGGAGACCACCGGCATCTACCGCCTTCCCACAGAAGCAGAGTGGGAATACGCCTGTCGGGCGGGAAGCACCGAGGCCTTCTCGAACGGCCCCTTGCTGGAACTGACCTGCGCATACGACACCAACATGGACCGCATGGGCTGGCACAACAGCAACTCCGGGTACACCCTCCACGAGGTGGCCCAAAAAGCCAAAAACAGATGGGGCCTCTACGACATGCACGGCAACGTCTGGGAGTGGTGCGAGGACTGGAAAGGGACATACGGCAACCGTCCCCGGACCGATCCCACAGGCCCGATTCGAGGCGAAAAACGTGTCATCCGGGGCGGCAGCTGGAGCAGCGATGACCGGGACTGCCGATCTGCCAACCGCCTCTTTGTAAAAGAGTGCGATATAAACGCCGGCATCGGCTTCAGGCTGGTGATGGAAAAGTAATGCAACTCAAAAAGCATGCCTCCGGCGGGCAGGGGATTT
>Ga0209692_10005993_pt1 | contig 10186 bp, 11 predicted proteins | sample tdDd472_FD_187129 | JGI IMG/M metagenome (GOLD analysis project Ga0209692, IMG submission 187129) | Marine sediment microbial communities from the Atlantic coast under amendment with organic carbon and nitrate - tdDd47.2 (SPAdes)... | ecosystem: Environmental > Aquatic > Marine > Coastal >...
TACAAGATAAAACTATGTGTCTCTCAAGTCAATTGAGATGAACACTGGCCTATGCCTTTATCATAGTGGCTCAAATTCAATACAGAATTGTTGGGTATCCCTATTAAATAGAATATTTGTATAAACATTAAAAAATAGAAACATGAAAAGTAAACATTTATTAAGTCTTATTTTATTTATTTTAATTACAATAACAGCTCAAGCTCAATACTATAATGAACTTAAAGAAATTGACTTAAGTACTCCAGAAAATTGTAAAAAAGCTGAAACAAAAGTTATAGAATGTTGCGATTATCTTTTTTCTGTGCCTTGCGAAGAAAATATAAAGAGTTTAAATGCAGTTGTTTTTTTAATAGAATGGATGGGAGCTACTCCTGATTATTCTTTTGGTTTTAATGATAACTTTTATAAAGTTATTAAATCAAAAGAAATTATTGCAGGGAGATATTATGCAGCAATGGCTATGGTAGCAATTAAAGAAAACTTGGGAGATAATGATGATACATTCCAGATAAAAGCTATTACTAAATTTCTTGAATATTGTGAGAATCCAAGTAGTAAAATAAAAATAAATAAAAAATTGAAAAAGTATATTGAAGCTAAAAATAATAATAGCTTAAAAGAAATAATAACGAGTGCCTAACAAGTGTTCAAATTCAATGCAGAACCGTTATATAAAATTGGTTATTTAAATTTAACGAAGAAAATGATAAAAATTGAAAATACGCAAAGCGAAATTCTTACTAAAATAGGAAATCGATTTAGGACACTTTTAATGAAATATGAAATCTATATTGTAATAATTACTCTTATTGGGATTGTCCTCCAGGCATTAAGTATTGAAGTTGGTAATTACATTATGATATTTTCTTTTTCTTTAATAGTAGTATGTTACTATTTTGATTCATTTGCAATAACTGAAGATAAGAATACGACTAATTTTGAAAAATTTGTTGATAGATATTCTGAATGGGCTGGGTGTATAGCCTTGCTTGGGATTCTTTATAAATTATCAAATTGGCCTATGTATGGGACTATGCTTTTACTCGGGACTATTTCTATATTGATTGCGTGTCCAGTAATGATTGTAATTAAAACAAGAAAGAAGGAGTTAACATCCTTTGATAAAAGAATTCTTATGAGAGTTTCAATACTCCTTTTAACTAGTGGCTTGTTATACTTATTTTTAATTAACTAATTCATTTAGAATAATTTTGTCTTTTTCTGAAAGTTTTCCATTGCGAGATTTAAGATTTGGTATAAAAATATTATTAAACTCTTTAAACTGTTTTTTCATATTTTTAAACATGCTTCCAGTTCGAATTTTGTATGTTGCAAATAGAGCTACTTTGGTATTTTTTGGGATAGATAGTTTATTTACAAAATCGCTCCAAACTTCATCTGGTTTTTGAAGAATTACCATTAGTCCTTTAGTCCAGCAACCTAATATTAAGTAATCCATATTTTCAATAAATTTATCATTGTATTCTTCAACATTTAACCACAATGTCTCTATTTGCTTACTAAGTAAATATGCATTAATTTCTTGTGCATAATTTTTTGTTGTCCCAGTTTTACTTTGATAAAAAATAATTGCTTTCTTCATAATAGATAGTTTTAGTTCATAAATTAAGTTCTATTGTCGTAACAAAGAAAAAAATATTATAGTTGATAAAATTTGCCATATGACAAATAATTACCAAGCTTGTTTTCGAATTCGACTTAATGAACTTTGTGTAATATGAAGATAAGATGCAATATGTTTTAACGGTATTTGTTGTGCTAATTTAGGAAAGTTACGCACAAAATATTGATACTTTTCTGCAGCTTCTCCTTTATTTAAGAATTCTTGTTTACGAATCATATTATTCATAGCTTTTATTGCTTCGCTTTTCATTGCGTGCTCCCAAACTGGAATTTTCTCAGAAAGTTTTTTTGAATTTGATCTTGAAAGAGTGGCTATTATACAGTTTGTAATTGAACTTACATTAAAAGCACAAGGCATGTTATTTTCAAAGCTTTCTATTTCTGAAAAGAACTCCTTTTCTGTTATGAAATTTTTAATAATTTCTTCACCATTTTTATTATGGATAAATGTTCTTAATACTCCTTCTATGACAAATACTATTTTCGTATATCTATTTCCCTTTTGGAAAAGAGCTTCTTCTTTCGATAATTTTTCTATTCGAAAGAGTGAACAAATTGTATTGATCTCTTCGAGATTAAAAGAAGAGTTTTGCTTTAAATGATTAAACAAAATATTCATTGATTCCATAAACACTAAATTACTGATTTTTAAATATAGTATAATTAGCGGAAAATCTTCCTAAAAATAAATTAGATTTAGTAATACGCAGACAATCAGATATATAAAAGATTGTTGTTGTGCCTTAACGCACAATTTGTAATATAATTCAAATTTAATGCTGATATAACTAAAGCACATTCGCCGCACAAAAGAGCTTTAGTATTATTTAAAAATCAAACTGGATATAATTGTTATATTTGTTAGGAAGACATGTTAGGCAAACCAATAAATGATATTGCATTTTATTGAATGTCGTGTAAATGTCGCTTTTTTGTAGTTGGATTGTAAGCTAAATTATAGTGAAATTTGTAGAAAAAAGATGAAAATAGGACTAGTAATTAAGGAACTAAGGATTAAAAAAGGCCTAACACAAGAAGAGTTAGCTGAAAAAACAGAATTAAGCGCAAGAACCATTCAACGAATTGAAAAAGGAGAAGTAGATCCGCGTGCATATTCCCTTCAAATGATCGCAAATGCGTTGGATGTGGATTTTAGTTTGTTTGTTGAAGATGAAGCTATACTGGATAAAGAAAAAAAGTCAAAAAATGATATAATATTGGGTTTAGTCCATTTAAGTGGCATATTTCTTATTCTTATACCTACCATTTTAATTTGGAATAATAAAAAGAATAAAGTAGAGAACATAACGAACCACTTTAAGGTGGTTATCAGTTTTCAGATTTTTATGTGGTTAGTCTTTTTAATTGGATTTATTCAGTATTATATGCTTGGGATGCCTTATATGTTTTATGCAGGAGCAATTTCTACTGTGTTCTTTTCGATTATGAATACAATAAATGTATTAAATAATAAACCTTACAGTTACTTTTTTTTAGATAAAATCAAAAACAAAATAGATAAGAGAAAAGTAGATTCTTCAATCTAATTTCAAATACTTTGGCAAGCCCAATTGGCTTGCCAAAAAGTTGTAATCCAACCCTGCATTTCCTCCCTTTAAAAATGTTTTTGGTTTTTCATAGTTACATCATTATCACTTTACAAAGCTGATGTTTTTGAACACAATTTGTAATACGCTTTCAAATTCAATACGGAGTGTTTGTAGTTTACTTACTAAGTTTTATCTTAGTAAAGTTGTTCAACGGTCTCCGATAGATATCGCTGATTAAACAAGACGGAATTATTCTCATGAGTCTCGTTTTAACGAGGCAAGTAATGAGGCAAAGCGATCTCTTGAGACGAAATCAAAAAAGATCACTATGTTAGCAAGGGACAGTTAGCAATAATGCTTAAACTAAAGAATAAAGAAAAATATAGGAATGAAAATAGCAATTTTATCTGATATTCATGGAAATTCTTGGGCATTACATGATGTTCTAGAAGATATTAAATCAAAAAAAATAGAGACGATTATAAATCTTGGAGATAGCTTAAATGGACCATTAGACCCAAAAGGAACATTTAATTTGCTAGTTGAAAATAATGTATTAAGTATTTCTGGTAATGGAGATAGATTAATTCTTGAGAGTTTAGACTCAACATCTAAATTTAAAACAATGGAATATGTAAAAACTCAAATTGATAATGATGTTATTGATTGGCTGAGAAATCTTCCTTTTGAATTAATTATGAATAATATTTATTGTTGTCATGCCAGTCCAGATAGTGATACTAGTTATTTATTAGAAAACCTTAAAGCTGATCATATTGAGATAAAAGAAAATTCGGAAATAGATAAAGTATTAAAAGATATTAAGCAAGAAATAGTTGTTTGTGGGCACAGTCATGTTTCAAGGATAGTTAAGACAGCCAATAAGATAATCCTTAATACTGGAAGTGTAGGTTTACATGCCTATAGCGACAAATTACCTATTCCACATAAAATGGAGAATTTCAATTCTTATGCAAGATATTCGATATTAACACTATCTGAAAATTCTGTTAAAATTGAACAAGTAGCTATTCCTTATGATTATGAAGCAGCAGCAAAAAAGGCAGAAAAAAATGAAAGAATTGATTGGGCTAAATGGATAAGAACAGGAAGAGCATAATGAAAAAAGTATTTTTATTTGATTGGGGAGATACAATATTGAAAGATTTTCCGAACGAAACTGGAAAAATGCATACTTGGCAAAAAGTTGAAGCAATGCCTAATGCAGAGAAAATGTTGAAAGAACTATCTCAACTAGCAGATTGCTATTTGGCAACAAATGCAAAAGACTCTTATAAAGAAGATATTATCAAAGCATTACAAAGAGTCAATTTACACAAATACTTTAAAGATATTTTTTGTTACAAGGAGATTGGTTTTTTAAAACCATCTAAAGAGTATTTCGATTCGATTGTTGAAAAATTAAATGTCGAAAAAAGTGAAATTGTAATGGTAGGAGATAACCTAGAAACTGATATTAAAGGGGCTGAGAGTAATGATATTGAATCAATTTTATATGATATAAAAGACGAGCACAAGGATTATCGTGGAGTTAGAATTACTGATTTATTGATGATAATTAGTGATTCTAATTAATAAAGCACAACCGCTAACAGTAATTCAAACTACACTTGGAGTTTATTTCTGCAATCATGAGAACGTTTAACTGTCGAAAGACAGGTTTTGCTTAGTTTGTTGTTTGCTTACTAAGTTTTATCTTAGTAAAGTAGTTCAGCAGCCTTTGATAAGTATCGGGGATGAAGCAAGGCGATAATTTGCACGCTGGCTTAACTGCAGACTGTAACCAATTTAAGTAGAAGACAATGAGAGTAAGACAAATAATAATAGCGTTACTTTTAATCATATCTTTTCAATCAGTTGGACAAATAAATAATTTAAATCGCGGTATTGTACTTGGGTATACATCTGATAGTACTGTTAAGGTTGTTTTTGAACCTAAAGAATCTGAAGGAAAGAAATATTATCTAATATATCAAAATGGACCGCAATATGATACTTTATCTTTTCCATATAAAATATATTGTGATAGCTGTAGAGTTAAAGTTCTACAAATTGATAACAAAGGATTAAAAGAGGTAATAATTACTTGGCATTGGAAGTCACCTTTAATAGATTACTCTGGCAATGCTATAGATTGGAATTCCAACATTATTGTGACTGCAAATGAAATTTGGAATCTTGATACTAAACAAAAAATATTTTCTGCAATTAGTAGATACTCTTTAATTAAAACAACAATTTATTGCAATTGGCAATATTCTGAAATATGTTCGTATAGTTATGACTTTATGATCGATGATAATGGACAAGTTAGTATTAAAAATATAAAGACAAATAACTTGTCAGATAAACCTATTTTTAGTTTAGTAAAACCAGATCATGAAGAGGGACGTTATGTGTTCAGGAACGAGCAGTACATTCTACAATAGAAAATGGTGCATACGCGTTCGAACTATGGGGTAATTGTAGTGGTTTTACAAGTAATTGTTATTTTATCATTTGCATTTGGTCAATGAAATTCAAAAAGGAATTAATGTAAATTGGATTAAATCAATCAAAAATAATGCTTAATGTTTTCTGAGGAAATTTTAATAAATACATTTTTTTCTTAATTTTAGTATTACATATTTAAATTAATTAAAATTATTACTTATGAAAACACTCAAAAACCTTTTTGAATCAAAAGAAAACACTGTCAGTAATTTTACTGGCATACTTGACTTCAATGAAATGATTAAAATACGAGGGGGAGAAGATGATGATAATAATGGTATTGATGATGATGATCCTGAAAATGACCTCTGGCCGCCTCGTTAATAATCTGATTAATTCTTAAATGCATAAAAGCCAACTCAATATTAGGGTTGGCTTTATTTTCTTTATTAATATTAATTTCCCTGATTATTAAATAATTCTTCCATTTTTACTTAAAAGAATTCTTGGCTTTCTTGCTTTAAAAACTCCTACACTTTTTTTTGTAAAAGCAGCTTGAATTGCCCTAATTAAAATATTATTCATACCTAAGAGTGTCAACCGGATTTTTTGTTGCAAATCGCCAACTTTGCAAGCTTACTGTTAACAATGCTATTATTGAAGCAATTAAACCTGACACAATGAATATCCAGAAACTAATTTCAGTTTTGTATGCAAAATTTTCAAGCCATTTGCTCATAGCAAACCAGGATAAAGGACAAGCAATTAAAAAAGCAACAACTAAACTTTTTACGATATCCATATTTAATAATAAAAGTATTTGCCAGATTTTTGCTCCATTAACTTTACGGATACTGATTTCTTTTATGCGGCTTTCAGATAAAAATGTTGAAAGCCCAAATATGCCAATTAATGCAATAACTATTGCAATCAAAGAGAAGCTAGTTATTGCTTTTCCCATTCGCTCATCTTTTTTGTATAAATTCTCAAAACTTGAATCAAGGAAATGGTAACTGAATGGAAAACCTGGCGCAAATTCTTCCCAAATCTCTTCTATTGATTTCAAGGTTTGCGAAATATTAGCACCGGATAATTTTATATTGGCAAATTGACCTTGTCTTGGTAAATAGATAATTGCTATTGGCTCAATTTTAGTGTGTAGAGATTTAAAGTTGAAGTCTTTAACAATTCCTACCACTTTTGCTCGCCCTCCAGGTACTCTTATTTCTAACTGGTATGGATCTTTCAAATCAAATTCCTTAAATGCCGTCTGGTTTAAAAGAGCAGTTGAATTTAAATCACTTTGAAATTCTTTTGAAAAGAATCTGCCTTCAATTAATTGTAGCTTATATAAATCAATAAATTCTGCATCGACCCATGTTGTGGCAAAACTAATGTTTTTTCCTTCTACTTCCTGAGTTCCCATTCCCTCTATCTGCCCAAAAACATTACTCGAAAATGATATCTCATTTACATTCTGCAAACTTTGTAGTTGTTCACGAAAGACTCCTCTGTTATTGCGTATTGCATTTGGCATTTTTGCATAAATTATATGCTCTGTATTTATGCCTAAATCTTTGTCCTTTAGATAATTTACCTGTTTATAAATAAGGAGTGTAACTGCAATTAAAAACATAGAAACCAAAAACTGAAATATTATTAAAGAGAAGCGAAGATTAAATCCTTTGTATTGATTTTTGGACTTCTTTTTAAGCATATCAAGAGGCTTTTGGAATACCATAAAGAAAGCTGGATATATTCCTGCAATGATTCCTATTAAAAAGACTCCGGGTATTAAAAATAATAATAAATATGGATACGAAAACTCTAAATTATGGCTCTTACCCATAAATAAACTAAAACTATTTAAAAATAATTTTGCTATTATTAAACCAAATATTGCTGCAAATAAACTAATAATTGTTGATTCGGATAAATATTGAAATATCAGGTTGCGATTGCTTGAACCAAGCACTTTTTGAATACCTATTTTAGTTGTTTTAATGGAGGCTATTGCTGTAGAAAGGTTAACGTAATTAATAATGGAAAGTAGCATAATAACAATTCCTATAGTTATTAATATGCGTACAAGTAATATGTTTCCCCTGTTTGTTGTATCGTGAATAAGGTTTTTATTAAAATATACTTCCTTTAGCGGTTGTAGTTCTAAAGGTATTGTTTGTTTGTCATCATAACTAGCTGTGGACGACAAATTTGTTTTATAATATTCGGTAAGATAATTTCTTAGTTTTTGTTCAAATTCAGCTAAGTTTACCTTTGATTCTAATAACAGATATGTTTCAAAAACGGTAAATCCCCAATCTTCGGGATAGTTAAACCACATATTCTTTATTGATGAAACAGAAATTAATCCATTAAACTGTATTGATGAATTTTGTGGAGGATCTTTAACCACAGCTTTAACTGTAAATGTAAAATCTTGAAAACTTTTCCAAGTAATAATTTCTCCAATTGGATTAGCATTCTTAAAAATTCGAATTGCTTCACTTTCAGTCAGAATTATGGAAAAAGGCAAATTTAGAGCTGTATTTAAATCTCCATATAATACTTCAAAATCAAATAAATTAAAAAAAGCAGAATTGGATGAATAATAATGTTCAATTTCGAAAGAATTGTCTCCAATATTTAATACAGGAGAATTAGCAAATAACATATGAGTTTCAATATGTGTAGCATTATGGATTTCTGGAAAATTAATTTTTAAAAGTTCTGATAAAGGACCAGGTGTAAAACTGGAATTTCCGTATGAGACCTTAACGATTTGTGATGATTTTGTATGAAAATTATCTACACTCAGTTCATTATGACTATAGGCTCCTATTAATAATAAAATTGCAATTCCAAGTGATAAGCTAATGATATTTACAAGAGAGTTGTTTTTGTATTTAAAAATATTTCTAAATCCTATTTTAATAAAATACTTAAACATATATATGCTATTTTAGATAGTTAATAAATTGTTTCTACATTAATTTTTTTTCATTTTGCTGTAAATATAACTATATTGTTTAGTTAAACAACTAAGAGGCTTAGTTTAATTAATAAAAAAAATTACACATTTCCAATTTGATCAAAAAATACATCTATTGCACTATTCCAAAGGCAAATTAAAAAGTTTGTAATCAAACTCATTTTATAACATCGCTTCACCAGTAATTTGGGGGTTATTCGCTGCGCTCCCCGATAAAATCGGGGCAAGCTATGAGACCGCTTTGTTACTCACTTCGCTCCCCGTAAAACGGGACAGGCTGTGAGATCGCTGCGCTTAGTTCGCTTAGTTTTCGTTTTTGTTTATTTTTTTGCTAACTTCATGCAACAAATTGTACTGATATATATAAGTTACCCAACATTTAGAACAATACAAGCAAGAATTGAATTATGAAACAGAAAAAAATACTATTTTTAATTGCAATCACACTAATTTTTATTTCTTCCTTTAATGGAATAAATACAAAACACCTTAATATTAAAGGAGATGTTGGTTTAATAAATACTAATGACACAACATCTGTTTCTGTTAAAGAGATTAATAAAACTGAATTAATTCAAATACTATCATTTGTTAAACAAATAGATAATGAACTTGAAATGCTAAATGACTCAACAAAATCTATTACTTTCAAAAAATTACATCAAATTGAACAGAATCAAAGCAACAACTCCTTTTTATCATGGGAATTTATATTGACATTTTTTGTGGCATTAATTGCACTTTGGACGGCATTAAGGTCTTCTCGTTCGTCAAGAGCTACTGCGATAATTTCAATTCTTCAAGATTCACAAATTAGAGAAGCAAGGAAGGAGATTTTTAGAAAATCAGAGAATTTATCAGATGATGAAATAAGTAAATCTGAAAATGATTATAGAAATAAAATTGAATTAGTTTGTCAATCATTTGATAGTGTTTATAGAATCTATGACAGTAATGAGACTGGTATTCTTTTGAAAAGAAATTTCAATTTAGTTTATAAGATACTAATAGACTCATATTGGAGGTCAATAATAATTTGTTATTTAAAATGCTATCCTGTTATAAATGATAGAAGAGTTAACCAAAAACATTCTGAACTGTGGAGAGGTTTTGAAAGATTATTTGATATAGTTTGTAAAACAAAAAAGATTAAACAAGACGATTATTTAATATCAGTAATAAAATCAAATAAAATTACTGACAACATCGAGACTTTTAAATCTAAATGTCCAAAAGGTTTTATGGATAAGGCTGGAGAAGAAAATAATTTAAAGCAACTATATAAATTGACATTAAAAAATATTGATGAATTTATAATTAATAAAAACGTTGGGTAACACGCATTGCTATGTAAAGGCATAGGATTTAAGTAGTTCAAATTTAGTAAGTTTTCTTCATTTTTTCAACTCTTAAACATTTCATTAATGACAAAAGAAGGTTCAGTCATACCCCTTGTGGGTTGACGGGTTCTTCGTTGTTATTATCTTTTGAAAGAGTTAAAAAATATAAATCAAATTAATCATGCTGCTATTTGTGATCTTCA
>Ga0209692_10005995_pt1 | contig 10185 bp, 7 predicted proteins | sample tdDd472_FD_187129 | JGI IMG/M metagenome (GOLD analysis project Ga0209692, IMG submission 187129) | Marine sediment microbial communities from the Atlantic coast under amendment with organic carbon and nitrate - tdDd47.2 (SPAdes)... | ecosystem: Environmental > Aquatic > Marine > Coastal >...
TGTCACCCGCCAGCGAGATCATCCTCGGCGGCCACGGCGCCGCCATTGAGGGCGTCGAGCACGACATCGACTGCGACCACGTGGCCAAGGGCGAGGGGATTCGTTGGCTGCGCCGGCACCTGGGCCAGGACCCCGATGCACCCATCCATCACCCCGCGCTGCGCAGCACCGAACGGGCGAGCATCCTCGGCGTCCCGTTTCTCGACACACCGGCCAACCTGCTGGTTCCCGGCGTCGGCTGCGTCAACGGCTGCTCGTTCTGCTCGACCTCCCATTTCTTCGACCGCAGCTACACGCCGTTCATTTCATCGGGGCGCGAACTCTTCGAAACCGCCTGCAGGGTGGCCGACGAGCGGGGAACCGACGACTTCTTCGTCATGGACGAGAACTTCCTCAAGGACCGAGAAAGGGCCATCGAGCTGCTCGAGGCCATGGAGCAGCACCAGCGGTTCTTCCGATTCCACATCTTCTCCTCCGCCGAGGCCATCAGCGCCTTCGGCGTCGACAACATGGTGCGGCTCGGAGTCGATCTGGTGTGGATCGGATTTGAATCCCAAAGCAGGCAATCCCTGTTCGCGAAGAACACCGGGATCAATCCGCGCGACCTCGTTCGCTCGCTGAGAGATCGCGGGATCGCCGTGCTCGCATCAGGCATTCTGTGCATGGAACACCACACGCCTGACAACATCCAGGACGACATCGATTTCCTCGTCGGACTGGAATCGGATCTCGTCCAGTTCATGCTCCTGACACCCATGCCCGTGACCGCCTTGTATCAGGACCAGAAGGCACGAGGACTGCTGCGGAGCGATCTGCCGTTGCAGGAGTGTCACGGCCAGACCAAGCTCGCCTACCACCACCCCGCCTTCTCGGGCGACGAGCCCGAGACATGGATGAAGAAGGCCTTTCGTCAGGACTATGAGACCAATTCGAGTTCCATGCTCCGGATGGTTGAAACCGCCGTTCGAGGTTACGAACACCTGTCGTCCATCGAGAACCGGGACGTCTGTCTCGAAGCGCGCCTTCGCCAGTTCGAGAAACAGGCGCGGGTCTGGCGTCTGATCCTCCCGGCGGTCGAGTGTCACGCCGTCAACGATCTCGAACGCCGGCGATCGCGGGAACTCGGCCGCCGAGCTCAGCGCCTCTTCGGGCTCACCGGCTGGGAGCGCCTCGCCGGTTTCGGGACCACGGCTCTGTCGGTACTGTGGAAGCTCAGACTCGACCTCTTCGGAGACGGCATCCAACCCAGAACCATCGTCACCCGCTACAACGAACAGGCACAGACCGGAAGCGGATCCCGCTTCAAGGGAAGGCCCGTGCGTGAAGATCAGGGACAGCAACAGCTGCCGCCGGCTGCTGCGGCGTTTGTGCGAGAGCCTCTTGCAAGGACCGAATACCAGTCATCCTGAGCACCGCCACGCCGCCGAGCGGCGCCTACCCAGGGAAAGAACAGGGATCGAACCGGCAAATATCGGCGGCCAGGCAGATCGATATTCGGATGCGGAACTGACTGACAGGATAACCACCTGCCAAGAGTAGTGATATTCCATTTCCGACAGACCCGTGGCGCGCGCATTTGAAACACAAAGGACACAAGGGGCCACGAAGTTTCCACGAAGCACTGCCATATTGACCCGGGCTCCAACCCATCTTGAAGGGTCGCGCGGCCCTGCGATGAGTTAAGAGAGACTTTGTGGTTCCTTTGTGGATCTTGGTGACCTTCGTGTTTCAAAACACGGGGGCCGATAGCTCGAAGTCACCCGGTCAGGAACACGCTCAATCTGATCGAAGATGATGCCGGTCAATCACTCAATAGAGAACATTCGCAGGAAACAAGCAGGTTTGTTCTTTGGGAGCGAGGGAGTCTGACGAGTGAGTCGAAGAATCCCCCGAGGGTAGGTATTCCGTTCCAGCCCAGATCGCCATTCCTTGCTTCGGGGGACCCTTCGACTCGCTGCGCTCGCTCAGGGTGACAGGGTGCGTGCGATTGGATGCGAGCGTGGCGTCGACAGGTATTCCGAAGTCGTTGGCACTTTCAGCCTGTAACGCGCTGCCTTTCCGGGTTGTGACGTCTCCGGACTCAACGTCCACATGCACGAAGTCCCCTGACCCTCCCGGAAACCGAGGAACGACTTACGACGTATGACTCACGATTCGCGAGTCATCCCTCGCTCAATGATGTGAACTCCATGAATGCGAGCCCGCCGAGCACCACCATGCTGATGACCACGACCAGCAGCGGCGACCCTGCCGCACGGGGCAGATCAGCCAGGGGTGAGCTGAACTCCAGACCGGCCATGGCGCTCCTCGCCACCTTCCACAACCCCGGTGTGAAGGCCATGCCGACAGCAAGGGCAGCAGCGACGGCCGCACGCTGAACCCAGATAATTGCGCGGGTGGCGCGATGGAAATCGCGCTCACGGGTGGCGAGAAGCGACCGTAACCAGATGACGGACGGATCCGGCATCGGCGTATCGAGCGCTTCGAGCATCTCAGCATCGGTCGCCAGCGCCGCCACCACCAGGGTCAGCTCCGCGCAGCTCAGGCACCCGTTGCGGTGAGTTTCGAGCTCCGGACTCCATTCACCGCTCCGGGCGGCCTCGGCCACCGACTCTTCGTAGGGACATGTTCTGCCGGTCATGATCCCTCCACCCCGGGTCGAAGGCCACGCGAATGAAGCTCGTCGGCAAGACGCTTGCGCGCCCTGAAGAGCATCGACCGGACGCTCGCGGATTTCAGCTTCATGATCTCGGCGATTTCGTCGTGTGAGGCACCCTCGACATACGCCAGCCAGAGCATCTGCCGGTCGCGTGGTCCGATCTCGGCCATGGCTCCCCCGACATCACTACGTAGATGCAACATTTCATCGTGTGCGCGCCCATCGTCCCGTTCGGGAAGCCTGTCGGTTTCCGGTCTCGAGCGTCGAAAATGATCGCGCAGGAGATTGGTGCCGATCCGATAGAGATAGCGTCTCCGGTGGTCGTCGTCCTCGCCTTCGAATCCCGATCTCAGCATCCGCAGATACGACTCCTGAAGAAGATCGTCGGCCAAAGCGGCGTTGCCGCAGCTCCGCAGCAGATAGGATCTGAGCGGCTGTGCGGTGTGCTGGTAGAGATGGCGGAACGCCGCCTCATCCATGGCCGTGGCCCGATCCATCGAGTCCGACGCCGCCGCCCGGGGAAGTGCAAGTGCCATCGAGATCATCTGGTGTTTCTTTCAACAAGAGCCACGTTATCAGGCGTCGTGGTCGGTCGAGCCGTTGATGAGGCCCCACTTCTTCGAGAAAGCAAAGGCCGCAGCGCTCGAGGTGACAAATCCGAGACCGAGACAAAGCGCGATCACACCGATCACCGTGAAGGCGTCGGAGCCCTCGTGCGGCACCAGCGACGGGATCACCAGAAAACCGACCCCGAGCAGAGCGAGCACGGCCCCCGCCTGAAGCGCGGAAAGAATTCGCGCGTACGGGTTCGCCCGCTCCTTGGTCGCGAGGGCGAACATCTTCTCTCCCGCATCGCTGTGGAGATACTCGATGGCCTCGGGTGAGGTCCCGAGTTTGTCGAGGACCTTGTCCTGCAACGAGTAGTGAAGCTTGACCAGCTGTTTGTTGTGGAAATAGTTGAGCATCGTTTTGAACGCCCACGCAGTAGCCACAAAAAGGGTCGGCATCACGATGATCATTGCCGTTGTTTCGCTATCCATGGAATCCTCCTATCGGTTCACACCCATCACAACGCGGCGGCGACCCCGATGGTTAGCAGCCTCCTACAACACACTCACTGTAACCCAGGGCATTCGAGATGGACGTCGACTTCTTCCAGACCCGTTGCGCGTGCATTTGAAACACAAAGGTCACCAAGAACCACAAAGAGACCACCAAGTCGTTCCAGACTTATCGCAGGGTTGCTGGACCCTTCAAAATCGGAAGGATCCCGGGTCAATATTGCGATGCTTCGTGGAACCTTCGTGGTCCCTTGTGTCCTTCGTGTTTCAAAACGCGGGTGCCGAAAGAACCCCGCTCCTCGAACTCGGATCTGCGCTATCCGGGACGATGTCCGAGCCGTTTCGCCAATTCGGCCTTATCGACGGCCTTGGACATGGCCTCCTCGGAATCCACCACCCCGCGACTGACGAGATCCGCCAGCGAATCGTTGAGGAGGCGATTCCCGGCTGCCTTGCCGGTCTGCATGGAACTCGCGATCTGGTGCATCTTGCCCTCGCGAATAAGATTCGCGACTGCGGGGCTCGAGACCAGAACCTCGAGGGCTGCAACCCTGCCACCGCCGATCCGTTTGAGCAGGTTCTGCGCAACGACCCCTCGAATCACATCGGCCAGGGTGGTTTGAATCCGACTCTGTTCCTCGGGCGGGAAGAGACCGACGACTCGCTCGATGGTCGAGATCGCCGTTGCAGTGTGCAGCGTCCCGAGCACCAGGTGCCCGGTATTGGCCGCTTCGAGGGCCAGCGAAACCGTTTCGAGATCACGCATCTCACCGACCAGAATGATGTCGGGATCCTCACGCAACGCGGCTCGGATCGCGGCAGCGAAACTCCTGGTGTGGGATCCCACCTCGCGCTGGTTGACCAACGAGAGCTGCGACTGGTGGACAAATTCCACCGGGTCCTCGAGGGTGATGACGTGCTCTTGACGACCTCGGTTGATGAGATCGACCATGGCGGCCAGAGTCGTGGACTTGCCGCTCCCGGTGGGGCCGGTGACCAGGACGAGTCCCTTGGGCAGTTCGCAGAAGCCGGCCACGACCTCCGGCATCCCGAGCTGCTCAAGACTGAGGATCGTGGTCGGGATCAGGCGAAAGACCGCACCGATACCACCGAGGTCGCGAAAGAGATTGACCCGGAAGCGGGCGACACCGGGCAGCGAGAGCGCGAAGTCGGTGTCGTTCGTCGCCTCGAACTCCGCTCGATTCCGCTCCTCGAGTTCACCACCGAGCAATTCGAGCACAGTCTCCTCTCCGAGGGGCGCGATGTCGGCGATTTCGTGCATCGCCCCATCGATGCGCCAACGGGGGCGCTGGCCACCGGTGAGGTGAAGATCCGATGCGCCCTCGGTGGCCATGGCTCGCAGCAACCGCTCGAGCACCGATGAATCCGCCGTCGGGCCGGATTGCCCGGTTTCTTCACCAACGGCATGGCTCCTGAGAATCTCGTTGAGTCGGCCGCTGTCCAGGTGGACGATGCGGACCTCCATCGCCGGTAGGTGGGTGCGGATCCTCTCGATGAGTTCAGGCGACGGCTGATCGACGCAGCCGATGGTGGCGACAGAGCCCTCGACGGCGAGAGGAACCACCCGGTGGCGCATCATGAAGTCGTGCGGCAGCAGCTCCAGGGCCTCGCGCGATGGAACCAGCTCCCGGTCGCCTTCCGGAACCGGGATGCGCCGTTCAGCCAACATCGCCATCCTTTCGGCCAACGAACGCGCAACCGCGAGGCCGAAGGACGGCACCTTCTCGACCATGACTTCGAAGAACCGGGGTTCAAAACGTGCAACCGTCGACCGGACGGCGGCCTCCATGGCCGCCTCACTCGGGCGACCGAGGAGCAACGAGGCCATCCCAAGCATCTCGCCTCTCCCGAACCGGGTCACCTCGACCGGCTCACCATCCGCATCGGCGCCCATGAGCACCCGCAACTCGCCTTCGAGGATCAGGAAGAACCCATCGAGGGGCGCGCCCTGTTTGATCAGACTCTCGCCCGCTTCGAGTTGAACGAGGCTCGCCTGGCTCACAGCCTGGCGCAGCTGGTCATCTCCCAGACTCTTGAAGAGCGCGTGGCCGCGTGTGGCGGCAACCACCTTATCGATCGTCTCACCCTGGACGGCTACGGACTTCATCTGAACCCCCGGATCTCAGCGTCGCTGTTCGCGGCCTCGTCTTCCAACTCGGTTTGAAGCCTCTCAGCTTGACACAATCAACGGGAGAAGTGCGAGCGCGTCGTTCGATTCGTTCCGGCCGGGGTTCAACGCGGGTTCACGAATCTTACAGCATGGGATCAAGCTGCTTAGCTGGGTACAACCCGAATTCCGCAATCAGACTTTGAGCCTTTGACCCGGCTACAAATTTGAGGAACGCCTTCGTTGCCTCCGAGTTCTCAATGGTGAAAAAGAACAACGGGCGGCTCAAGGCGTATGTCGAATCCTCATCTGAACCCCCGCTGACCAGCCGAATCAAACCGATTCGGTCGAGGGCCGGGATCGCCTCCGGCATCCCGGTGACCCCAATCGACCAAGGCCGGCCGGACACCTCGGAGACCACACCCTCCTTTGAGTCGACCATCACCGAGTCGGCAACGAATTCTCTGTCTTCCATGACCCTCTTGCGGAAGAACTCCGGGCTCCATCCCGAGTCTTTCCGAACGACGGTGATCACCTCGTCGGGCCCACCGACCACCTTCCAATTCCGAACATCACCCGAAAAGACCCCGGCGAGGTCACTCATTGTGATTGATGCCACCGGATTGTCCCGATGAACGACGACCGCGATACCCATTCGGGCAACGATCGATTGATGAATGACGATTCCCCTGTCTTCGGCGGCGGCGCGCTCGTCTTGGCTCAACGGGCGCGACGCCATGGCGATGTCCGCTCTGCCGGCAATCAGATCGCTGATGCCTTTGCCGGTTCCGGTGGCCTCGATATCAAACGACGAGGCCTCTGACATCGGATCAAACGCGGCAGCCCACATCTCTGCCACCGGCTGAAGAGTACTGGAGCCACGGACCACGATCGGAGCGTTTTCGTCACCGGCACACACGGTACCGGGCGATAGACCGGCGGCGACGCAGCACGTCAACACCAAAACCATGAATCGCAAACACGAACTCAATATCGAGAATCTCGTTCTTTGCATCATCGGCCCTCCTTGCCTTGGTGCCAGGACTGTCATTCATTCACTGGGTGGCGCACTATCGAGGATAGCACTGTAAATACGGTGTTTTCGAAGACGAGGGCCAATAACATCACCAGATTGATTCTCACTACTGACATCAACATCAAGTTCGGGAAATTTTGAGACACCGCCGATCCAGATCTATTTGTAGGCTGTAGTCTGAAACTACGAAACCAACACCCTGGAAAGAACCCATATCTGAACCCCGCTCGACATCTGGTACCTCAGATCGAGAATCGAGTCCCTAACGCGGATCAAGGCTTGATGACGACAGGTGTTCCCGCATCAACTGACCACCCGGGATGGCGGTCAGAAACTCGTGCATACTGTCGATGCGCGAATATCACACGGAGGTCGGAACCGTGACAAAGCTCTTCTTGTTGACCATCTGTATCGCTGCGATGTTGTTGCTCGGATGCTCAGAAGATCAGATCGACGACGCTGCCGACAAGCTCGACGACGCCATGGAGACCGTGGGCGATACCGTCGACGACGCGATGGACGATGTCGCGGTTGCCGTCGATGATGCCGCCGACGATGTTGCGGAGGCCGCCGAAAACGCTGTCGACGCCGTCGACGAGGCGGTGGACGACGCCACCGACGCTTTCAACGACGCCGTCGATGACGCGAGCGATGCAGCGAAGGACGCTGCCGACAAGGCCGGCGATGCCGCCAAGGATGCCGCGGACAAGGCCAAGAAAGCCGCCAAAGGAACCTGAGCTATCGGATTCTGCTGATGATGCCCAAACGGGGGGCGCTCGAGAGCGCCCCGAGCTGATTGAAGGATTGTAACCATGACGACACTGACATTCTGCGGGGCGGCGGGTACGGTCACGGGTTCATGCTCGTTGATCGAAAACGGCGATACACGATTTCTCATCGACTGCGGCCTCTATCAAGGCAACAAGAGCGTCAAGGAACTCAATATCCAGCCGTTTCCGTTTGATCCCGGCGCCATCAGATTCTTGGTTCTGACCCACGCCCACATCGATCATTCCGGGCTGATCCCAAAGCTGGTCAAGGCGGGTTTCGACGGACCGATCTATGCCACGAGGGCGACCGCGGATCTGCTCGAATTCATGCTCCCGGACTCGGCCTCGATCCAGGAATCTAATGCCGAGCGGCACAACCGCAGGCGTCGCCGCCGCAATCTGCCCGAGATCAAACCGGTTTACGGTTCCGAAGATGCCGCGCGGGCACTCGAACTTCTCCACCCGGTGGAGTACGAAGATTGGTTCGAGCCCGTCCCCGGTGTCCACGTCCGGTACTGGAACGCCGGCCACATTCTCGGTTCGGCGTCGGCGGAGCTCCAACTCGACGACACGGATTCGGGAAACCCTCTCCGGATGCTGTTCTCAGGAGATCTCGGCCCTGACGAGAAGGTCTTCCACCCCGAACCCGATGCCCCCGAAGGATTCGACTACATCGTCTGCGAGAGCACCTACGGCGGCCGTGACCGCGAAGACTACACCCTCGCTCAAAGACGCGCGACGCTGCGCGACGAACTCAAGCGGGGGCTCGAACGAGGCGGCAACATGGTCATCCCTTCGTTCGCCGTCGAGCGAAGCCAGGAACTGCTGCATGATATCGGTGTGCTGTTGGCCCAGCGCGAGATCCCCGAGGCCACGGTCTTTCTCGATTCCCCCCTCGCGCGCAAAGCGACCGAGGTTTTTATTCGTCACGCAGCGAGCCTCGAGGATGTCGGTGTTCCCCCCGAAGACCTCTTTCGCGATCCCCATTTTCGGCTCGTCCAGACGGTCGACGAGAGCAAGGCGATCAACAAGATCAAGTCGGGCGCGATTATCATCTCCGCCAGCGGGATGTGCGACGCCGGTCGGATCCAACACCACCTCCGCAATAACATCTGGCGGCCGGAATCGACCGTTCTCTTTGTCGGTTATCAGGCGCCCGGCACTCTTGGGCACGTGTTGACCAGCGGCAGCAAGGATGTCCGGATCCACGGCAAGGAGTTCAAGGTTCGAGCGGCCATCCGGCGCATCGGCAACTACTCCGCCCATGCCGATCAGGGCGAACTCGCCGATTGGATCACCGAGCGGTCCCCCGTCGTCGGACGCCTTTTTCTCAACCACGGTGAAGACGACGCCAGAAGGGCGCTGCGCGAGCTGCTTGCCGAACGAGGCCTCGACCTCGAGAAGATCGTGTTGCCCGCCTTTGATGAGCACTATGAACTGGTCGCCGGAACCGCCGAGTCCAAGGGCCGGATCGCCGAACGGATTGACGACCAGGCTCTCGAGCGCGACTGGCACTCGGACTACGCGGTGTTCATCCTTCGTCTCGCCGACCGCCTCGAGGAGACCACCGATCCGATTCAAAGGACACACATCATCGCCCGATTGCAGGAAGCGCTGGACCACGCTGGACCCAGATCGTGATCGGGCAACTCGTGGCTCGGTACTTTGTCCTCCTGCTCGGATTCCACCGAGCTCCGTCCCACGGTTGCCTGCCGTCCGTCTCGGAGAGACCATAGGCCCGATTCAGCGGATGGACTTCAGTCTCCGGGGGTATCAGCTCCGTTTTGGCCGCACCCGGAAAACCGCAACCGCTTTTGGCGTTTCACCTTTGGGAAGGCTTCGTGCCATTCGCAAAACCGCGTTTTGCCACTCCGGCATGGACGTCCACTGTCCGTGATCGATGCGATCCAGCCGGGCGTTCTTTTCCAAAAGGCGCGCCGCCAGTTCCGGGCGGGCTTTCCCTCCAACGTCGACGGCCTCAGCTTCGAGAGCGGATCCCCGCCGGTAGATGGCGAAGAGTCCGATGGTTTCTTTCTCTCCAGAGATCTCGAAACAGGCTGTGCGCCCCCTCGAGCCATAGTGAAGTTCGCTGAGAATGCCCTCAACCAGCGGGTGTCCGGAAGAGAAGAAATCGATGGTCTCTCGCTCCACCGCCTCCTCGCGAGAGAATGTACCGACAAAACTCGAACCGGGGGCAACACCGGGGAGGCGATCAACAAGCGCCTCTGCGCCGAGGCTGATGAGCCAGGTGGCGGCGCCGCTCTGCTCGTCCACCTCAAAGCCAAAGCTTCTGGCCGCGCGCAGGACCACGTCTGCGATCAATGTCTCGAGTTCGGCGGGGACACGCGCGAGGATCTCCTCTGCCATGGATTCGGCGTATGGGTCTCGATGCAGCTCCCGGTATGCGGACTCCTGGACCAACGTCTTCGCCTCCAGTGCGCGGTCAAGGACTTCGGCGAAGAGCCCGGGGCCGATTGCCGCCGTATCATCAACGGCGACCCGCGCGATTTCGCGTGCGATGTGCCGCAGTT
>Ga0209692_10005996_pt1 | contig 10185 bp, 6 predicted proteins | sample tdDd472_FD_187129 | JGI IMG/M metagenome (GOLD analysis project Ga0209692, IMG submission 187129) | Marine sediment microbial communities from the Atlantic coast under amendment with organic carbon and nitrate - tdDd47.2 (SPAdes)... | ecosystem: Environmental > Aquatic > Marine > Coastal >...
GCCTTTGCCGCCGGGGCCGACATCAGGGAGATGGCGGAAAAAAGCTATGTCGACGTGTTCACCGAGAACCTGTTCGCCGATGCCATCGACAAGATCGCCGCTGTGCGCAAGCCGATCATCGCCGCGGTGGCGGGCTATGCTCTGGGCGGCGGTTGCGAACTGGCGATGGCCTGCGATTTCATCATCGCCGCCGACACCGCCAAGTTCGGCCAGCCCGAGATCAATCTCGGCGTCATCGCCGGAATGGGCGGCACCCAGCGGCTGACCCGGTTCGTCGGCAAGTCCAAGGCGATGGACATGAACCTGACCGGCCGATTCATGGAGGCCGAAGAGGCCGAGCGGTCTGGCCTCGTCAGCCGCGTGGTTCCCGCCAAGAAGCTGATGGACGAGGCGATGGGCGCGGCGCAGAAGATCGCCGAGAAATCCATGCCCTCGACCATGGCCGCGAAAGAGGCGGTGAACCGCAGCTACGAATCGACGCTGAACGAAGGCATCCTGTTCGAGCGCCGCGTGTTCCATTCGATGTTCGCGACCGAGGACCAGAAAGAGGGCATGGCCGCCTTCCTCGAAAAGCGCCAGGCCCAGTTCCGCGACAAGTGAACCGGCGGGCTTGGGCGCAACCGCGATTTTCCGGTTGGCAAAGCCGCCCAAGTTGGCTAATGAGCGCCGCTATACATGCGCGTGCGGCCCGCTATGGCCAGAATCGCATCCCGCCGGGGTGTCTGGGCCGGGTTCGGCTGTACGCATCTGAGACGTAACCGAACCCGAAAAGGTCAGACCCAATATGGCAAATTCGCTTCAAGCCAAGAAACGCGCCCGCCAGAACGAGCAGCGCTTCGCCGTCAACAAGGCGCGCCGCTCGCGCATCCGCACCTACCTGCGCAAGGTCGAAGAGGCCATCGCCTCGGGCGATAAGGATTCGGCGCAGGCCGCATTGCGCGCGGTTCAGCCCGAATTGATGCGCGGCGTGACCAAGGGCGTGTTCCACAAGAACACCGCTGCCCGAAAAATGTCCCGCCTGTCGGCCCGCGTCAAAGCGCTGGGATGACGCGCGAGCGAGACAACCTAAAATTGTTGTGCTTGAAGGCGTTGCGGTTCGCAGCGCCTTTTTTCATTGGCGCCGAGGCGTCCGGTTTTTCCGCAGGTGCGAGAGATTCTTTGCGCCCGATGTCTGAGTCAACATCATAGTTTCATTGCCGCTCCGCACCGCCTCTTGCTAATCATAATCCTGCGATTCACTCGCTTGGGGGGACAGGCGACATTCGGATCGGACCGACGGGCATCGGGTCGATTTCGAGTCTTGTTTCGATCGGAATGAAATCATTCATTCCAGTTGATCTGCTGTGTGCAAGCCAATTTTGGCGGCGCAGCCCTGTCATGAACTATGAGTGCATAGCGGCGCTGTTTCGGTGGTCCACACTGGTTTGTGGTTGACTCTGTATCGTTATCGTTTTCCCGCGCCGCCATGACGCCCCGATGGGGGGGCGACGTCTGCCGAAATGGGCGGCAGGCGCATAGTCCTTGCGTGACGTGAATCCCACCGGGCTTGCCCGGTCAATGACAGAGAAAAGGCCGCAAGGCCGGGGATACGGGATGTGAGGCGCCGCATGACGCAAGAAAAATGGGGACAGTTGAGGCAACGTCTGTTGAAGACTGTGGGTCAGAACAACTACAGGACCTGGATCGAACCGCTGGAGTTCGAGACGCTGCAGGACGGGGTCGCGGTCTTCAAGGTGCCGACCACCTTCATGGGAAATTACGTCAATCAGAACTTTTCGGATCTGATTCTGTACGAGCTGAGCACCTCGGGTGAGACGGTTCAGCGGGTGTCGTTTCATGTGGCGGCCAATTCGACGGCGCGCCCGGTTGAAGATCGCGTTGCCGCGCCAGTGAAATCCAGTGAAAGACCCGCGCCGATGGAGACCGCCGAAACCACGTCCGGCCTGGCCGAGGCCCTGCAGGCCGCGCCGCTCGATTCGCGGTTCACCTTCGAAACCTTCGTTGTCGGCAAGCCGAACGAACTGGCCCACGCGGCGGCCCGAAGGGTGAGCGAGGGCGGCGTCGTCACCTTCAACCCGCTGGTTCTTTATGGCGGCGTTGGCCTCGGCAAGACCCACCTGATGCATGCAATCGCCTGGGAGCTGCGCGCGCAGAAACCCGAGCTGAATGTCCTGTATCTTTCGGCCGAACAGTTCATGTACCGCTTTGTCCAGGCCCTGCGAGAACGCAAGATGATGGACTTCAAGCATCTGTTCCGCTCGGTCGATGTGCTGATGGTCGATGACGTGCAGTTCATCGCCGGCAAGGATTCCACGCAGGAGGAGTTCTTTCACACCTTCAATGCGCTGGTGGACCAGAACAAGCAGATCATCATCTCCGCCGACCGCGCGCCGGGCGAGATCAAGGATCTCGAGGATCGGGTCCGTTCGCGTCTGCAATGCGGTCTGGTGGTGGACCTGCATCCGACCGATTACGAGCTGCGTCTCGGAATCCTGCAAAGCAAGCTGCTGCAATACAGCGGTTCCTACCCCGATCTGCAGGTCGCGGACGGGGTGCTCGAATTCCTCGCCCACCGGATCAGCACCAATGTTCGCGTGCTCGAGGGGGCGCTGACCCGGCTGTTCGCCTTTGCGTCCCTGGTCGGGCGCGAGATCGACATGGAACTGACGCAGGACTGCCTCGCCGACGTGCTGCGCGCCTCCGAACGCAAGATCTCCATCGAGGAGATTCAGCGCAAGGTCTCGGACTATTACAACATCCGCTTTTCGGACATCATCGGGCCCAAGCGCGTGCGCTCCTACGCCCGGCCGCGGCAGGTTGCGATGTACCTGTGCAAGAACCTGACCAGCCGTTCCCTGCCCGAGATCGGGCGCCGGTTCGGCGGGCGCGATCACACCACGGTCATGCACGGGGTGCGCCGCATCGAAGAGCTCAAGGTGACGGACGGCCAGATCGCCGAGGATGTCGAAATGCTGCGCCGCGCGCTCGAGGCCTAGGGCGCGGTCCGGGGCGAGCCCGAGTAAATCGAGACAACGGCGATCCGCGCCGGGTCTTCGGGCGGGGCGGCGGGTAAATCCCACACATGCCGCCCGCCTGCCCCCCGGGGCCTTGACGCCCCGGGCTTTCCAGCAGAGAAATCCATAAAAAAACTTGTGCCGAAGGGGTAAACGGATAGTGTGCCCTTCCCGGCAGATGCGGAGGGTGAGGGACTATGAAGATCAGCATCGAACGTGGCACGCTTCTGAAAGCCGTGGCGCAGGCCCAATCGGTGGTGGAGCGGCGCAACACGATTCCGATCCTGGCCAATGTGCTGATCGAGGCCGAGGGCGACCAGGTCCAGTTCCGCGCCACCGATCTGGATGTCGAGGTGGTCGACAAGGCCCCGGCGCAGGTCGAACGCGCCGGCGCGACGACCGTGGCGGCCACGACCCTGCACGAAATCGTCCGCAAACTGCCCGATGGCGCGCTGGTGACCCTCACCGCAGACAGCGCCGCCGGGCGGCTCACGGTCGAGGCCGGGCGCTCCAACTTCTCCCTCGCGACCCTGCCAAAGGAAGACTTCCCGGTCATGGCCTCGTCGGAGTACCAGTCGAATTTCTCCGCCCCGGCGACCGTGCTGCGGCGGCTGTTCGACAAGTCGAAATTCGCCATCTCGACCGAAGAGACCCGCTATTACCTCAATGGCGTCTACATGCATGTGGCCGACGGCGAGGGCGGCAAGGTCCTGCGCTGTGTGGCCACCGACGGCCACCGCCTGGCGCGGATCGACGCCGACCTGCCCGCCGGCGCCGAGGACATGCCCGGCGTGATCGTACCACGCAAGACGGTGGGCGAGATGCGCAAGCTGCTGGAAGACGACGACATGCAGATCGCCGTCTCGGTGAGCGAGACCAAGGTGCGTTTCGCCACCCCCGACATCACTCTGACGTCAAAGGTGATCGACGGCACCTTCCCCGATTACTCGCGCGTGATTCCGCAGAACAACACCCGCCGGATGGAGGTGGACGCGGCCGATTTCGCCAGGGCCGTCGACCGGGTCGCCACCGTGAGCTCGGAACGCTCGCGCGCGGTGAAGATGCAGCTCGACGAGGACCGGCTGGTGCTTTCGGTCAACGCCCCGGACAGCGGCGCCGCGGAAGAGGAACTGGCGGTCGCCTACGCCGACGAACGGCTGGAGATCGGGTTCAACGCGAAATACCTGCTGGAGATCGCCAGCCAGGTGGACCGCGAGAACGCGGTGTTCATGTTCAACTCCTCCGGAGATCCGACCCTGATGCGCGAAGGCAACGATACCAGCGCCGTCTACGTGGTCATGCCGATGCGCGTGTGATCGGCTGCGCCGACGCCTCCGGCGGGAGTATTTTCAACGAGAAGAAGGGGCGCCGATGTCCCTGGCCCTGACAGACCTGGCCCTGTCGCATTTCCGGTCGCACCGGCAGGCGCGGATCGCCGGGGACGGCCGGCCAATGGCGATCTACGGGCCCAACGGCGCCGGCAAGACCAATATTCTCGAGGCGATCTCGCTGTTCTCGCCCGGGCGCGGTCTGCGCCGCGCCAGCGCCGAGGAGATGGCGCGGCGTCCCGAAAGCCTGGGTTGGAAACTGAGCGGGCTGATGCGGGCGGCGGATCGTACGCATGAGGTCGAGACCTGGTCGGACCGCGGCGCGGCGCGGCAGGTGCGGATCGACGGCAAACCGGCAACGCAACTCGATCTGGGGCGTCTCTCGCGCGTGGTCTGGCTGGTTCCATCGATGGACCGTCTCTGGACCGAGGGGGCAGAGGGGCGGCGGCGGTTCCTCGATCGGCTGGTGATGAGTTTCGACCCGGCTCATGCCGAAGCCTCCCTGACCTATGAAAAGGCGATGCGGGACCGCAACCGGCTTCTCCGGGACCAGGTCCGCGACGCCGCCTGGTACGGCGCGCTGGAGGCGCAGATGGCCCGGGCAGGCCTGGCGATCCAACGGGCGCGGGCGGCGGCGCTGGAGCGCCTCACGGCGGCCCAGTCCGAGGCGGAAACCGCCTTTCCGGTTGCCGAGCTGACGCTGGTGCAGGCCGAGGGCGACATGCCTGAAAGCGAGGAGGCGCTGCGCGCCGCCCTGGCCGAGAGCCGGACGCGCGACATCGCCTCAGGCCGCACGCTGGTCGGGCCGCACCGTGCCGATCTTGATGCCACCTATGCCGCCAAGGCGGTTGCGGCGCGCGATTGCTCGACCGGCGAGCAGAAGGCGCTGCTGGTGTCGCTGATCCTGGCCAACGCCCGGGCGCTGGCGGCGCGCGACGGCGACGCGCCGATCCTGATCCTGGACGAGGTGGCCGCGCATCTGGACGCCGGGCGCCGGGCGGCGCTGTTCGACGAAATCTGCGCGCTGGGGGCGCAGGCCTGGATGACCGGCACCGGCCCCGAGCTTTTTGCCGAACTGGGCGAGCGGGCGCAGTACCTGGAGGTGACCGAGCGTGACGGCCTGTCGGAGGTGCGGGCGCGATGACCCTCTCTCCGGGCGATCTGCTGGTCTATGCCGGCGCCCTGTTCATCCTGTTCCTCACCCCCGGCCCGGTCTGGCTGGCGGTGATGGCGCGGGCGGTCTCGGGCGGGTTCACGGCCGCCTGGCCGCTGGCCTTCGGCGTGGCGGTGGGCGATGTGGTCTGGCCGTTCCTGGCCATCCTCGGCGTCAGCTGGGTGGTGGCCGAGTACGAGGGCGTGCTGAGCGTCCTGCGGTGGCTGGCCTGCGGGGTGTTCCTCTACATGGGCTGGACGACGATCCGCCGCGCCGACGCCGTGATCGCCGCCGACCGGCGGCTGACGCGGCCCGGGTTCTGGGCCGGGTTCCTGGCCGGCATCGCCGCGATCCTGGGCAACCCCAAGGCGATCCTGTTCTACATGGGGGTGCTGCCCGGCTTTTTCGATCTGGGCGCGGTCACCGGCCCGGACATCGTCGTGATCGTCGTTCTGTCTGCGGTTGTGCCCTTTGTCGGCAACCTCGGCTTTGCCCTCGTGGTGGACCGGATGCGACGCGTCCTCGCCGCACCTGCGGCGCTGCGGCGGCTAAATCTGGGGGCCGGTTTCCTGCTGATTTGCGTCGGTCTGATCCTGCCGTTCACCTGACACAAAATATGGGGCGGGGACGTGACATTCCCCCCTAGGAATCGTATAAAATGACAAAAATATAAAGGAACTTCGCGATGGCCGAAGGCAACCAGGCGTCGACCGAATATGGCGCCGAATCCATCAAGGTTCTCAAGGGGTTGGAAGCGGTCCGCAAGCGCCCCGGGATGTATATCGGAGACACCGACGACGGATCGGGCCTGCATCACATGGTCTATGAGGTGGTCGACAACGGCATCGACGAGGCGCTGGCCGGTCACGCCGATTACGTGTCGGTGAAAATCCACCCGGATTCCAGCGTTTCGGTGTCCGACAACGGGCGCGGGATTCCGGTTGGCATCCACGAGGAAGAGGGCGTCTCGGCGGCCGAGGTCATCATGACCCAGCTGCATGCGGGCGGCAAGTTTGACAGCAATTCCTACAAGGTGTCGGGCGGTCTGCACGGGGTCGGTGTCTCGGTTGTCAACGCGCTCTCGGTCTGGCTCGAACTGCGGATCTGGCGCGACGGGAAAGAGCATTTCGCCCGTTTCGAACACGGCGATTGCACCGAGCATCTGAAGGTGGTTGGCGAGTGCGGCGACCGGACCGGAACCGAGGTGCGCTTTCTCGCCTCGACCGGCACGTTTTCCAACCTCGACTACGTGTTCGAGACCCTGGAAAAGCGGCTGCGCGAACTGGCCTTTCTGAATTCCGGTGTGCGGATCCTGCTGGAGGACGAGCGCCCGGCAGAGCCGCTGAAATCCGAGCTGGTCTATGAGGGCGGGGTCAAGGAATTCGTCAAGTACCTCGACCGCCACAAGAGCGCGATGATGGAAGAGCCGATCTATATCGTCGGCGACCGCGACGACATCGGCGTGGAAATCGCCATGTGGTGGAACGACAGCTATCACGAGACGGTGCTGCCCTTTACCAACAACATCCCGCAGCGCGATGGCGGCACCCATGTCGCGGGCTTTCGCGGTGCGCTGACCCGCACCCTGACCCGCTACGCCCAGGAGAGCGGGATCGCCAAGCGCGAAAAGATCAACTTCACCGGCGACGACGCCCGCGAGGGGCTGACCTGCGTGCTCTCGGTCAAGGTGCCGGACCCGAAATTCTCCAGCCAGACCAAGGACAAGCTGGTGAGCTCCGAGGTGCGCCCGGCGGTCGAGAATCTGACCGGCGAGAAGCTTTCGGAATGGCTGGGCGAGCATCCGAACGAGGCCAGGATCATCGTCGGCAAGATCGTCGAGGCCGCCCTGGCGCGCGAGGCGGCGCGCAAGGCGCGCGAACTGACCCGACGCAAGACGGCGATGGACGTCAACTACCTCGCCGGCAAGCTCAAGGATTGCTCCGAGAAGGATCCGTCCAAGACCGAAGTCTTTCTGGTCGAGGGTGACAGCGCCGGCGGCTCGGCGCAGACCGGGCGCGACCGGCGCACCCAGGCGATCCTGCCACTGCGCGGCAAGATCCTGAACGTGGAACGGGCCCGGTTCGACAAGATGCTCGGCTCGCAGGAGATCGGCAACCTGGTGATGGCCCTGGGCACCGGGATCGGCCGCGACGAATTCAACATCGACAAGCTGCGCTACCACAAGATCGTCATCATGACCGACGCCGACGTCGATGGCGCGCATATCCGGACGCTGCTTTTGACCTTTTTCTATCGGCAGATGCCGGAGTTGATCGAGGGGGGATTTTTGTACATTGCGCAGCCGCCCTTGTACAAGGTCGCGCGCGGCAAGTCCGAGGTCTACCTCAAGGACCAGGCGGCGCTGGACGATTACCTGATCGACATGGGGGTCGAGGGCGCGGCTTTGCGGCTGGGAACCGGCGAGGAGATCGTCGGACAAGACCTCAAGCGCGTGGTCGAGGATGCTCGCCAGCTTCGCCGCGTGCTCGATGCCTTTCCCACCCACTACCCGCGTCACATCCTGGAACAGGCGGCGATTGCCGGAGCCTTCGTGCCCGGCGCGGTAGAGGCCGACCTGCAGGGGGTGGCCGACCGGGTCGCGGACCGGCTCGACCTGATCGCGCTGGAGTACGAACGCGGCTGGCAGGGCCGGATCACCCAGGACAAGGGCATCCGCCTGGCCCGCATCCTGCGCGGGGTCGAGGAGGTGCGCACGCTGGACGGCCCGATGCTGCGCTCGGGCGAGGCGCGCAAGACCGGCAGTTTCACCCAGGCGCTGCAAGAGGTTTACGGAACCGCTGCGCATCTGGTGCGCAAGGAGCGGAGCCAGGTGATCTACGGGCCGCTCGGCCTGCTCAAGGCGATCCTGGACGAGGGCGAGAAGGGCCTGACGCTGCAACGCTACAAGGGGCTGGGCGAGATGAACCCCGAACAGCTGTGGGAAACCACGCTGGACCCCGAGGCGCGCACCCTGCTGCAGGTCAAGATCGACGACGTGGCCGAGGCCGACGACCTCTTTACAAAGCTGATGGGAGACGTGGTGGAACCGCGCCGGGAGTTCATCCAGAAGAACGCGCTGAGTGTGGAGAACCTGGATTTCTGAGCCGGTATAGGATCGCGTGTAATCATGCGCGGTCCCCATAAGTTCGCGCGAATTGCCCAAAGGTTTTCGCGCTGGCGATCAGGCAGTATCTTCGGATCGAGCAGCGGGTGTCCACCGATCGTGTTGGTTCCGGGCGCCGCTGCCTTTGCGCGAACTGGCTCGCTCTGCCCCGGCGGTATTGTGTCAGCAATACCGGTATATAAGCGCGCATACCGCGTATATACCGGCACGCACAGTCGACCAACACGATTTGCGGCCACCCCCAAAGAATTTGGTGAGCGCCTCGCAGCCTTTCGTTTGTCGTGCAATCTGAGGCAGAGCGACGTCGCGTCGAAAGCAGGCGTCTCGCGTGGTGTAGTCGTCCGTCTTGAAGCCGGCGAAGGAGGGACGATCAATAGCCTGATCCGGATCATGAAGGTCATGGATATCGAAGAGAGGCTCAACTGGCTTGTACCGGACGGCAGGATAAGCCCGTTGGACCCGAGACGCGAACCACGCCAGCGCGCACGCCCTCTCCCTGGCGAAAACAAGAAGAACGAACCCTGGACCCGGGGAGACGAGTGATAGTCACGATCCAGGACATCAAACAAGGGAAACGAAAATAGGTGCTGCTTTCTGGCGCAGGTCAATGAGAGTGCGCAGAAATCGCCACTTTCAGTGTCGGGGTGGCCGAGCCAAGCCAGCTGGCGGGGCTGGCCCAGAATCGCAATCCGGTTCTCTCGAGCGGCCGCGTGGGCCCCGCCATTGGTGCTTGCCGTAGCAGGACCAGTGGGACATTGTCCGCGGACCCCACCGCAACGAAACCCGGCACCATACCATGTCCAAGAAGACCCTGAATCAGGCCAACCTTGAAAAGCTGGGCGCAAAGACGCTCGCCGCATTGGTGATGGACCTGGTCCAGGGAAGCGCCGCGCTTCAGCGCCGCGCGAGGATGGAGCTCAGCGCCGCCCAGGGGCCCAAGGAAGTGGCTCGCGATCTCCGCAAACGCTTTGCCTCGCTGTGCCGCGCGACCAGCTTCGTCGACTGGCGCAAGCAAAGGGCGCTGGTCAAGGATCTGGAGGGGCTCTTGGGCATGATCGAAAACACCATCGCCCCCCATGACGCGGATGAGGCGTTCGAACTGCTCTGGTCGTTCCTGCAACTGGCCCCTTCGATCCACGAACGCATGGATGACAGCAACGGCGCGGTCGGTGCTGTCATGAGCGACGCGGTGGAGCTGATCGCGGAACTATCGCCCTCCGTTTCCCTGGACCGCACCGCCCTGGCGGAACGGGTTCTCGACGCTGTCGCAGATGCCGGCTACGGCGAGTTCGACGGGATCATCCCCGCGACGGCCGAGGCGCTGGGGCGAGAGGGGCTGGAGCATCTCAAGCAGATCACCGAAGCTTGGGCGGAGGCCCCGCCGACCGAGCACGACCTCGAGCAATACCGGGGCTACGGCCTCAGGTCTTCTCCCGAGGACATCGTGCGGCGCAACAAGCAGGTAACACGGTCGATCATCCTTGCTGATGTGGCGGACGCCCAGGGGGATGTCGATGCCTACATGGCCCGCTATCCCGAACAGGATTTCCATTCCCTCTCGGGACA
>Ga0209692_10006004_pt1 | contig 10175 bp, 8 predicted proteins | sample tdDd472_FD_187129 | JGI IMG/M metagenome (GOLD analysis project Ga0209692, IMG submission 187129) | Marine sediment microbial communities from the Atlantic coast under amendment with organic carbon and nitrate - tdDd47.2 (SPAdes)... | ecosystem: Environmental > Aquatic > Marine > Coastal >...
CGGTCATCATGTACCACCGCTTCGGCGAGGACGACCAGCCCACCACCAACACCACCTTGGCGCAGCTCGACGCGCATATTCAAGAGCTGGATAGCGGTGCATATACGGTGTTGAGCCTGAACGAGATCGTCAGGCGTCTCAAGGCCGGAGAGCCGTTCCCCAAAAAATCCGTCGCGGTGAGCATCGACGACGCATACCTCTCCGTCTACACCGAAGCGTGGCCGCGCTTCAAAAAGGCTGGTATTCCGTTCACCCTGTTCGTCGCCACGACCCCGGTGGACCGGGGCTACAGCCGCTATATGAGCTGGGACCAGATCCGCGAAATCGCCGCCGACCCCCTGGTCACCATTGGCAGCCAGACGGCCAGCCATCTGCACATGATCGACAGCACGGACGCGCAAAACACCGCAGATCTGGAGCAATCCAACCGGCGCTTCCATGAAGAACTGGGCAATGTGCCCGACCTGATCGCCTATCCCTATGGCGAATACTCATCGCGCGTCATCGCGCTCGTCAAACAAGCCGGGTTCCAGGCCGGGTTCGGCCAGCATTCCGGTGCGTTCGGTGCGGAAACCGGGCTGTTCGAGCTGCCGCGCTTCGCCATGAACGAAACCTACGGCGATCTCGCCCGTCTGCGCACCGCCGCCGGCGCCTTGCCGGTCCCCGCGATAGATGTGATCCCCGGCGACACCACGATCGACCCCAACAGCAACCCGCCGTACATTGGCTTCACCTTGCCGCCGGTTTTGCCGCGCAGCGATCAATTGGCCTGCTTTTCCAATCACGAAGGCAAGCTGAAGTTGGAGCGTCTGGGCCCGCGCATCGAGGTGCGCATGAGCCAAAAGCTGCCCCAGGGTCGCACCCGGCTCAACTGCACCCTGCCCGCGGGCGAGGGGCGCTGGCGCTGGTTCGGCAAGCTGTTGTACGTGAAATAAGCTTGCCCCCGAGCGCACATTACATAAAATAGTATTGCGGAATTTGCTGGTTTTATTGTCGGTGATCCCTATTTGTGATCATAGATTTATTGCCACAGATGCCTAAGTCCTTGTTTCATATATTGAGGTCGCGCAGATGTCCGGGCTAGTACGCCAACCGTTTGTCATCGCGCTGGCGGTGTTTCTGGCCTATTACCTGCTGGGTCAGGCCGCAATTCATTTGACCATCATGCCCGAAGGCATTGTGACGTTCTGGCCGCCGAATGCCGTGGTCGTCGCAGCGCTGATTCTGACGCCCGCCCGACAGTGGGCATTGTATCTGATCGCCGGGCTTTTGGCCGAAGGCGTCGCCGACTACGGTTTTTATTCCAATTGGCAAATCGCCGGGTTTGGCGCAGTCAATGCCTGCGAAGCGCTGTTGACCGCGAGTCTTGCCCGTTGGGTTTTGTTGCGCGGCAAGCCGTTCGCCGGACTGACGATCCAATTGGTCTTTGGTCTCAGCCTGATTTTCCTGTTTATCAGCTCGCCCCTGGCGGCGCTGGGTGGCAGCGGCGTGTATTACCTCAACGATTCGTCGATTTCGTACTGGGCCTTTTGGCGGTTGTGGTGGTTCGGCGATGCCATCGGCCTTTTAGTGCTGACGCCCTTTTTATTGGTATGGACCGGCGAATCCCTGTCCCAGGAACTGGGCAAGGACCGTCACGGGCTTGAGGTTTTGGCACTCACCCTGACGGTGGGCGTTGGCGCAAGCGTCTTGTTTTTCGCCCCCACGGATTGGCCAAGCTGGACGGCAACGCCGTCCTTGCTGTTGCCATTGTTGGCCTGGGCGAGTCTGCGGTTCGGCTTGCACGGCGCGACCGCCACAACCGTCTTCATCGCTTTCCTGGCGGCGGCGGGCACGACGCAAGGGCGCGGGCCGTTTGCCACAGCCGCCGATGAAGTGAGCACCGTGCTCGCCCTTCAGGAATACCTGTTGGCGGCGGCAATTCTGGCCTTGGCGTTGAGTGCCTCCGTCCGCCAACTCAACTGGGCATTGGCGGCGCTCAAGGAAGACCGGGAATTGCTGGAAATCCGCGTCGCGGAACGTACCCAGGAGCTGGAAAGCGCCCGCATGCTGGCTGAACAACGCGCCCGAACCGATGATCTAACGGGTCTCATTAATCGCGCGGCCTTTTTCGGCTTTCTCAAATCCATCCACGATCAGGCCCGCCGCTACGGACGCACATATTCGACCATCATGATCGACATCGACCATTTCAAGTCCATTAACGATACCTACGGCCATGCCGCAGGCGATACGGCATTGAAGGAAACGGCAAATATCATCGCGGCGACCGTGCGGGATGCCGATGTCGCGGGGCGCATCGGGGGGGAGGAGTTTGCCGTATGCCTGCCCGAAACCCCCGGTGTCGAAGCCTTCAAGCTGGCCGAGCGCCTGTGCCAGCGCATCAACCAGACCGCCATGATGGCGGACGGTGTCGCATTATCGCTCACCGCCAGTTTCGGTGTTTCCCAGCACGACCCATCCGACAAAACGTTCGACAGTGTTATGTCCCGTGCCGACCAAGCCCTGTATCGCGCCAAGAAAGCGGGGCGCAATCGGGTCATCAGCTACGAAGACCTTCTCGCCACCTCCGCTTAACCTCGTGAAACCTGTCTATTTGAGCGTGATTGTGCACCACATTGTGTCGTACGCTTATCGACACCCGTTCCAAAGCACCCGTGTTTGATCATGCTCAACATCGACGACTACAACGCTTTTTGCGGTTCGTTGCCCGCCACGCATCACGTGGTGCAGTGGGGCGGCGCGCATGTCTGGAAAGTCGGCGGCGCGGACGGCAAGGTCTTCGCCATTGGCGGTTGGACCGACGGAGAACGTCTTGCCGTGACGTTCAAGGTCTCGGAATTGGCCTATGACATTTTGCGCGACGCGCCGGGCCTGCGCCCCGCCCCCTATCTGGCGTCACGCGGCATGAAGTGGATTCAGAACTTTGGCGAACCGGGCCTCGATGACGCCGAACTGAAAGACCACATCGCCGAATCCCACCGACTGGCGTCGTTGAACCTGACCAAAAAGAAGCAAAAGGCGTTGGGTCTGAACCAAGCCTAAAAAAGCCCGCTTAAAGCAGGCTTTTTTAGGCTCAAAGGCGAAAGCCCTCAAATCAGGGGTTTGAACGCGCCGTCGCTGTCGCTCAATTGCGCGCGATCCAGCATATCCAAGTCGTTGGTGGATATGATCGTGCGCAGTTCGGATACGTAAGCCGCGCCGCGTTCGGAATAGCGATGCAGCGCCCCGGCGAGCACCAAACCGTCAAGCGTCTGGCCCTTGGCGCGCATGGCGGCGCGCTGGACGCGGAATTCCTTGTAGGCGCGATGCTTGTTGAGATTGGTGACGTAGGACAGCACCGACTCGTACAGGCTGTCGAAAGCCCGCACGCGGTGATTTTTCCCAACGCCGCGATCGGACGGCACGATGCCCTTGTGATTGTCTGCGAAGGTCCATTCACCGAACATGGCGTTGCCTTCGCGCACGAAACGCGACGTGCCCCAGGCGCTTTCCGTCGCCGCTTGGGCCAGGGCCAGGGACGGCGGCACCACGTCGTGACGCGCCAACATGGCCGGGATGTCGTCGCGCGACACGCCGTAGCGGGTCGCCATAACCACCAGCCACAGACGGTCCTGGGCGGGCAATTTCATACCGTTTTGCACCTTGGCGTGGAGTTTCCACAGGCGCGCGCGGTCCTGAACGATCTGTTCGTTGACCTGCAGCACCAAGGGCAGCACGGATTTGAAAAACACCGTTTTGCGCACGTTGGTTTCGCGAATGACGCGCAGATCGCCCGGCAGGCTCACCAAGGTGAGGCGCGGCACATCCTTTGCGCCTTCGATGACCGCTTCGAGGTCGTAATCCAACAGCTGCGCCATCGGGCCCGCGGCGGTGTCCATATCAGCAAGCTCAAGAGTTTCGGCGGCGAAATCCTCATAGGACATCTGTTCGCCCGTGCGTTCGCCCGTGGCGGTGTTCGCAACGTGCTTGGGCGCGGGGTCGGGGAAGCTCGCGTGGGCGGCCGTCGGCGCACCCGGCGCGGGCAACAGCCAAGCTGCACCCAGCAGTCCCGCCACCGTACATGCGGTGGCGCTCAAAGAGCCCCAATGAAATGTTGTCATGTCGTTTTAACTCGATCTGCCGTAACAAAAGGTTGTTCGTGTCCGCACGCACCTTCTGGTGAGCGCTAGACCGGTTCCCTCCTCGATCCGTCTCTTATGTTGAGACGCTAAATCGACCGATCCGTGTATTGTACCGGGGGCAAATATGCCGTTCCCGGAAAACGTGGCGCACTTTTACGTAAAATTTTAGCGAAATTCCACCCTAATTTTTTCCACACCGGAAGTCTTTGAGAAGGCGTGAGAAAACACAACCGCCCCCGACCGGCACGGTCGGAGGCGATTGCGAAAATGAACCGAAAAGCCCGATTCGTGCGCTCAGGTATCAGTTGATGGCGCGCACTTCCTGAACTTCAGGGATGTAATGGCGCAGCATGTTTTCGATACCGTTTTTCAATGTCGCGGTGGAGCTGGGACAGCCCGAACAGGCACCTTGCATGTGCAGGTAAACGACGCCTTCCTCGAACGAGCGGAAGACGATGTCGCCGCCGTCCTGGGCCACGGCCGGACGCACGCGGGTTTCGATCAACTCTTTGATTTGCTTGACGGTATCAGAGTCTTCTTCACCGTTGGCGACTTCGCCTTCGCCGGTCTCGATGACCGGCAGGCCTTGCGTGAAGTGATCCATCACGGCAGCCAGGACGCGGGGTTTGACCACGTCCCAAGCCACGGCGTCGGCCTTGGTCACGGTGACGAAATCACCGCCCAGGAAGATGCCGTCGACGCCGTCGATGTCGAAAAGACGCAGCGCCAGCGGTGACTTGGCGGCGCTGGCGGCATCGGTGAAGTTCGCGGTGCCGGACCCCATCACGGTTTGGCCGGGTAGGAATTTCAGCGTTGCGGGGTTCGGGGTTGCTTCGGTTTGGATGAACATGGGCGTTCTCTCAGTCGTTTGATTGCGTGTGTTGCCCAGAATATGGGCTCAAATGGTCCCTAGATCAACCCAGAGGGCAGCATGGGTATAGGCGCATCACTTCGATTACGGCCGCAAAAAGCCGACGATATCCTTGATTTCGGCCAAGATCGGATCGGCGATGGCGCGGGCGCGCTCGGCCCCGTCGCGCAGCACGGCATCCACATGGGTGGTGTCGGCCATCAGTTTTTGCATTTCCGTTTGGATCGGCTCCAGCTTCGCCACCGCCAAATCGGCGAGGTGCTGCTTGAAGGTGCCGAAGCCTTCACCGGCGAACTTGGCGATGGTGTCGTCCAGGGTGGTGTCCGACAGCGCCGCGTAAATACCCAGCAGGTTGGCGGCTTCGGGGCGGCCTTCCAGACCATCCTTGGTCTCCGGCAAAAGGTCCGGGTCGGACTTGGCCTTGCGGATTTTTTTCGCAATCGTGTCGGCATCGTCGGTCATGGTGATGCGCGACAGCTCCGACGGATCGGACTTGGACATCTTCTTGGTGCCGTCCTTGAGGCTCATCACACGCGTTGCGGTGCCGAAGATCATCGGTTCTGGCTGGGGGAAGAAATCCTCGACCTTGTAGTCGTGATTGAACTTCGCCGCGATGTCGCGGGCCAGCTCCAGGTGCTGTTTTTGATCTTCGCCCACCGGCACGTGGGTGGCTTTATACAGCAAGATGTCGGCGGCCATCAGGTTCGGGTAGGCGTACAGGCCGACCGAGGCGTTTTCGCTGTTCTTGCCCGCCTTGTCCTTGAACTGGGTCATGCGGTTGAGCCAGCCCAGACGCGCCACACAGTTGAAGATCCATGCCAGTTCCGCATGGCCGGAGACTTGGGATTGGTTGAAGATGATGTGCTTTTTCGCATCCACGCCCGCCGCAATCATCGCCGCCGCCACTTCGCGGGTCGAGGCCTTCAAATCTTCGGGGTCCTGCCACACCGTAATGGCGTGCATGTCGACGACGCAGAAAATGCATTCATAGTCGTGCTGCAGCTGAACCCAGTTGCGCACCGCACCCAGATAGTTGCCAAGGTGAAGGTTGCCGGTGGATTGAATCCCCGAAAAGATGCGAGACATAAGATATGCCCTTCCGTTTGGACCGGATGGTGAATGCCGGTGGTTGAAAAATGTCAGAGGGTTATGACCCGCACGCGGGAGGCGGTCAAGAGGGCTGCGTGGGCGCTTTGCGCATCCAGCGCTTGATGTCGCCCAACCGCGCCGCGCCGAAGATGTGCGCGGAAATCCCGAACGCGATCATGCCGCCCACGACGATGATCGCCACGCCGACAATTTTTTGCGCCGAACCGGAACCGAGCACATCCACCATAACGACGTCGAGGCCGACCACCGCCGCCGCCATCACGGCGGTCGCCGCAAGCGTGCGGATCACGCGGCGCTTGATCCGGGCGTCGAAATGGAACTGGCCGCGCTTGATCAGGATGGCCGCCAGCAAGATCGCGTTGAGCCACTGGCTGACCACCGTCGCGGCGGCCAGGCCGACGTGTTGCAGCGGACCCATGAGGCTCAGCGCGACGATGACGTTCACCACCACGCACAATCCACCGATCTTGACCGGGGTCGCCATGTCTTCGCGGGCAAAGTAGCCGGGCGCCACGGCCTTGACCAAGACGTAGGCCGGAAGCCCTAAGGCAAAGACGCGCAGCGCCAGCGCGGTCTTGTGCGTCGCCTCCGCCGTGAACTCGCCGCGCTGGAACAACGCGCCGACCAAGGTATCGGGCACGGCGAACAGCGCCGCGGCGGCGGGGAGCGTCAACAGCAGGGCAAACTCCACGGCGCGGTTTTGACTATCCAAAGCCTCCGCGTCGTGCCCGCCCTTGATCTGGCGCGACAGAAGCGGCAGCAACGCCGTACCCACCGCGACGCCGACCACGCCCAACGGCAGCTGCACCAGACGGTCGGCGTAAAACAGATAGGAAATCGAGCCCGAGACCAACAGCGAGGCGATGATCGTGTCGATCAGCAAACTGATTTGATAGATACCCGCGCCGACCGCCACCGGGGCGATGCGTTTGAGCAGACGTTTCACGTCGTCCGTCAGGTGCGGCCACACCAGCTTCGGCATCCAGCCCGCCTTGGACGCATGCCACACCATCCAGCCAAACTGCACCACACCGCCCAACGCAATGCCCCAGCTCAACGCATGGGCCGGCGTCGGCGAGATGGGCGTCAGCGCGAACACGGATGTAATGAGCGTAATGTTGAGCAACACCGGCGTCGCCGCGGCCTGCCAGAACTTGCCCAGCGAATTCATGATCCCGCCCAACAGCGAAACCAGGGAAATGAAAATCAGATAGGGGAAGGTGATCCGCACCAGATCGACGGCCAGATTGAATTTCTCCGCCTCATCGACGAAGCCGGGCGCGATGGCGGAGACCACCCACGGCATCGCCAGCTCGACGATCAGCGTGAAAATCAGCAATACCAACAGCAGTCCGCTTTGCGCCTGTTCGGCGAACGTGCGTGCGCCATGCGGCGCCTCAGCGTCGTCCTCGGTTTCCAGCTTACCGGCGAAGATCGGCACAAAGGCCAGATTGAACGCGCCCTCGGCGAACAGGCGGCGGAACAGATTGGGCAGCTTGAAGGCGACGAAAAACACGTCCGCCATCCACCCCGCGCCCAACACCCACGCCACGGCGACGTCGCGCACGAAGCCGAGGATGCGCGACAGCAACGTCATGGAGCCGACGGTGGCGATGGAGCGGATGAGCACGCGAATTTCCCCAGAGGATTCCTGACATAAAGCGTCAGCTTACGGCTGAGAGCTTAACGGATGCTTAGCCCATCGCTACCCCCTTGTCACGGCGCAAAAAAAGCGCAAACTGCGGGCCATGACGGAACGGTTGGATTGCGTGGTGATCGGTGCGGGCGTGGTGGGTTTGGCCATCGCGCGCACGTTGGCGTTGCGCGGCCGCGAGGTGGTGGTGGTGGAAGCCCAAAGCGCCATCGGCACGGTGACCAGCGCGCGCAATTCCGAGGTCATCCACGCGGGCATTTACTATCCAGCAGGCTCACTCAAGGGGCGGTTGTGCGTTGAGGGCAAGCACCTGCTCTACGCCTATCTGGAGGCCCACGGCATCGAGCATCAACGCTGCGGCAAGTTGGTGGTCGCCACCACGGACAAAGACGTCGCGATCCTGGAGGACGTGGTAAAGAAAGCCGCTGCCAACGGCTGCACCGAGTTGGACTGGATGGACGGCGCAGAAGCGATGACGCTGGAGCCCGAGCTCAAGTGCCTCAAAGCCCTGTCGTCACCGACCACCGGCATCCTCGACACGCACGCCTACATGCTCAGCCTGCAGGGCGAGATCGAGGCCCACGGCGGCTGGGTCGCGCTGAACAGCCCGCTGGAGCATGCGCAGGTGACAAAAGATGGCTTGCTATTGACTGTCGGCGGGGCGGAGCCGATGGAGGTGCTGGCCGGGACCGTGATCAATTCCGCCGGGCTCGATGCGCAAGGCGTGGCGGCGCGCATCAACGGCCTGGATGCGGCGCACATACCGCCGCGCTATCTGTGCAAGGGCAATTACTTCACGCTTTCCGGCAAAGCGCCGTTCCAGCGCCTGATCTATCCGGTGCCGGGCGCGGCGTCGCTGGGCTGTCATTACACCCGCGACCTGGGCGGCCAAGGGCGCTTCGGCCCCGACGCCGAATGGGTCGAGACCATCGATTACGAGGTCGATCCTGCACGCGGCGACAGCTTTTATGCGCAAATCCGGTGCTATTGGCCGGGGCTCAAGGACGGCGCGCTGAGCCCGGCGTATTCCGGCATGCGGCCCAAACTGCAAGCGCCCGGCGAGACGGCGCACGATTTCCGCATCGACGGACCCACGGTCCACGGCGTCAAAGGCTTGGTCAATTTGTTCGGCATCGAATCGCCGGGTCTGACCTCGTCGCTGGCCATCGGCGCATATGTCGCCGATCTGCTCGGCTGATCCGTTACTCGCTTTCCACGTAGCTGGGATTGAACGTGGTCTTGATGCGTTCGCGCAAGCGGTACGGATCGATGGGTTTCAAGACGAAGCCGTCACAGCCCAGTTGGTCGGCACGCTCCATCAACTCAGGCTTTTTGTGCGCCGTCAAAAACAGCACCTTGGCCGTCAACTTGGGAAAGTCCGTGCGGATCTTTTGCAAAAGATCGAGGCCGTTGATGCCCGACATCTGCACGTCCAGGATCAACATGTCCGGGGTGTGCTCTTTCAACATCTCCAAACACCGTTCGCCGCTCGATGCGCTGAGCAGCTTGGACCCCAGATTTTCGACGACGACGCCGACGAGCTTCAAGATCATCTCGTCGTCATCGACGGCCATGATGGTTTTGGTTTTCAACGCGGCGCCTCACTTTTGAACCCATCCCCACAACACCCACATGCTACGAGGATCGCGCCCCCCCTGACAAGCGCGCTATGACGCGGCGATGGTCTCATCGTCCGCGATGGGGTCGCCCTTGGCGGTGCCGATGGCATGCAGCAACGCCTTGCGTAGGCCCCGGATCTTGGTATCGGAATCGATCTTCAAACCGAACACATCGCGCACATAAAACACATCGACGACGCGCTCACCATAGGTCGAAATATGCGCCGACGTGATCTGCAACCCGTAATCCGTGAGCGCGCGCGTGACATCGTGCAGGAAGCCCTGGCGGTTGCGGCCGTTGACCTCGATCACCGTGGCCGATTGCGAGGCTTCGTTGTTGACCAGAACGCGCGGCGGCACTTCGAACACGCGGGTGCGCGACGGCATTTGGCGATCGCGTTCTTCGGCCAAGGCGCGCTCGGGGCGGATCTGTCCGGTCAGGGCGGCCTCGATGCGGTCTTTCAGGCGTTTCTGTTTTTCCGTGCCGGAGAACGCGTGGTTTTCGCTGTCCTGGACCCAGAAGGTATCCAGCGCCATGCCGTTGCCGAGCGTCGTGATGCCCGCGTTGACGATGCTCGCCCCGGACAAGGACATCGCCCCCGCGATGGACGCGAACAGTCCCGGATGGTCCAGCGTGTGGATCAGGACTTCGGTGGCGTCGATATTTTCCACGGGGCGCGTTTCCAAGATCAGCTTATCGCCGGTCTTGTGTGCGTTGATGACGATCTCCGCATGATGCGCCAGGTCTTCGGGCTCGTAGGACAGAAAGTAGTTGGGATGGCCTTGGGCCAAGAACC
>Ga0209692_10006015_pt1 | contig 10163 bp, 7 predicted proteins | sample tdDd472_FD_187129 | JGI IMG/M metagenome (GOLD analysis project Ga0209692, IMG submission 187129) | Marine sediment microbial communities from the Atlantic coast under amendment with organic carbon and nitrate - tdDd47.2 (SPAdes)... | ecosystem: Environmental > Aquatic > Marine > Coastal >...
AGAAGGTTGACGACGAGGTATGAAAAACTCAGCGCAAACTTCCTGGCAATGCTTCATATCTTCGCCATCAGGTTATGGACCAATTGAGTCCACACCCTAGTCAAAAATTTCGGACACAATACTGCCCACAAGAAGTTTCAATTAATTAACGAATTGAATTTCCACGCTTTTGGCGGTGACGCACGTTATGAAAGCGATTTCACCGCCGACAACATCGCTAACATTATGCTGTTACGCGCCTACGGCCTGAATATCACCGTCAAAGGCCGAGAGCCCTCTGTCGAGACCCAACAAAAAATACGTGATCTATTCGCTATTAATCGCTGCAACAGACTCTTCGTGGAGCGTGCTGAGCGGCGCCAGGAACAACAATCCGAATTGGGATCGTTTCAGGAAAGGATGTGGCATTTCAAACGTCAACTGGCCAATCAACTGAGCGTAGCCTTGGTCATCCAAGGTGCCGCAGTTAGCGATATCGCCGTATATTTCACGGGAAGAATAAGAACCCGTACTGAAGATAAGCGTGGCAGCCATTACCACGACGGCAAGGTCGTGGTTCGGGTCAACGGCATCTACATCGAAACGGGGTTGGCACCATACCTTGAAGACCACCGCAACAAACAGACCGCTGCAGAACGGCTCAAAGCGATCAACGAGCGCCGTACGCAACGCCTGGACGATATCGTCACGTTCTGCAAGACGGCATACCTCAAGGAACTCAAAGCCCATTCGTGGCTGCGGGAGTATGCGCAAAGCACCTTAAACGCATTAGAACACCGCCTGCAAGCCTGATCACCTTCGACACTTCACCTTTCCCTAAATTCGGCTGCCTACCAAGCTCCGTAGTCCATCCATCGCGACAACACCGTACCGGAATGCACCGGATCTGCTGCAATACGCCTCCACGCGCTTGCTATCGATCCTGCTCCAACATAACTACTCTCAGAACCAGAATAGAGAGGAATTAAATCTGATAACTATTAATTATGCATCTATTGCCACTATCTTTGTCTGCTCTCGAGCGCGTTTTGCCTCTCACTAAAGCCTATGCGAAACAGCACAACGCCGACTTGGCGATTCCTAACTGTCAAGACAGTGGTGTTGGCAACGCTCTTGTGTTTACGCGTCTTGTTGAAGATTGGGCACGGGTTGCCGGGCGTCCGGTTAATATCATCACTGCACCGCTTTGCCCGTCCGTCGGGTGTGTCAAAGGCGAGGACCCTTTCGCCCTATGGCTGCACAATCCCTACGTAGGATCGATATTGAATGCCGAGAAAGTTGATTTAGAAGGATTTGGTGTCGTCGATATGGAGCGGCGGTCCCTCATTCAGGTGAACCACGTTATCGAGAATATATGTTTCGCCTACGGCTTGCGGCCTCGTCATTTACGACCGTCCCTGTTTTTGTCCAAGGCGGAAATGCGTTGGGCTCTGGATCAAACCGGGCACTTGCCTAGGCCGCTGATCTGCCTGCATCCAGGCGGAACGAGCAGCAGCGGGGAGGGAGCACCGTGGCATCATACCCGCTGGCAAGCGCTGATGACGGCGCTGAAAAACGAAGCTTCGTTTTTCCAGGTTGGTCGTTCGGAATTTGGCGACCAGGACCTTGGCCTGCTCAATCCCGGTCGCACGCTCCGGGAGGCGATGGCTCTAATATGGGCTGCGGATGTTTTTATTGGTTTTGATAGCAGCCCCATGAGCATTGCTACCGCGTTCGAAAAGCCCGTCATCGCCTTGTTTGATATGACGCAGAAATTTCAGGCCGAACTTCGTTACGGCGAAACACACGTGCCATCCGTGATTTTGCGTTGGGCCTATCCACAAAATCGCAACATTGCGTTAATGGATAACGACGATGGCGATGCCGCGATGGCATATATTATTGATGGAGTTCGTTCTTATCTCGACCAACTAACATACCGCATATAACCGGCCTCCACCGCACGCCATCTCACACGACAGGTATCGCGCAGGGGTATTCTTCGTGACTGGTGGTACATCTTCATTCGAAAAGCCATAATCCGATAGCGACGGGAAGATTGCTGGATCGTATGTGAATAAGGTCTGCGCGTTTAACAGCAACGGCGAAAGCATGTTGGGCCCGATACCTGTGATTTCTGGAAACCAAGGTTCCTGTTTATCTTGATCTTTCAACCACTCAGGATGTTTTACGACACGGTTTTGAGTTTTCCGGAGCAGTTTTTCAAGATGGACCAAAGGATCATGGCGTGGCGACACCTGCGCCGCAATTGCTAACAACGCGTTCAGCAAATTCGCGGCACGCTCCAGATGATCGGCGAGGACAAGCGCCACGACCATATTATTTCCGATCAGCAATTCATCTCGGCGGTTGCCCTGCCATGCGACATCGGAAAGGCCAACACGGAATGAGTCGGCAGCGAGGTGCCATCGCCCCTCCGCCAAAGCGGATGTTCCGCGTAAAAGGGACACGTTTGCATACATCGACTTCAGACCTAGTTTCGTCGTTAGGTCTTCGATCTTCTGGAGATCCTGCGTCGCCGGGCTCACATCTCCCATACGTAGGAAAGCCGCAGCGCGGGCGACCAAGTCATGCACGCGCTGGCGCTCTGTTCCCGTGTGCTGGCAAGCTTGCTCAGCGATGAAAAGTGCATCTTCCGGTGACACCAGTGCGTAGAGAAAGCTCACCTCGCCGAAAAGCACTGACATTAAATCTGGATCCATGCTCGGGGCAATCCGCAATTGTAATGCGTAGGCCATTTCGCCCATGGTGCGGCCAATTCCTGTCGCACCGCATAGGGTACACACCTTAATGGTGCGGTTTAGAAACTGGGCCAACTCTAAAGGCGTTGAGCAAAGATCAAGGACCACTTCTGCGTGACGAAAAAAACTCCCAAGATCCAACTGGCGAATGGCTATGTTCGACAGGTTATGATTATAGCGACGATATAAATAATCATAATCTGTGTAATTGAGAACTGCCGGGCATGCCCCCTCAAGGGCACTTAGAGCTTGCCTGTTGATCTCAACTCCCTTCTCAGCCGGGAGAATGTAATACCCGTGACTTAAATACTGATGGACATTGGCGTGAAAGGCCGAGGCGTTATCAGATGCCGCGCCGGGGTAAAGAATGGCGTGAATTTCCTGATAACAGCGGAATATGTCGTTGAAATTGCCTTGAGCGAATTGAAGCGCGGCGTTGAGAGCCTCTAAAGCCCGAGCGCTTCGGTTTAGATAGGCCTGAAGAAGGCCTTTGGAGAGAGCAAGTTCGAAGGCATGTGTCCCTTTTATATCCACGCGCCGATCCGCAATGGCCATGATCCGTTCCGTATGGGACGATAGGGTGTTCAACCAGGTTTTCGCAGCCGTGCCGATAAATTCGTGTTTGAAGCCATAATGGCCGCTGGCCCGGGGCTCAACCAAACCGGCACGGTTAAGCTCGATCAACGCGGTTTCTATGTTCACATCAGGCTCGCCGGTCAACACGGCCAGAACATGCTCGGAAACGTCGATGTCCAACAAGCCCATCAGCCCTAAAATGACCCCATCCGTTCCCCCCTCACTCTGGAGCAGTCGGTGATGCCAAAAGTTGATCCGCGAGACGAGAATATCCTCGACCTTGGGCCCCAAATCGCTGATGAACATTCGAAGCGCGGAAATAGATCCGATGACATACGAGACCGACTGCGCATCAGCCGCATAACGCGTAATTTGAGGCTGGAGCACGTTTTGTTCGAGTAGAGCTTGCAGCAGATTGACGACGAACAAGGCGTTTCCCCCAGCTTTATCACAAATCAATCGTGCGACAGTGGCAGAGTCCGTGCTCGTAATGATGGATGCCAAGCGGTCTTCAACATCATGCTTGGAAAATTGTTCGAGAGAGTGGCGTTTCAAGCGGTGCCCAATGGACTTGCGCATCCAACTGAACAGATGAGCCCAGGCTTCGCCCAGGTCCTCAGGGGTGTCCCGCGCCTCGACGATTATGCGGACCTGCCCCCATTCTCCGGTCGATTCCAGGGCAGCGAAAAGCGTACGCAAGGCATAGGCGACGGAATCGGATGCTCTGTGCGCATTGCTCACGATGAGGAGCAGCGGCTTGCCCGAACCGACCATCAACCGGGCGATCATCTGCATAAGGATTTCCGGCTCGTCTCCAGACCACTCTCCTGTGATCAGGAGGTCTGCAAGCGCCGACGCGTCGCAGTCGGTGGCATCCATGCCATAGGAATGGCCAAGCTCCTGCATCAATGCCCCTGTGATCTCGCGGTCGCTTGCCTTAAGAACGGCCTTCATCTCTGGGCTCAGGAGCATCCAGACCAGTTCGGAGATGAAACCGGGTTCGGTGCGCACTTCCAAGGGGGTGTGGGCCGCGCGATACCCATTTTCGTTTGCGCGGGCTGCGAGGCGTTCACACATGAAGGTTTTCCCGATGCCGCCTTCACCTTCAAGCAGCAATATTCGGGCGTCACGCGCGCTCATCCAGTCTCGGTAGAGTTTGTCGGTGTCTTCTTCCCTAAAATCCGGCAGCACCAAAACCGTATCAGCAAGGGAAAGTCTTGGGAAGTTGGCTAGGTTTACATAAGTGTCTTGGCCACTGCTTGTATGCAGGTCCATAGAAGGAGGGGCATAAGTTACGTTAGCGCGAAATTGACGGGCGGGAATAATCCCCTCGACCTCGACGTTGCCCGCAACGGTCCCAATGTTTTTAAGTTCGAAAGCAATCTCGCCGTCTTGTTCATCTTTGAATCGTAGGACGATGCGTTTGAGGCGTCGATGGGCAACGGGATTGTGCAAAACAGCGCGCAACCTAAAACGCGCATCTGGGCTCATCCAATACAGGCTTCTGTTTTCGTTTCCGGATATCGCGATAAATTCATCTTGGAAGGGCTTTTGAAGCGCAAGTTTCCAAGATATGATTTCAATTGAAGGGCGGTGGACGCTATACGTGGTTTCACCTGAGGAATCGGTTTGGGGCCTCTCTGATTGGTCTGCCGTATCAAGAGGATTCCAAGTAGAAAGGGTGGTCTGTCCGTGCAGCTCCTGCTTGAAAAGCCACGAAGCATATTCCTCGGCACCGGATGTTAATTTTCGGTTTGTTGCGATAACGAGGGATTGGGGACGCTCCCGAAGAGCATAGAGATAAGGCGCGCTAACGACACTCAGTTCAAGGTCGCGACCATACAGCTTACATTCAATAAAGTGCCTGTTCGTTTTTTTCGTCCCGCCAGAAATCATTTGGGAACCGGGGATCTGAATGGCCGGTTTATGATTTTCCTCAATGAGGATGTCGATCGGTTCCTGCTTGCGATACTCAATTCTGAACGGTTCGATGAATTGGGCGCTTGCCCACTGCTCTGCCAATTCACGGCAGACGGCTTCAAACTCATCGCTCTTCAAGTCCACTTCACCCGCGCTGCCGCCGTCCTCAATATGGTGCAGAATTTCTTCCAGTCGCGTGGGTTTCATAATTAATAGTTATCGCTTTTTTTGATAATTTGGATCTTATGAAGCAAGCACCTAAGTGCGAATAAATATCGTATAACACACTTAATAGTACATTATGGTGGCCGATATATTAATGTCAATTTGAAAGGATGCTGCGCCCTGTGAAGACGCTTGATGCACCGTCAAGCCTCATCCGCCCTGACGGCGTAATAAGCGAAAGCGACGCGCAAAACAAAACTTGTTTTCACAATTTGAAAATTGAGAACTTCCTTTTAAATTTGAAGTTTGAAGTAAAGACACGTCATCAAAAACTCATAGGTAGAATAAGCAAAATTTGCATCTACCAATACCAATGTGCTGATAAACAATAATAAATTGATTTTGGCTTTTTCATCGTTCAGCCTCCCCAAACAAAGCATTTCGGGGACGAAAACGATGGATTTAAATGCACTCTCAAATGATTTTATAGAAAGCTGTCGATCAAGAAACCTTTCGGGCCACACGCTACGGGCGTACCGGCAAGACTTGAATGATTTTCGGACATGGGCCGCCCGGGAAAACGAAAAGGATGTCTTCACCAAAGATGCCATTACAGCCTGGATCACAGATATGTACAACCGAGAGCAGGCATCTACAAGTATCAAACGCCGTGTTGCATGTCTCAAGGTATTGTGCCGCTGGTTGGAGGATGAGGAGCGCATAGATGAAAGTCCTTTCCATAGGTTACGCGCTACGATCCGCACACCGCGTCGCCTGCCTCGTAATTTGACTCAGGATGAACTCAAAGCACTTTACGGCACCCCACCACGCACCAGAGGTGATTTTCGCAGTGCCACTTTGTCGCTGGCGTTGGAATTGTTGTTCACCACTGGCATTCGCGTTGGTGAGCTTTGTAAAATTCAAATACACGATATCGACCTCAGCACGGGGACAATTTCGATAAAAGGGAAAGGAAATCGGGAGCGGCGTGTTTTTTTGGTTGATGAGACCATTAAGCAACAAGTCGAAACATATGCGAAATCGCGAAACAAACTCAGCCACAATACAGATATTTTTCTTCTTACATTCCGTGGCACCCCGGCAACTCCAGACTATATACGCAGAATCATTCACAAGCATGTCGAAGGCCTACCACTGAACCGACGGATTACGCCGCACATGCTCCGCCATTCTGCGGCAACCCAGTTATTGGAGAGCGGCTTAGATATACGCCATGTCCAGAAACTCCTCGGCCATGCCAGCATATCGACAACCGAAATTTACACTCACGTTTCAGATACCAGCCTCCACGAAGCCATCCGCAACGCGAACCCAAGACGGAAAATCTAGATGTCTGATAACTCAAAATTATCAGAGGTTAAGAAGATGGGGGTGCGACAGATTTTTGGAGAATTGTCCATTTCACAGTCCACAATGAGCAGCGTCAAAGTCGTTCTCATTTGCTTGCATGCGGATCCGGCCTCGCCCCCCGGAATTGGAGAAGGTGGCGGCACCCATAGCTACCTTTGCGAACTTCAAAGGCTCTACGATCGAATGGGTATGCCCCACTTGCTGGTCACAAGACGAGCAGCGCCTGCATCACCAGAATATGAGCGGCTTTCCAGTCTCGGTGAACTGGCACGTATACGGATTGGATCTGTCGGTCCTTTGGACAAGCATCAACTTGATTCCCACCACGCAGAAACGGTTGAGCAAATTCATTGCACGATCTCAAAGTGGGACGTGCCGACAGTCTTGCACAGTGTGTACTGGAACTCAGGGCGAGCCGCTGCTCAGATTTCCTGTGATCTTGGCATCCCTTATGTGCACACTGTCATTTCAAATGGTTGGCGGCGCAAGATCACGGGCTTTGATGATCAATCCCCAACGCGTTTTGACGTTGAGCGTGCCGTTTATGGAAATGCTGCGCGCGTCTTTTGCATCTGCAATCAGGAACGTCAGGACCTCATCGAAGAATATGGCGTCGCGCCCGAAAAAATCGAAATTGTCGGAAGGCCCGTTGCACCACCTTACCTTAAGCCGTGCCGGGATGGTTATGGTGTCCCGCGTTCGGTGAACGTGGGAAGGCACTAACATGGATAGTAACCATCTGCCAACAAATGGGGAGCTTGTCCACGACGCTGCCTTCTGGTGGAACGTTGGCGTCTATATGTACGTTGGGCGGATGGGCGGCAACAAGGGCATCGAGCACATGCTCACGGCTTGGCTCGACCTCAGAAAGCAATATGGGGAGACATGTCCCGATTTGTGGATCGTGGGCGGCTCTCCTGGCGAAATCGATACCGTTCGCCAACAAGTCACCTTTTACGAGTCATTATTTACTCTTGAACGTCAAGGGCACATACGCTGGTGGGGCTATCTCGACGCGAAGGGCGTTGGGGCCTTGTTGCTCAAAGCCCTGGTGCTGGTAATGCACTCCTCGTACGAACCCGGCGGCAGGGTCGTTTTGGAGGCGATGTCACAAGGTGTTCCTGTCATCGGTACGCCGCATGGGTTCGCCCGAGATCTCGTCGCAGACGGTGTGAATGGCTTTCTGGTTTCCTACGGCGATGCCGAAGCCTTAAGCCACAGGATGAGCCATTTCATCTCACAGCCACTGCTGTCCCCTTCGTTAGGGTATGCGGCAAAAGAAACAGCTCGTGCTGCGCTAGCATCATGGAATTTTTTCGGACGCCACCAGGACGCCTACATGACCTTCGGACTAACCGGTGGCCCGCCGGAGTCGAAGGCTCTGGATGAGCCTCTAAACTTGATCAAAAACCCATTACCACAGGGATTAATTGGGCGTTTCCCTTTCAAAGAACGATTGCCGATGATGCAGATGCGGCCCGTTTCGTCGAAGCCTATTGCTGCACGGCTATCAACCATGGCGACATTCAGAAGGTGCCTCAGGCGGGCCGTTCCGTTATCTGGAAAGCGCACACGAAAGCGGGCTGCTTTGCCATCAAACATCCCTACACGGTATTTGCCCGTCGTCCTATCTGGGACACGGCCGATACCGAAACGCTATATCATCCTTTGAGCGTACGGCTTGAGCGCGATCTTGCCTCCTCGAAATTGCCTGGATTTGCTGGGGTAATGGCGTCGGAGGTGGCGGCAGGACTACACCTGTTTGAATATCTACCCAATGCTTTCTCAAACGAATCCTTTCTGGAGAAAGTCCGTATCGCCCATCATGCGCTTCAGCCATTATGGAACGCTTGTGTTTATGATTTGCAACGGACAGAGCTGCAGGCTGAGGTTCAAGACTGGCTTGGCGCACGGGATGAAAAACCAAAAATGGCACCCCACCATCTTCGCGCCGCCAGTGTGCGCGTGGCATGGCGTGAAACCGTGAACAAACTAATTCACCGTTATATTGATCTACCCGTTCAGGACCGGCTGAAAATTCTTGATAGCAAAATCAATATTGAGAAGGCCGTCGAAACCGAAGTCACCCATATGCCGTTTTGCCATCAACACGGCGATTTTGCCCTTGAGCATGTTCGCGTGCAGAATGGCCAATACCGCCTGATCGACGGAGAGCGTGCACACCTCGGATGGTGGGGCAGAGACGCGGCCTTCGTGTTAGTAAAATGCGCCGACCCCGAAAGCTCCAAGGGCGATCTGGTATCATCATGGACGGAAGGCTTACTGCAACTTTCCAAGTCTTCCGATCAGGTAAAGTTGGTTCTCGTATGGATTCTCTTAGACGCAGTGTTCGAGATCGCTCGAACCACCGCGTGGCTTCCAGGTCGGCCCCTTGATTGGCCGAGACAGCGTCTCGACACCGCACTATGTATGCTGAATGCCTGCTAAGCGTCACCCCAGGATCATAATCTTGCCTTCATGAACTGAGGAGCTTTCCCCGAACACATCTGACGCAAACTCCCCGTCAGCTGCGGCCATTACATGTTCCATAAAATTGATGCCTCGTACATCTTTTGCCAATGCGCAAACATCATCTTTCCGGCCAAGTGAATACAAGACCGCTCCACACTGCACCAATGCGTGATACCAGCGGGTTTTGACCAATTTGCCAGTGTCGGGCCAGTTCTCACGACGTGGACTCAATATGCGCTCAGCTGCGGAACTGGCATTTTTCATCGCTTCGTCTTTATGACCTGCCGCAAGGGCGACGGATGCCAAATTTGTCCGCATGCGCCATAGAAAACGGTCCGAGAACGAACGTTCGGCATCCAGGGTTGCTTGGTAAAAACGCCGATAGGCCGACGTCGTGTTTCCATCTAACCATTCACAACAGCCGTATACATTCAAGGCGCGTGCCGTTTGTGCCGCAATGCCGTTGCTAGCAGCCATTTCCTCGCCATCCATGGCGCTGGAACGTGCAGGTTCATAATCCCTGCTCAAGAACTCCGCCATTGCTTTGTCCACCTTGGCATGAAGATGTGCGAGAAAATAAGGACTGGCCGGAGAGGTGAGCTCAAGAATGGATACGTAGTGCTCATAGGCCTGTTGTGGCACCTCGCCCAGATACAGGGCGGCTTCGTTTGAGTGGTGCTGGACTTCGAGATTGACACTGTTCGGGAAGAGTTGCCTTGCGTGCGCAAAAGCCTGACGGCTTTCTTCTGGTCGCGTTCGAGCCTTCAGCGTAATCCCCAGAGAGGATAGAGCGTTGCCGACAACGTCGGAGGAGACGTTTTGGACAACGCCGGCTTGCTCAACCAACTGCAAAAGTTTGCGGCCCAAGTTTTCAGCATCCGCAAAAAGCTCTTGTGTATGGCACTTGCGCACAAGATG
>Ga0209692_10006016_pt1 | contig 10162 bp, 7 predicted proteins | sample tdDd472_FD_187129 | JGI IMG/M metagenome (GOLD analysis project Ga0209692, IMG submission 187129) | Marine sediment microbial communities from the Atlantic coast under amendment with organic carbon and nitrate - tdDd47.2 (SPAdes)... | ecosystem: Environmental > Aquatic > Marine > Coastal >...
GTGGCGGGCCACGCCAGCGTTATCGACGTGATCCTAGAGCCCGGCAACCGCCTGATCGTCAAGGACAACGGCCGTGGCATCCCGGTCGATCCACACCCCAAATTCACCGACAAAACGGCGCTGGAGGTGATCTTCACCACACTGCACGCGGGCGGCAAGTTCGGCGGCGGCGCGTACGAAACCTCGGGCGGTTTGCACGGCGTGGGCTCATCGGTTGTCAACGCCCTGTCCAGCGAATTGATCGTCGAAGTCGCCAAGGACAAGCAGCTTTACCGCCAAACCTATTCCCGCGGTCTGGCGACATCGAAGCTGGAAAGCCTCGGCGCGGTCAACAACCGGCGCGGCACCACCGTCAGCTTCGTGCCGGACACCGACATCTTCGGCTCACGCACGCATTTCCGCCCGCACACGCTGTTTCGCATGGTGCGGTCCAAGGCGTACTTGTACCGCGGCGTCAAAATCCGCTGGTCGTGCGACGAAAGCCTGCTCAAAGACAAGGAAGACAAGGACGTCCCGGAAAAGGCTGAACTGCACTTTCCCGGCGGCTTGGCGGACTATATCGCCAGCGTGCTCAAAGAAAAGCGCACGGTCACGCCGGTGCCGTTCGAAGGCCAAGCAGACTTCGGCGATGCGCCGGGCCGCGTGGAATGGGCCGTGGCGTGGCCCACGGATGAAGACGGATTCTTGAATTCATATTGCAACACCGTGCCCACGCCCCAAGGCGGCACACACGAAAGCGGGCTTAAATCCGCGCTCATAAAAGGGATTAAAGCGTACGCAGAACTTGTTGGCGATAAACGCGCTTCCAAAATTATGTCCGATGATTTGATCGGCGGCGCATGCGTCATGCTGTCGGCGTTTATTTCCGATCCGCAATTCCAAGGCCAGACCAAAGACAAGCTCTCCACAAACGAAGCCACGCGCTTGGTGGAAAACGCCGTGCGCGACCGCTTCGACCATTGGCTCTCAAGCGACCCCAAGGTCGCCAAAATCCTGCTCGACAACGCGGTGGAACGCGCCAACATCCGCATGCGCAAACGTCTGGAGCAAGAAACCAAGCGTAAATCCGCCACCAAGAAGTTGCGCCTGCCCGGCAAACTGGCCGATTGCAGCCATGGCAGCACCGAGGGCACCGAACTGTTCATCGTCGAAGGTGACAGCGCCGGCGGCTCCGCCAAACAGGCGCGCAACCGCAAAACCCAGGCGATCCTGCCATTGCGCGGCAAGATCCTCAACGTCGCGTCGGCCACCGCCGACAAGCTCAAAGCCAACCAGGAGCTTTCCGATCTGGTCGAGGCGCTCGGCTGCGGCACGCGCAAGTCTTACAATGACGAAGCGCTGCGCTACGAAAAGATCATCATCATGACCGACGCCGACGTCGATGGCGCGCACATCGCCTCCCTATTGATGACGTTTTTCTTTAAAGAAACACCGAAACTTATTGAAAATGGTCATCTTTATATCGCCATGCCGCCGCTGTACCGCATCGCACAGGGGGCCAAGGTGATGTATGCGCGCGACGATGCGCATAAGGACGAATTGATGGAAACCGAGTTCAAGGGCCGCGGCAAAGTCGAGATCAGCCGCTTCAAAGGCCTGGGCGAAATGCCGCCTGCGCAGCTCAAGGAAACCACCATGACGCCCGAAAAGCGCATCCTGTTGCGCGTCACCGTGCCGGCCGGGCACGGCGCGGAAGACTGGGACGATCTGCACGACACCGAAGAGCTGGTGGAAAGCCTGATGGGCAAAAAGCCGGAACTGCGCTACGCCTACATCCAGGAACACGCCCAATTTGTCCAAGATATCGACGTCTAAAGGCCTTGCTCCATGGTCTTCGACTACATTCTCGACAATGCTGAGCCGTTCGCCCTGGATCTCGATCGGAAACCTTGGCGGGTTTCGGTGCGCGCCCAGGTCGTTCTCGGGTTCGTGGCCTTGGGGTTGGGTAAGGGCGGGCTGTTCATCTCGACCTTTTTGTTCGCCATGGCCTGGTCGGAGGACGGCTGGTTGGGCTATGCCATCTCCTGCACCATCGTCACGTTGGCGGTGATGATCGCGGGCTACATCATCACGTTCGGGCGCATCGTGGTGGAGATCGATCCGCAAAACGCCACGGTGCGCCTGACCAAGCGCATCCCCTTTCATCGCCGCACGCACACCGTGGCGTTACGCGATTACGGCGGTGTGGCACTGACGACGGACACGGACCGGGATCAACGCACCACACACACCCTCTATTTGGCGCATAAAACAACCCCGGATTTGAACGCGCCCCTGTGGCAACGCCGCCATCCCGAACGCCCGGATGTGGAACAAGCGGCCTTCGCCCAAGCCTTGGGCTGTCCCGCACTGGGGTGATTTAGGTGCTGCAGCCGCCCCGGCAACTGCTGTAACAGGTCCGCGCTCCGCCCGCCTTTTTGAACACCACGTACATGTTGTCCGACGTCGGCAAGGTATACGTGAGCCCATAGTGCGCTGTAAAACCGGCCTTTTCGCCCATTTTTTTCAGGCTTTTCGGGGTGAAGTAGTTGAGATGGTCGGGATAACGAAAGCCGCACCATTTGCGCCCCATAACCTGACGATTGATGGAGCCGTAGTTTGGAACCTTGATGATCGCCACCCCACCGGGCACCAAAACCCGGTTCAATTCCCGCAAAACCGCAAGTGGCTGCGCTTCACGGTGCAAATAAGATCGCGCCGTCACCGCGGCGAAGCCGTCGTCGGGAAGGCCTGTCAAGCCGTCCAAAACCGACGCATTGATGCACGCACCACCGTCGATGCTGAAGCGTTGATCGGCGGCTTTGGCCAACAGCGTTTGCGGCTCGACCCCATACGGTGTAAAGGCCGGAGACATGTCGTCCAAGTGCGTGCCGTCCCCACACGCCAAATCCAGCACCGGCCCCGGCTTGGCCCAAACCTCAACCATGATGGGCAGACTTTTACGCCCAAACAGGTTCAAGCGCTTGCGCGTCAGTTTACTGAGTTTGTGCATCCAGGGCTGCAATGCGGCGCGGCGCTCCGCATCTGCGACCTCCGCATACACATCGGCATGTGCCAGCTTATCCAGATAAACGAACCCGCACGTCGCACATTCGCGCACGGTCCACGTGCCGGAGCTGCATTCAAGCTCCAACTGGTCGTTGTTATCCTGTCCACAGAGCGGGCAATCGCGATGCTGAACGGGGCTCAATGCCCCGTTGGGTTGGGTTTGGACAGCGTGTGCGTCCGCGTCCATTAAAGTCCCGTCGCTTCATCAAAACCCAACATGATATTGAGGTTCTGTACGCACGAGCCCGATGCGCCCTTGCCCAAATTGTCGAGCTGCGCCATGACGACGGCCTGATCGGCATCGTCGTTGGCGAAGACGAACAGGCGCAACTCATTGGTTCCGTTGGCGTCTTCCGGGTGCAGGCGGGCCATCTCGGCGGTATCGGCAAGGTCGACCACGGTGACGAAGCGCCGTCCGGCATAGTGCTTGGACAGCACACCGTGGACATCTTGCGGCGTCGGTTTCGACGGCAAAGACCACAATTGCAGCGGCACCTGAACGATCATGCCCTGGGCGAAACGCCCGACGCTGGGCACGAACACCGGCGCATGGGATAGCCCGGAATATTTGGTGATCTCCGGAATATGTTTGTGCTGCAGCCCCAAACCGTAGACGAAGAACGGCGCATCGGTGTGGTTTTCCGACGCCGCGTCTTCAAAACTGGCGATCAATTGCTTGCCGCCGCCGGTATAGCCGGAAATGGCGTTGATGGTCACACCCAGGTCCGCAGGCACCAAGCCCGCCGAGACCAACGGATTGAGGATACCGATCGACGCCAACGCATAGCATCCGGGATTGCTGACCCGCTTGGCCGCCGCAATACGTGCCGTTTGATCGCCGTCCATTTCCGCAAACCCGAAGATCCAGTCGTCGGCGACACGGTGCGCCGTGCTGGCGTCGATCACCTTCACGTCGGGGTTTTCGATCATGGCGACGGCTTCGCGCGATGCCTCATCGGGCAGGCACAAGATCGCCAAATCGACACTGTTGAGCATATCGCGACGGGCACCGGCGTCCTTACGGTTTTGCTCCGAAAGGCTAACGATTTCAATGTCGTTCCGGTTTTCCAGCCGGGTGCGAATTTGCAGGCCCGTGGTGCCCACTTCTCCATCGATAAAAATCCGTGCGCTCATCGCGTATATTCCCAATTTCGTAACATAAATCCCATAGGGTGCGGGACGATTTGACCTGCTTAAAGGACCTCCGCCCTGAACGCAAGAATTGTCCGAAATTCGTGCAACTTTGTATGCATATAGGTATACTAATGAACACACTGCTCAATGGTACTTTGAGCACACAACAACAAACCCAAATAATGCGATGAATTGAAACTCTGAGGAATTGTCGGTTCATCACTCTTGTAATGGGGGGACCGATATGCTCGGGCTCAATATAGCCAAATTTATTCACGGATTGTCCAAACCTGTGAAAGCCCCTTCAAGGGGGTCTGTCCATACCCTGCTTGGTGCCATGTTGATCGCCATTGCGTCTCAGAGCGCCGCGCCGTTCTCCGCCCACGCCAACGAACGGCTGTTGGGCGGGCGCGCGTTTGCCCCGCCCGATCAAACCATCTCCATGGGCGAAGATTGGGAAACCCGTGCCATTACGTATGAAGCGGGCCTCAACGCCGATTTGGCGGTTTCCCTGGACCAACAGCTCTATCCGGCCCTTGGCCCCATCATCGAGGACTTCGCCAAGGCGCGAAACGTCAAAATCGCGGTACAAAACGGCACATGCGGAACGTCCGCCGGGCTGCTGGCCGACAAAGCCACCGACATGGGCGGTTTTTGCTGCGCGCCCGGCTTGACCGACCGTCTACCGGGCCTGAAGTACCACACCATCGGCATCGGCGCGCTGGCGCTGATCACCCACAAAGACAATCCGGTCAACAATGTTTCCATCACCGACGCCCGAAAATTGTTCGGTGAAGACATCCGCGATTGGAGCGAATTGCCCATGAGCGGCATGAAAATCGGTGAGCACGAGCCGGTGCGCGCCTTCGCACGGTTGCACTGCAAGCTACGCCCCGGACACTGGCGCCTGATCTTGGACACCGACAAGGACTTTGGGTGGAATCTGACTGAAGTCTCGGCCATCAAAGACATGCTCAAGCAAGTCTCTCTCAATCCTGGGGCCATCGGTTATGAAACCCTGTGGCATATCCGACGCCTCAAGCAAGAAGACGGCTCGGAGGTCAAACTTTTGTCCGTCAACGGCGCAGCACCGAGCGATGACGCAGCCGTGGCGCGCGGCGCCTATCCCTTGTACCGCGTGTTCAACATCACCACTTGGGGAAAGGGGCCTGCCCAAAATGCTCTTGGGGATGAATTGGCGGACTATTTGATCGCACATGCCGTCGATATCGCACCCGACTACGCCATAGTGCCCAGCACTCAACTGCGCCAAGCTGGTTGGGCATTCCAGGAAAACGAACTCATTGGTGAGCCAAAGTGATGTTGGGAGAGGCTGAAACGTGATCAAGCGCCTATTGCACAGCTCATTGACGTTGCGCATCATGCTGGCCGTGCTTTGCATGGCCGCAGTGGTTTGGTACGCCCTTGACCGTTTTCAAACGCAAACACTAACCGAAATTTACGAAGCCGACTTCGCCGCCCGGCTCAACGATTTGGCGCAACGCGACCGGATGCGCTTCAACGATGCCATACGCGGGCAATACCGAGCCATTCATACAATTGCCGGGGCTTCGCACACGCATTTCATCGTCGAAAAATTCCGCGACGAAGACCGCAATTGGGATACCCCCGGTGTCGCCGTTCCCCTGCCCTTGGAAAACACGACCAACTGGCTGCCAGACCGGGCCACGATGCGCACGCAATATACGCCCGACTTTATGATGCTGCTCGACACGCAGTTGCGCATCCGTCGCCTGTTCAGTCCTTTCGACAAATCACTGCCGTCGAAATTCACCCAGCCGAACCAGTTGTTGATTGAAAAAAGCATCACTCAAACCCTTATGACCGAATACAACGGCGTGCCGTATTTGGTTTCATCGGCAAAAATCCACAACCACGCCCAGCAGTTGCTGGGCTACGTCTTGTCGGTCACGCGCATTGGGTCTCACTTCCTGATCTCCAGTCAAAAAACGTTCATGGGCACGGACAGCATCGTCGTTTTGGCTGCGGGACGGCCTGAAAACGTCATTGCCAGCTCCAACGAAAGCATGATCCCCATCGGCACACAGTTGGACGACTTGTCTGAAGACTTCATGATCACGGGCAAAGCCTTTTTCGATTATGGCGCGTCGGAAATTCGCACGAATTTTCTGAGCCTCATCCCACGGTCGCGCTTCCAGGAACTGATGACGCCGGTGATCGAGCAAGGCCGACAACAACGCACGGTCCTGGTCGTATCCTTAATGTTGGTGCTGATGTTGTCCCTGGCGTACCTGATGCGCCGCATTGCACTGCTCAAAAACAAAGTCGCTTCCTTCTCCGAGCAGTTGTTCGGCCGTTCCGCCATCATGGATGCGCACACCGGAGACGAACTTGAAAACGTCGAGGCCCAATTCAGTCACCTGAGCGAAGAAATCATCGCCTCACGCGAAGCCTTGGAGGCGGAAACCAGCCTCAAGCTAAAGGCCGTGCGTGAACGCGCCCGCGCAGAAACCGAAATCCACCGTTTGAACGTCTTGATGAACGCTACGGATGCATTGGGTGTCGGCGTCTTGCAGGTGCGCGGCGAAGCCATCATGCCCAAAACCGCGGTGATGCAACGCTTCATGGACGAATGCGGCGGCCGCAAAACGTTTGCCAAGGCCGTTCCCGGCGAAGATTTGATCGTCGAAGACACAAAAGGCGTCAAGCGCACCTTTGAGATCATTCGCTCCGCCAACCTCGGCCAGGGTCTGTGGCTGGTTGCCGACGTCACGCAACGGCGCGAACAGGAACGCGCCATCCAAGACTTAGCGCTCTATCCGCAGCAAAACCCCAATCCAGTCTTGCGTATTTCACGTGATGGAACATTGCTCAACGCCAATCCAGCGTGTGAAAATTTGCTGGAAGAATGGAACTGCAAAGTCGGCGAAACGATCCCTGCCCGCATCCAATCGGTGGTGTTGATGGCGTTGGAATGCGACCATGTCGTCAATCATGACATAGTCATCGGCGATACAATTTTCACCATCTGCTTCACGCCCGTCACGTCGGGCAATTACGTCAACGGCTACGGCATGGACATCACCGACCTGAAGGTCGCGGAAATGGCCTTGAAAAACGCCAACGAGGCTTTGGAGCATCGCGTCGAGGAACGCACCCGCGAGGTCAAACTCTCCGAACGCAATCTGCGCGACGCGCAACGCATCGCACACCTTGGCAGTTGGAGCCACAACCTCCAGACCGGGGAATCCTACTGGTCGGATGAGCATTATCGAATTTTGGGACTCGTGCCCGCCTCGGTGGCACCGGATTTGAAGAACTTTTACGACACCGTCCACCCCGACGATCTGAGCGCGGTGCAAAGCACGATCGAAGGCGCGATGAAAGACCTTCACGACTATGCGATCGATTATCGTGTCGTACACCCCGACGGCTCGATCCGCCATGTTGCCGAGTTGGGACAAGTCGCCGTCGACAACTGGGGCAAGCTACAAAGCGTCTACGGCACCATCCTCGACATTACCGATCGCAAAAAGGTCGAGTTGGAGCTGCGCTACGCCAAGGAACACGCCGAGCTGGCCAGCCGTGCGAAAAGCGCCTTCCTGGCCAACATGTCGCACGAACTGCGCACCCCGCTCAACGCCATCATCGGTTTTTCAGATCTGATGGCCAACGAGGTCCTGGGTCCGGTCGAGAACCAGCAGTACCGCTCGTACCTGAGCGATATCCACGACAGCGGCCAGCACCTTCTGGGCATCATCAACGACGTTTTGGATGTCTCCAAAATCGAAGCGGGCAAACTCGAAGTGAACGCTCGGGAACTGCCCTTGGGTGATTTGCTGGAAAAGGCACAGCGCTTTACCCGCGGGCAGGCCGAAAATGCCCGTGTCACCTTAACCGTGTGTCCCCTGGACAAACTGCCCGTGGTCAACATCGATCCGCGCAAAGGGCTACAGCTGCTGCTCAACCTGCTGTCCAACGCCGTTAAATTCACGCCCGAAGGCGGCAGCGTAACCGTGACGGCAACCCAGGAAATGGAGCATGCCCGCGTGACCATCGCCGATACCGGCATCGGTATGACGCAAAAGGAAATCACCCGCGCGCTCGAACCCTTCGAACAAGTCGATACGCGCTTGGAACGGCGTTACGAAGGCACCGGGCTCGGTTTGTATCTGGCCAAAACTTTCGCCGAACACGGCGGCGGCGAGCTCACCATTCGTTCGCAAAAGGGCAAAGGCACCGAGGTCAGCGTCACCATCCCCTTGGCCGAATTCCGCATCCCCAAGCGCACGGACAAACTGGCGCGCCGCCCCTTGCCCGAAAGCACGCCTGCGAACAAGAACAACTAGCTTAGAACCTCGGATCGCCGACACCATCATCTTACCGTCACAGCCGACCGGTATCATGGCTGCGATGAAAAATCTGAGATGGTGACGGTCCCGATCGCGGCCAATCGAATTAACGTTCTAGCGCCGCCCCATCCGCACAAACAAAAACGGCCCGGATTGCTCCGGGCCGTTTTGTGTTCGGTTCGAACCCTGCGCGATTAACGCTTGGAGAACTGGAAGGAACGGCGGGCTTTGGCGCGGCCGTACTTCTTACGTTCAACAACGCGGCTGTCGCGCGTCAGGAAGCCGCCGGACTTGAGCGTGCCGCGTAGTGCGGGCTCGTAGTAGGTCAGGGCTTTGGAAATGCCGTGGCGCACAGCACCGGCTTGGCCGGACAGGCCGCCGCCGGTAACGGTGGCAACTACGTCGTACTGGCCTTCACGACCGGCAACCGCGAACGGTTGGTTGAGGATCATGCGCAGCACCGGACGGGCGAAGTAGGTTTCGACTTCGCGGCCGTTGACGGTCACTTTGCCGGAACCCGGCTTGATCCACACACGGGCGATAGCGTTTTTACGCTTGCCGGTGGCGTAGGAGCGGCCCTGGGCGTCGATTTTCGGCTCGACCGGGGCAGCAGCGGCTTCAACGGTCGTTGCGACTTCGCCGCCTTCGACCAGATCCTTGAGATCACCAAGATCAGCCATGGATTATGCGCTCCTCTTGTTTTTCGGGTTCATCGCGGCAATGTCCAGAACTTCCGGGTTCTGAGCGCCGTGCGGGTGGTCGGGACCGGCGTATACGTGCAGCTTCTTCATCTGCTCACGGCCCAGGGGCGAGCGCGTAATCATGCGTTCGACAGCCTTGATCACCACGCGTTCCGGGTGCTTGCCATCGATGATCTGTTCCATGGTGCGTTCTTTGATGCCGCCCGGGTGACCGGTGTGCCAGTAGAACTTCTTGTCGGTCATCTTGCGGCCCGTCAGCTTCACCTTTTCGGCGTTGATGACGATGATGTTGTCGCCGCAGTCGATGTTCGGGGTGAACATCGCTTTGTGCTTACCGCGCAGACGCATGGCGATCTGGCTGGCCATACGGCCGAGGACTACGTCCTGGGCGTCGATGACGTACCATTTCTTTTCCACGTCGGCGGGAGTCGCGGAATAGGTTTTCATATTCGGCTCCGTCTCACGGATGTTAAAAATACGGGTCGCCCACGGACGCAAAACGCCCAAATGCGCGAGGAAGCGGTTTTTTATGCTTTCCCACGTGCCCTGTCAAACGTTTTATTCGAACACCTTTGCGAATTTATCTTTATTTTCAATATGTTAAAAATTTGGTATCATGATACCGCTTTATTTTGACCTTTTTTTTCACGCTGTGGGAAGCCACTGGACAGGCGCGCGGTGAAGTCCCAACATATGCAGCACTTTTTAATGCCAGTTCACAGGATGATTGACCATGACCTCCCCCGCCACCAATCCCGCCAATGACGAACCTTTGGTACTGCGCGAAGACCGCGACCAGATTGCGTGGCTGACGCTGAACCAACCCAAGAAGCTCAACGCCCTGTCCGAAGCGATGATCGACGCCGTCAGCAATACGCTGGACGCCATCGCAGGCGACACATCCGTGCGCGTGGTGGTGATTTCCGGCGCGGGGGGAAAGGCCTT
>Ga0209692_10006018_pt1 | contig 10161 bp, 5 predicted proteins | sample tdDd472_FD_187129 | JGI IMG/M metagenome (GOLD analysis project Ga0209692, IMG submission 187129) | Marine sediment microbial communities from the Atlantic coast under amendment with organic carbon and nitrate - tdDd47.2 (SPAdes)... | ecosystem: Environmental > Aquatic > Marine > Coastal >...
AAATCACATTTGCCTTTTGCAAGTATTGAAGAAACAGAACTGCGTGTATTCTCTTCTTATCTGTTTGCCCAGTACATCAGGAATAAAAATGGCCATACCCCCGATTGGAAACTAGATGGTTTGAAGAAATTATACAGTGATATTCAGCTTATTAATCAGAATATTGCAATGAAAATTGCCGACCTTGAATCTTTGGACGCAAGCATAAATGCAGTAATTGTGCTTAACAATTTTGCAGACACGGTTACATTTTCAATTGATGAAGATGATTTATCTTATTATAAAAAATTATTCTCGGGCTGGATAGAATAATTTCCTTATTTTTCTTTGAACCTTATTGTACAATTTATCGTTTTTTCAAAGAAACAAAGGAACAATTATGTCATACTATCCATATTTAATTACATTTCATATCCTTTTTGCCGGTATGTGGCTTTTTAATGTTGTAATCGACTATAGGTCAAGGGGCAATATTCTCTCCTCAACTGATAAGGCGATAAAAAACACCTGCATAGATAATTATCTCTCAACTACAAATATTGTTGGAATTGTTGCATCTTCAGGCATTCTTGTCACCGGAGTATTGATGGTCACCATAAATCCGGGATATGGATTTTTTGAGTTTAGTGCAAATCACTGGCTTGTAAGTAAACAAATTATATTTATTGCTATTTATGCAGTTATCTTTGCAATGCTTATTCCAGCTGCAAAAAAATTACGTTATGCCGATGATTCGGTACAAAAAAATATATTAATTAAAAAAGTCTTTTCACTCCAGACAACGATAAACATTCTCGTGGTGTTAAATATATTTTTCGCCCTTTCCAGAAGATTTATGTGATAAGATTAGTGCCTTTTTCTTAGGGTTTGTGTAACTTTGAAGATTGGTTCAATATCACGATAGAAATAGAATGAAAAAAATATGCCTGCTTGGTGCCACGGGTTCAATTGGTGAAAATGCTCTGGATGTTATTAGAAAACATCCCGATAAATTTAAAGTTGCGGCTTTAACTGTAAATACCAATATAAAGCGTTTAAAAGAGTTAATAGCCGAGTTTTCACCTGAAGTTGTAGCAGTGAAGGATGAAACTGCCGCGATTAAATTGGCATCCATGGGTATTAAAAATACCGAGATACTTTCCGGTGCTGAAGGTCTTAAAAAATTAACGGCATCACTGGATTACGATATACTTCTTTCGGCGCTTGTAGGTTTTGCCGGGCTTGCCCCAACTATAGAAGCTGTTAAGCGAAAAAAGCGAATTGCTCTTGCAAATAAAGAAACTTTGGTTGCCGCCGGTGAACTTGTAATGGGTATGGCATTGGAATACGGAGCCGAAGTTTTACCCGTTGATAGTGAACACAGCGCGATTTTCCAGTGTTTAGTTGGTGAAGAAATAAACTCTGTTGAAAAACTTATACTCACGGCGTCCGGCGGACCTTTCAGGGATTCATCATACGCAGACCTGAGAAATGTAACTCTAGCTGAAGCGTTAGATCACCCTAACTGGAAAATGGGAAGCAAGATCACGATCGATTCTTCTACCATGATGAACAAGGGTCTGGAAGTTATAGAGGCGTTCTGGTTATTCGGAATACCTCTCTCCAAAATTGATGTAGTTATTCATCCTCAATCAATTATTCATTCAATGGTTGAGTTTGTTGATGGTTCTATCAAGGCACAATTAAGCTTACCGGATATGAAAATTCCTATCCAATACGCGTTTTCTTATCCGGGGAGAATCAAGGGAAATTATGTTGATACAAAATTTCCTGAATTAAAGGAACTTACTTTTTTTGAACCTGACCGGGAGAAATTCCGGTGCCTCTCGCTCGCTTTCGATGCTTTGGAACAAGGCGGGTGTGCTCCTTGTATATTAAATGCCGCGAATGAGATTGCGGTAGAAAAGTTTTTATCTCAAAAAATAAATTATTTAAGTATTCCTGATATAGTAGAAGACGCGCTTGAAAAGATTGATAATCATGCGAAACCGGATCTTGAAACCATTTTTGAGTATGATCGTCTTACCAGAGAATATGTTGAAAATAAATACTAATGTGGAGTTTTACTTTTAATGGATTATGCTTTTTATTTTGTAGTTACTATCCTTATCCTGGTTTTTATTCACGAACTCGGGCATTTCCTGGCAGCAAAAATATCAGGAATGCGTGTGGATGTTTTTGCAATAGGGTTCGGTAAAAGACTTTTTGGTTGGAATAAACTGACCGGATTTACTGTAGGTGATCTTCCCAAAGATTTTGACGGTGAAGGAAATACGGATTACAGACTTAGCCTTATTCCCATGGGGGGATACGTTAAAATTGCCGGTATGGTGGATGAAAGTTTTGATAATGAATTTGCAGATAAAGAACCAAAACCGGATGAATTTAGATCTAAATCAACTATTGCGAAATTGTTTGTTATTACTGCCGGCGTAATGATGAACCTTACACTGGCTATAGTAATTTTTGCTTCTATAAATTTTTTCCAGGGACGTTTAATTTATAACACCAATGAAATTGGTGTTGTGCCCCCTTCAAGTGTAATTGCCCAGGCAGGATTCCAAACCGGCGATAAAATAACTAAAGTTAATGGAGTTGAAACCCCAAATTGGGATGATGTTACTTCCGCTATTCTGCTCGATAATCTTGGTTCTGACGTCGACCTTATTGTAAATAGGGATGGTCAGGAACTAAACATTAATCTCTCGGGCGATTTTATCAGGAATAATTCCAAGGAAAGTTTCTTCCTACCGGTGGGGCATACACGTCCTGTTATTTCAGAAGTTATGAAAGGATCGCCAGCTGCAGCTTCTAAATTAAAGTCCGGAGATATACTGTTAACTCTCAATGGAGTTGAACTTCACTCGCATCTTGAGGCTATTGAAATTATCTCCACAAATAAAAATGTTGAACTCCCTCTTACAATTATCAGGGATAAAGATACACTTCAGACAGCAGTGACACCGGGTTACGATGGTAAAATTGGTATTGGTATAGGAAGTATTTACAGGGGACCATACACGTTCAAATCGTACGGCTTTTTTGAATCTATTAGCCAATCTGTTGTTAATATCGGACAATATACCTATCTGACACTTGCAATGATTAAAAATGTGATTGTTGGCAAGGCAGAAATGAGTAACACGTTTGGCGGACCTATAAAAATAGCACAGTTCGCTGTTGATTCGGCGGATAGGGGTATCACATCATTCCTTAACTTTCTTGCAATGTTAAGTCTTTCACTCGCGATATTAAACATGCTGCCATTTCCAGTTCTTGACGGGGGGCATTTCGTGATAATTTTAATTGAAGGACTTATCAAACGAGAGCTTCCCATTAAAGTTAAAATTGCAATTCAAAATGCAGGCTTTGTTATTTTAATGATGTTGATGGCTTTTATAATTTATAATGATATACTAAGTTTATAATAAAAAAAATAGTATTAAGTATTCAGCCCGGTTTAAGATTGTTAAACCGGGCTTTTTTTTGTCATGCCACCCCACTGCAAAAAACATAAGCGACTTTAACAACTTTTTATCAATTTTATTCTTGACAGCTATACTTATTAAGACTAAGTTTAAATAAGAAAAAATCAATAAGAATTGCGGGTGTCATTATTCGTTCCAATATTATCATATCAATTATATTCCTAATCTATGTACTTGGAAGCAGTTTTGGTCTTCATACGCATACATTGCCGGATGGAAGAAAGATTGTACATAGTCATTTTTCAGGAAAGGATATTGGCGGAAAGCCAAAACATACTCATGATTCTAAAGAATTAAAATATCTTGCCCTTGTTTTCCTGGATAAATGTGGCAATACTGAAACAATAACTACTATAGTAACACCCATCACTTTACGATTATTAGTTCCTTTCCAGGAAAATAATTGCCGAGTTCTCCACCTGCCTGTTCAAGCTCCGCCACGTGCACCTCCGTGCTAATCAAAATAATTGACTTATAATTAAATAATTTGATAGTATTCGAGGTTAAAAATGCTCAAAAACACTCTTATCACTGCATTAATATTGGTAATTACCATCACATTTCAAATAAATGCAGCGAATGGTACATGTATTGTTTCCGGTAAAGTTACGGATAGTGACGGTAAACCTGTTATAGGTGCAAACGTCTATTTCTCAGCAACTACTTTTGGTTCTGCCGCGGATGTTGATGGGAAATATCAAATTTCCGGGATTACACCCGGTGCTTATACAATTTTTGTATCTGCAATTGGTTTTGAAAAAATAGAAAAAGAGATAATACTTACGCTCAACAATAAATACGATTTCAACTTTACCCTGCGACCGGCTTTGTTGGAGATGGGCTCTGTTGTCGTTACCGGTACAAGCACACCCCATCTTTACGAGAACGTTCCCGTTAAAACCGAAATAATCCCTGCCTGTCTGATCGAACAAAAAAAATCAGTAAATCTTGCCGGAGCATTGTCATTACAAACAGGTGTATCGGTTGAAAATGAGTGTAATAATTGCAATTTCACTCAAGTGAGAATACTCGGGTTTGATGGTAAATATACACAAATTTTAATTGATGGTGACCCTGTGATTAGTTCACTCGGCGGTGTTTACGGTCTTGAACATTATCCGAGTGAGATGATATCCCAGATTGAAATAGTCAAGGGGGGAGGCTCCGCACTATATGGTGCCGGGGCAATTGCCGGGACGGTAAATTTAAGAACGCGCCGCCCCTCGTTTAATAACTCCCGTGTCAGCTATCTTATTAATTCTGTCGACGGTAATACTGATCAACAGATTGGGGCGGTCGCAGAAATAGTAAACAATAATAGCACGTCCGGTGTGTTTGTTTTTGGTTCAACTCGTGAACGGGAGGCATATGACAGAAACGGTGACGGGTTAACAGAACTAGGTAAGCTGAATAATGAAACTATCGGGTTTAATTTTTTCAACCGACCCATGCAAAATGGCGAACTCACGATTTCATTTCACAGGATTCATGAGGAACGCCGTGGTGGTGGCGGTCTTGACCGGCCAATACATGAGGCTCCAATCGGGGAATGGACTGAACACCTGAAATGGGGGGGCAAGTTAAAGTGGGAACATTCTGTTTATAAAAAATTTGATTACAACGCGCACTACTCTTTTAGTTTTTTGACTCGTGATTCTTATTACGGTGGTTTACCCGATAACAGTGATGAAGCAAGACTAAAAGCATTAAATTCCTACGGATACTCTAAAAATCCTCTTCATGTAGCCGGCTTACAAGGAAACTTTTACGCCGGATTTCATACTATATCGGCAGGGATGCAATTCTTTTATGACAAATTAGAGGATAAGTCCGTCTCTACTTCTGATTATAATATTGATCAAAATACCACTAATTTTGGAATATTTATCCAGGATGAATTCAAATTCGACGAGCATGGTGATATCACTCTGGTTTCCGGCTTGCGAATTGATAAACATTCAGAAATTAACACCCCCATTTTAAGTCCAAGGATAAATCTGAAATTTTCTATTACTCACGAGATTCAACTAAGAGCAGGATATACTTCCGGTTTTAAGGCACCACAAATTTTTAATGAAGACCTTCATATTTGCGGACTGGAAGGAACGCAGCGAGTAATAAGAAACTCTAATAATCTAAAAGAAGAAAGAAGTCATAGTTTTAATCTAGGTGCGGAGTACCAGGGATTTATTGGTAATATGGCATTACTTTTTGGAGTTACCGGGTTTTATAGCAGGTTAAATGGTGCATATTCCGAGGAATTTGTGGAGGCAACAGATACTTTCGAGCTATGGAAAAGAGTAAATAGCGAGGGGGCTTATGTTGGTGGTATAGAGCTAGATTTTGGCATTAAACCAGTTAATAATATCGAGGTAAGAAGCGGAGTAATTATTAAATCTAACAAGTATGATAACAAGATTGATGACTTTAGTACCCATGAATTTTTGCGCACATCTAATTATTCCGGATACGTGAGAACCTCGTATAATCCCTTGGAATTATTAAATTTATTTGTTGCGGCTTCATTTAACGGACCTCAATATGTACCTCATGAAAAAGTTGCTCCGGATTCGGAAGACCCTGTTTTTGAATTACACCGGAGTGAAACTTTTGTAATTCTCGATCTTGGAATGAGCTACAAAATACCAATGTTTGAATCTTTCGGCGGAGCATTATCCGTTGGGATTAGAAATCTGGGCGATGTTTACCAGAAAGACCTTGATTATGGTAACGAGAGAGACCCGGGATACATTTATGGACCCTCTCAACCTCGCACATACTACATGGGTTTCCAATCCAACTTTTAATTCTTCCACTTTATAATAACGCCGCGGTATTTTCCTTATCCCGAGCCGCGGCTTAAATTTTCAAACCAATCCTATTTATATCTTTACTCCAATAGATATAGAGAGGTTTTCCCGTGATATACTCTCGTTTTACCGGTCCAAAATATCTGCTGTCAAAACTATCGTTCAGGTTATCGCCAAGTACGAAAGCATATCCATGAGGTATTGTGTAAGAGGTATCTGGGAAATTGATAACCCCCTCAAACCTGAATGGGAGTGTTTTTATATAATCTTTATTGTTCACAAATATTTTTCCATCTGAAAAAGAGACAACATCCCCGCCAACTCCGGCAATTCGTTTGAGGAAGTAATTATCTGTTTCTTCATTATAAAACATTATTATATCGCCGGGATGAATTTCGTTGGTAACAAAAAAATCATCATCGATAACGAGATAATCGTTTACCATTACAGTTGGCACCATCGAAGGGGTCGGAACAACTGCCGTGTGGGATGAAGAAAGTGATTTGCCGGCGAGTTCAATTCCCCAGTAAACAAGAGGAAAAATAATTATAAGCAAGAAATGTAGTGCTCCCCTTCCCGAGCGTTTATAGTAACCTTCCGATTTATATGAATCGAGGATTGAATAAAATATCAACAAAACATATAAAACAAATGAGGCGATCAAACCGGAGAATGTGCACCAAAGTTGAATGGAATAAAACAAAATCAATAATGATATCGCGGATGCATTGATCCAAAATCCTTTTCTATAATTGCCGTGTATTACCTGTGCCAAACCAGGTGTAATAATAGTGAAGATGCACGATTTAACAAACTTCCAAATTTTCATTTTATTTTTAAGACGTAACAAATCTTAAAAATATTCAAATAATAAAAGATTCAGTTGACTCTTATTAAAATTTGAGTAATTTAAATTATTGAGTCTAAAAAATTAGACTTTTCATACACATTCTAAATAAGTAAGAGGCGCAAATGAAAGCTAAATTAATAGTTTTGTTGGTATTAATCTTTCCGATATTCCTATTTGCACAATCCCTTCAAAAGGCTCCGATAAAAATAAATGAGCTTCCATCGGGTACTGAAGGAACGTATGTTAAAGTACCCGGGACCCCGAGAACAAATGCAAATTATAGTGCAATTGACCACATGCCAAATGTTTACGGTCCTGCTATAGGTGCATTAAACCCTGCTGCTTATGATGGGTTAAGTAACACTGCAATTTTTGTTCACAGAGGTGCTACCATTGGCCAGGGGTTTTATGCCCAAGGTTCGGGAGAACTCTGGTACAATTACTCAACAGATATGGGGGTAACCTGGCATAGAAGTGTTGATGGCGTCAACAGCAGCAATACACAGATTTTGGCACGTTATCCCTCTGCGGCTTTATTAACAAACACGACAAATCCAACAATTGAAAATCTAATAGCAGCATTTGCCTGGCCTGAACTCGATCAGTCTAATGGCGGATTTCAACATATTGGATATGCAGCGGATCTCAGTCTTGACGGTACAGACATTGCAGGGATTACAGATGATGGGAATCCTACCTCCACGCCCTGGTATAGTTCCCAGGGACCAGTTTGGTCTCACCGCGCGAGTAATGGCACGGGTTATATATTCTGGGCGTCCGACAATCAGGATGATGCGTCGATAAGATTATGGAGAACAACGGATTATTCTGATATTACAGTTATTGATCCTCCTACATGGAATTCGGCGGCATTTGGTGACAATGGAAATGTTACCTTGGGCGGCGTTGCAGACAACGGAATCGTTTATTATGGAGTGCTTGCTTCCTTTGCCGAGGGTTTCGTTGGTCCCGGAGGATGGGGAGTTGGATATTCAAAATCAATTGACAACGGAAATAACTGGTCAGCTTGGAATACGGTAGATTGGACTATAATCCCTGCTACTTCTCAATACACCGAGCTATGGGATTATAAAAAATATGACGGATTTATAAGTTATCAAGGGGATATTAACGTTGATAAAAACGGGCATATTCATATAGTAACCGGATTGACGAAAAGTGACACTGCCAATGGAAGCGAGCTTGGCGAAAACGCAATTGTCGAGTTTTTTGAAACTTCTTCCGGCTGGGATGCAAAAATTATTGAATCGGGAGAATTATTAGCAGATTCAACATTTACCCAGTATGAGGGGGTGGCATTAGGACAAATGGGTCCTTCGGTTTATTTGGCTTTTGATGAAAATCGTGAATTTATGGTTGCTCAATGGGTTACACATGACGGCGAATATCCATACTTCTGCGATGTATATATGTCATACCGTGCATTAGATGGTGGTGAATGGTCTGAACCGATGAACCTAACAGGTACCCATAATGAAAATGAAAACAGCACTCATCTGGCACCAATGTTAGCAAAGGTGGGTGACACTTACAAGGCTTTTAGTTTTTATTTTTATCCTGATGACTTTACCGGAGGTTTTAATCCACCGTTAACAGATCCAACAGTAATTTATGGTGCGACTGTTGATGTTTTGGGAGGTCCGGTATTGGGGTGGTCCGTTCCTATTTCAATTCATGATGCTGTAACCAAAACGGAGGGGGTTGTTACCATTGGTTTACATCCTGATGCCACGGATGGTATTGATGCGGTGCTTGGTGAAGAAGAATTACCTCCTGTTCCTCCCGCAGGTGCCTTTGATATTCGTTGTATTTTACCTGTAAATCTAACCCCGGCATCACTAAAAGATTACAGAAATTCAGAAAATGATGCTGCAACCTGGAAAGTACGTTTTCAGCCCGGAACATCTTACCCGATTACATTAAGTTGGAATTCATCACAACTTCCTTCTGGCACATTTCGGCTGGTTGATGAATTAAGTGGTGCAATAGTAAATCTAAATATGAAAGAAGTATCTGAATATACAGTTACCAATACAGCATTAAACACACTTTTAATAGAATATAGTGAAGAAATTGATGTTGATGTTAACGTAAATTCCGGCTGGAATTTAGTTTCAGTTCCGGTTCTGGCAGAAGATATGAGCGTATCTTCATTGTTTGAAAACGCGACATCCTCGGCTTTCACATTCAACAATGGTTATGTATCTGTAAACGAACTTATGCTTGGTGAAGGTTATTGGTTAAAATTTGGAAATAGCGAGGATGTAACAATTACGGGTATGCCAACTGTTGAAAATATAAGTGTAAATCAGGGTTGGAACTTGGTTGGGCCTTTTTCATACGAGATAAACACGAGTGCCATCAGCACAAATCCGGCAGGGATACTTGGTGGTAATTTCTTTGGTTATAATGCAGGATATTTTACTGCCTCATCTTTACTACCCGGTAAGGGCTACTGGGTAAAAACCTCTGCATCTGGTGAACTGATACTTAACATGACCTCAAAACGTGGTGATGATGTTGAATCAGTAAATGAAGCACCAATGTACACGATTGATATCGCGACAAACGACGGTGCATCAGGTTCCTACGCACTTGCACTGGGTATCGACCCGATGGCAACAGACGGAATCGACAGTGACCTTGGCGAAACAGAACTACCTCCGTTACCACCAGCAGGTGTTTATGACGCACGTTTAATCCTTGGTGACAATACAACAGGTACACCAAAAGATTATCGCGCAGGCGACAACAACTTTACCGGTCAGGTAACCTACAAGATGAACGTACAGTATGGTGACGGGGCAACAGCTCTAACACTTGATGTAAACATACCACAGGTTCCCGGAACAGTAACAGTAACGGTTAAAGATGTTGTACTTAACGGTGGAATAGTAAACGAAGTATTGAATGAAGGTGTAGGTCAGGTAGTAGTAACAAACATGAATGTTAACTCACTATATGTTATAGTTGACTACAATGCACCAATCCC
>Ga0209692_10006026_pt1 | contig 10155 bp, 9 predicted proteins | sample tdDd472_FD_187129 | JGI IMG/M metagenome (GOLD analysis project Ga0209692, IMG submission 187129) | Marine sediment microbial communities from the Atlantic coast under amendment with organic carbon and nitrate - tdDd47.2 (SPAdes)... | ecosystem: Environmental > Aquatic > Marine > Coastal >...
AACAGCCGATTGTATGGCGCATCTATCCTGAAGCTTTGCTATTTGGGTTTGTATTGGGGATGATTGTCACGGGGATTTTTGGTGTTGCCCCCATCTTAACAGCAGTACAAGTACGCCCAAGTATCATCTTACGCCCGAATGAAAATCAAATGCCTGCACTGGGAATTCTTCAATCAGTTGTCTTGCTGATATTTGTTACAATCAGTTTAGGGCTTATCGTCGGGCATATTGTACGTCCTTCATTTGAATTAACCAATGAACGCCTTAATGCTGAACAACTTGCAGACCGCGTGGATGATGTTGTCCCTGTGGACGATGTTGATCGCATTGATATTCCATCCCCGTATTTAGCAGGGGTATTGGGAGTTGGTGGTACATTTATTATATTCGGCATCCTAATTGGGATAATCTGGGTAATTGTGTACCTAATTGGTAAATTCCCGACCTTCGGTTCTGTGACGTTACGCCTAGCACTGCGTAACCTATCGACACACCGCTTACGAACGGCGATCACATTACTAGCATTAAGTTCGGGTATGCTGGCATTGAGTAGTATCACATTTGTAGGGGAAGGCACGCGCGAGTTACTTAATATCCAACTGAGTCAATCATTCGGTGGCAATATATTGGTTTTTCCATTTCCGGGGATACCCGATGGTATCGTTGATTTTGGCATAAATAACGCTCTTAAAGATAGTGAAGTCGATTATCGCACCACTATCGGTTACTATGAAGCCAATGTACTCAAATTTGATGATGAAGACGTTGAGACTAACTTTGACTTTAGCTTCACGATTTGGGATTCTGATAAACCCGACATTTATACAGGGCAATCGTCGATTGTGTCGGGACGGATGCTTACGCCAGAGGATCGAGGAGCACCACTTGTAGTTCTCCCGCAGGAAACTGCCATAGAATATGGTGTTGAGGTGGGTAGCCGTATCACGATTTCGGTGGATAATTCCGCACCAATAGAATTGGATGTGATGGGTATTACAGGGACATCAGATGGGATACCATCAATCATGGGGTCAAGTATTTTACTACCGCCGGATGTGTTACCTAGCGGGATAGAGCCACGCTTTAAATTGTTTACCTTTCAAGTTGCAGAAGCAAATCTCAATCAAGCCTTAGCAGAATTATCAACTGTGATTGTCGCATTTACGCTAGATGTGAGCTTTGTTGATAGCTTGATCGGACGTTTGATCGATCAATTTGCAGCAATACCGACTATTGTGGGGTTGTTATCGTTATTTGCGGCAGCTGTCATCATGGCAAATACAGTCGCACTCTCTACGTTAGAACGTCGCCGTCAAATCGGAGTATTAAAAGCAATTGGTTTGAAGTCGGGGCGGGTTTTACGTGTCATGTTAATTGAGTCGTCAATTATCGGATTATTAAGTTCATTTATCGGTATTGGCACAAGCGTCTTAATCATGACTTTGGTAACATCTGCTGGTGGATTCTTGATTCCTGTTCCCGCAAATGCTCGCCTAACAACATTGGCGTTGGTGATTGCTTCGATTTTAATTGGGTGGATTGCAACGTTCTTAAGTGCCAGAGTAGCCATTAACGAGCGCGTAATGAATGTCTTGCGTTATGAGTAATCTTAATGCTTCTAGCTCTAATCAGAGTGTCTGAAAAGGTATATATCTAGCAACAATTCTTGCGCTTTTATCTTGCAAAAATTGCCTGTACCGTATAGTATTACTTACATTCAGAAATTCTTCTGAAATGTTAATATCATAAAAAAGTCGTAAATAATTATGAACAATTAATTGTCAGGCGACTAAGTCTATGATATAGTGACAATGAACTCAAGAAGTAGTTCACACATCATTAAGCATATTATATATCTAGGAGCTATTATTATGTTGTATCAACCACGTAACGAAGAAGGTCAAGGTTTAGTAGAATATGCTTTGATCTTGGTTTTGGTAGCAGTTGTTGTTATTGTCATCCTTGCATTGCTTGGCCCTGCAATTGGTAACATCTTCTCCAACATCGTTGGTCAACTTAACAACGGCTAATCGCCATTGTCAAAATGACCTAAAGGTGGGTGGCGATGCTGCCCACTTTTTGATTTCCTCTCTCTAATCCTCTCCACTATTTTTTGCGAAAACACATGATTAAAAATTAAACAATAAATTTTACAAGTAATTGTTTAAACTTGCCAAAAAACGATATACTGATAAACTATACCGATAATCATTGTTAGGATGACATGCTGTATGTTAGGTACTTCATTGACAGACATAACTGTTCGTAAAGCCATTGAGAGCGACCTCGTAGAACTCTCCGACTTCATCCAACCATTTGTCAACAAAGGGGATTTACTCCCACGCACATTTGACGAACTGGAAGATTTTCTAGGTACTTTTTTTATTGCCTATCATGATGGCAGGATCGTTGGTTGTGCCGCCCTTGAAATTTATAACAAGAAATTATGCGAAATCCGTAGCCTCGCTGTAGACCCAAGTACCCAAGGTATGGGTGTCGGCAAGAAATTAGTACAAGCCTGTGTTGAATTGGCAAACCGTGAAGGCATCTATGAGATTATGGCAATTAGTGCGGCTGAAGACTTCTTCAAAGCTTGTGGATTCGACTTCACATTACCCAGCTTAAAGAAGGCATTCTTCTTACAGACCCGCGATTCGATGTAACACATTTGCTATACAATTCGTTGGTTGAGTGGATGAGCGAGTCACCCATATGTCACCCAAACGCAAAAACGATAGCGATTCATCACAGCACAAAAATAAGATTGTCGGTTTTATATTGCTGATTGTTGTTCTCATCGGTGGTATATGGTTTTTTGCCTATCAACGCGCAGATCAAGCATCATCTGCCGAAATCATCACACTGGCTTCATCCCCACTCGATACTGTCACACCACCGTCTAATGCATCGGATAACACCGATGTAACGCCTGTTTGTTTCTGGAATTGGGCGACAAACAACGCATCTTCCGAGCATATCGAAGCCTTGCACGACGCACTCGATAACGCAGGAATCGAGGCATATGAGTTAATTGCATCAGCATATGGGGAAGATAAAATTTGTCAGCGCGGTGACGAAATTGTGTCTAGTTCGTTCTATATGATGGACATCACACCCACCATTACACTAACTGTCGCTAGCGAGACCTTAGCCGATTCAACGGCTCTCGGCGCGCAACTCCGCCAGATTGCAACGGCACTCGAAGCAAGTGAATCCTTACCAAAAATCAATCGTCTGGAAATTAATTTTATGGATGAAACCGATTCTATACGCTGGATAGCCAGTTATAATGAAGTGACACAAGCCATCGCCAATGACATGAGCGACGATGACTTGTATGCGTTGGGGCAAGGATAGGTTAATTTGACAATTCAGCGAGATATTTACGGGCTTTTTTAGCTGTAAGACCGTTTGCATCAATCTGCATGGCTTGTTCATAGTGCTTACGTGCTTCATCGAGGTTGCCTTCCACCGATTCAATATGACCAGCAGAGTTATGTAAACTAGCCATATTTGATTTAAAACGGGTATCGGCTATTGCAAATGATTGTGTTAAATATGCCCGACTTTGAACAGTATCCCCAACATTAGCATAAGCAACTGCAAGCGCTGATAAATGATTCGCCCATTCAGAAAAATCAAGTATCAGATTAAAGCGCGGTTTTTGTGCAATCGACATCATAAATTGCCCAAGTTCTAAGGCGCGATCTGGATGAATATTCATTTGGTCGTAATACTCCATTAAGCCACGATAGAGCGTAGTGAAATCTGGATAGAGGCGAATACTGGCTTCAAAATAAGTTAAGGCTTCTTCCGTGCGATATTGTTCCATGAGTGTGTAACCGATGTTGTTCAAAGCAATGCTCACGGTCTGGATATGTGCGCCATCTTTGGACATCTCCAAAAATTCACGCCACAGAGATTCCGCTTCTGCTGATTCACCCTTAAATTGGCGAATAACGGCTTCCCAATATCCAAGTGTATTGCCAGCTATTTTTGCCTGAAAATTTATCATATCAAGCAGATCATCATAACGCCCCTGAAATAGGAATTTGAAATAGGTTGCACGCTGATACCACAGATTAAATACATATATTTCAAGCACAAATACGCCAATTAGCGTCGTTACCATCAGTGCACTATCCATACTAAAAGGAAATATCAGTTGCTGGGTAAATTGTCCAAGACCTAGCACGATCAACAAATTGAATACGAGTAATCCCAGACAAAATCCGATACGGGTGCGTGCTTCGTGCAAGACATATGTTTTCTCGTGTGCAGTTAGATCCTCGACCTTCCAGCCTCGTAGGGGGTATTTTAATAATAGATAGAAGGGGATAGCCGACAAGAGCAGATAAATAATAATCCATGGCGCGTCACCAACACTAGCAATGGCTACAGCACCCAATAACACCATAAACACATTGTCTCTGTCTTTTTTCTGAGGTTGACTATCATCAGATTTGTCAGCGTCATCAATATCCGAAGCAGTGCCATCGGATAAAAATTGATGGAGGAATTTTTGAGCGCGTTGGGATCGTTCTTTTGCCAACTTTTGGCGTGGTGCTAACCAGATGAACAAAAGAATGATAAGAATTATCAATGGAAATAGAGCAATACTTAGATTCCACATTGTCAGAAAGTCTTGATACGATGTTTCGTTAAAGGCTGTAGGGGGTTGTAACCATATAAAACCTAAGATGATCAAGGTCAAGATGAGTGCGAACACCGTTTGATTCCGAATATCACGATGTTTCGCTTGATAATGGTCAACTCGTTCTCGTAATTCTTGTAAATCAAGATTATCGTGCATGTATTTTCCTCTTGGCTCTATGTTAGGGCTACGTCTAATATCATAGCATAGGTTTCGTCAATCAATCACAAATTATCTTGTCTTGATTGCTTGCCTCCCTCCCTCTATTATCATCACTCTGCGAATTCAAGTGACCTTATAGGCAATGCCATGCAAATTGATGTACTGACTTTATTCCCAAATATGTTCGATACGATTATGTCGGAAAGCATGATGTGGAAGGCGCGCGAAAATAACTTGCTCCACTTCCAAGCCCATGACATTCGTGACTATACACAGGACAAACACCGCAAAGTTGATGATACGCCTTATGGTGGGGGCGGTGGCATGGTGCTTAAACCTGATGTGGTGGTACGTGCGATTGAGTCTGTTAAAGGCGACAGTGATACCCCTGTGATTTTGATGTCACCACAAGGTCGGGTATTAACCCATCAAGTCGCGCTGGAATTATCAAAATATGACCGCTTGATACTCGTCTGTGGACACTATGAAGGCTTTGATGAGCGCATTCGTGACCTCGCGATTACGGATGAAATCAGCATTGGGGATTATGTGCTGACAGGTGGTGAATTAGCGGCGATGGTCGTCATTGATGCTGTGACGCGCCATATTTCGGGGGTACTCGGTGCAGAAGGCGCACAAGACCGTGATAGTCATGCCGATGGATTGCTAGAAGGACCACACTATACACGTCCTGTCGATTTTCGAGGTTTGGGTGTACCTGAAGTGCTCAAAAATGGGAATCATGCTCATATTGACCAGTGGCGACGCAGGCAAGCCATCAAACGCACATGGCAAAACCGCCCCGATTTATTGCTGACCGCTGATCTCACCGAAGATGAAAAATATTATCTGGCACAATTGGCAAATGATAGCGATGAAGCGTAAGTCATACTGAATTCAGCTTTATCACAAAGTACTGTATCGAAATCGGTTGAAATACCAAAATAGTCACATTTCATGACCTATGTTTTTAGTCTTTGGCAATTGTTTTTTGTGTGCGAAATCGGCTCTATCATCCAAAAACTAATAGCCCATTGTGAGGTGGTTTCGAGTCCGAAGTCCAAATTAAAATTTAACCAAAAAAGATAAACGATCACAAAATCTTATTTGATTTCTGCGTGAGGGTACGTTACTCTAATAAAATATTACGCTATTGAAGGAGACACTCTTATGCAAAATGGGTTAATGGATATTACCCTCACCTATTGCGCCGCTTGACATTACACCCCACGCGCCATCAGGTTGATGGACGAAATCTTAGAAGAACGCGAAATTGAATATTTTGTAAAGAGCTGGACACTTTTTCCTAGCACGGGTGGTGCTTTTGAAGTTACCGTGAACGGTGAACTTGTCTTCTCTAAAAAGCAACTCAAACGCCATGCCGAACCGGGCGAAATCCGTACAGCAATTCTAAAAGTACTTGATACACTGCGCCCACCGGATTTTGTTTTAGTAGAAGATTAATGGAAGATGAGAGCCAATCATTTATAGTGGAATGATTGGCTCTCCCATTTTTTTATTACCTAATAACAATAAAGTCTAAATCTTCTTTGTATTCTTTGTACAATATATATTATGTAAATACCTTAATACATATTTTTGAACGTTACTAAACTGTAATCCATTTTGACATATTGCTATGTATGTTATACACTAAGCCTCTCAGTGTGTAGATATTATTTATATTATATCTACATGGACTATCACGTATTTAATGATTTTTATAAGGAGATTCACGCATGAGTAAACGTGTTATTTTTGTTTCACTGATCGTTTTTGCTGTACTGCTAATGAGTACCAGCATCGCTATGGCGCAAGATAGTATCTTGGCGCGTATTCAAGAACGTGGCGAATTAATTTGCGGTGTGAATGCAACCCTCCCCGGCTTTGGTACACAAAATGATGCTGGCGATTTTGAAGGTTTTGATGTTGATATTTGCCGTGCTGTTGCCGCTGCCGTTCTCGGTGATGCACAAGCAGTTGCCTTCCGTCCATTAGATGCAGCACAACGCCCAACTGCATTGGCTTCCGGTGAAGTTGACATGATTAGCCGTAACACCACCTGGACACTCAGCCGTGATACCGAATGGGGCGCAACCTTTGGTCCAACAACCTTCTATGATGGCCAAGGTGTTCTTCTTAAAGTTGATTTTGGTGCAACCACCTTCGAAGAATTAGGTGAAGAAAGCATCATCATGTGTACAAATGCTGGTACAACAACAGAATTGAACATTACCGACCTCGCTAACAAACTCGAAGCAGACTGGGAATTAAATACATTCCAAGACTTTGACGCAGTTTGGGCAGCATACGAAGCAGACGCATGTGACGCAGTAACAACCGATATGAGTGGTTTGCTTTCACGTAAAGCATCCTCAGCAGATCCTGCTTCCCACTTCATTCTTCCTGGTACCATCAGTAAAGAACCTCTCGGTCCTTTAAGCCCACAAAGCGACCCACAATTTGCTGATATTATCCGTTGGACAGTTTGGGGTATGATTACCGCAGAAGAACTTGGTATCGACAGCATGAATATCGGTGATTTCATGGATAGTGATGATGCTGGTGTTCAACGCTTCCTCGGTACAGGCGACAGCATTGCAGGGGACTATCTTGGTATCAATGATGAATTCATGGTTGATGTCATCACACAAGTTGGTAACTATGCTGAAGTATTTGATCGTAACTTAGGTCCAGACACAATCTTTGGTCTAACCCGTGGTATTAATGCACTGTGGACAGACGGTGGCTTGCTCTACGCTCCACCATTCCGTTAAAACCGAACGCTAGGTTAACTTAGCGCATTCACAACAGGGTGCGTCATCAACGATGGTGTCGCACCCTGTTTACATTTTGGGGTAGGATGAGATTTAATAGTAAATGAATGATCTTCATTCATGTGGTTTGAAATTCGGATAAAGTAGAATACACCCAAGCAATACAAGTCGATAGCTAATCAATATTTTATTGCCAATTATTTTGAGAAATCTATTTTTCCCCTCAAAATTATAAAAACAACCAACTCATCCCCCTAATCACTGTAACTATTGAATATTTGTGACTTTGCATGATTCTGTCTACAATAGTAGTCAATTGAATCGCAATAGACTCAAATCACATAGGGGAGAGTTTGCCTATGACAATACAACATGAAGCACAACAGGAGAGTTTGTTGCCTGCGGTTCTTCGAGATGCCCGTATCCTACAGGGTATAGCCCAGATCATATTCGTCATTATTGTCGTTCTTGTCTTGAGCGATCTTGGCGCACGAATCAACGGCGCACTTGAAGCCACAGACCAAGCCCCTAATTTAGAGTTCTTACAGAATAAAGCGGGTTTTGATCTTGCCGACTCTGGCTCGTATGTCCCAGAAGACAAATATATTGATGCTTTTGGGGTCGGATTTATTAATACCATGCGTGTTGTCATCATTGGATTGGCTTCGACAACGGTGATCGGTATCTTATTTGGTATCTTTTTATTAAGTAGTAACTTCCTTGTGCGGACATTAGCCCGTGGTTATGTAGAAATCCTACGGAACACGCCGATTCTGCTACAGATATATGCATGGTTCTTCGTTGTGATCTTCGCACTACCCTCTTTGCAAGAAGCCATTACCATCCCTCAAGAAGGCATTCGGACAGTTCCTATTGCCAAGATATTGATTTCGCTGGTGATATTCGGATTCGTCTGGGCATATACACGCGGTCTGCGGAACAAAGTGTTGCAAAGCCGTATCCGTCAAGGGGCTGTTGTTGTTATCATACTGGCGAACGTCTTCGGAATCATTGGAATTGGCCAAGGGACACCTGTTACCTTCATACCAGGTATCTATATTAGCATTAAGAGTGTTGCTATATTTGAACTGATACCCTCAGCAATGTTTGGGATTTGGATGGTTTTTGTTGCGATGGGGATCGTCGTCGCCGTGGCTCTATGGCGCTATGATGCACACATCATCGAAACAACAGGACGACCTATCGCACGGGTACAGCGGGTCATCGTCACACTTGTCTTGTTTACAGTCATCGGATGGATGATTGTGGGGATGCGTCCTACCCCTGCCGAAATTCCGATCTTTAATGAAGACACCGAAGAAATCGTCATGATGCCTTATGATGACGCTTTTGAATCGGGTTTGTTGACGATCGAGCAAGAACTTGAATATAGCCGTCAGCCGTTGCTCTACCGTCCCCCCATGATAGATTCACGCGGACGCAATATCGAAACAGGTATCGAATTCTTACCCGCGTATCTAGCAGTCTTTTTAGGATTGGTAGTTTATACCTCAGCATTTATAGCAGAGATTGTTCGCGCAGGAATTCAAGCTGTTCCAAAAGGGCAAATCGAGGCCTCTAAAGCTGTCGGATTATCACAAGGCGAAATGCTGCGATTAATCATCTTGCCACAAGCCTTACGGGTGATTTTGCCACCAATGGGGAACCAATACTTAAATTTTGCAAAGAACTCCAGTCTAGCGATTGCCGTTTCGTATACTGATATTTTTCAGGTCACGAATACCATTATTAATCAGTCAGGGCAATCCGTCACCGGAATCATCATGGTCATGTTAGCCTATCTAGTTATTAGCCTGGTTATTTCCTTCATGATGAACTTAATCAATCAACGTTTCCAACTGGTCACAAGGTAGGTGCATATGTCAGAACAGAAAAAAGTCGATGTGACACAGACTTTCATCTATCACGAAGATACGCCAACCTTACCGCCTCCGCGTTTGGAAGTTGGTGCAATTGCGTGGTTACGTCAAAATCTCTTTGGGTCTGCCGCAGACACATTTATTACCCTGCTTTCCTCTATCCTGTTAGTCATATTGGTTGTTGGATTCTTCCAATGGGCGATTGGATCAGCGAATTGGTTTGCAGTCATTAACAATCAACGCTTGTTCATGTTAGATAGTTTTGAACGTGTGTTTGAATGGCGGGTTGCCCTGTCTGTTTTATTGGTGGCAATCCTCACAGGGATTAGTTTTGCAGTATGGGCGCGACGGTCTATGCGTACCATAACGATAGTCGCAATCGGAATGGTTACCATCTTGGCGATTCTTCCCATTTTTATTAAAGCAACGATGGCTTTCCCACCGTCATATTTTGCAGTTGGAAATGTCGAAATTGTTGACCGTGCTTCAACACTTCTGCCTCAAACCGAGCTCGCATTCATCGCACAAGCAGGCGAAACCATTGAGATACGGTTGGCAACAGATGAAGTGGCTGATATGGCAGCCTATCTGGCCTCTGATGATTCCTCCTATGTAACAGGCCAGGCCCTGAATATCTGTGGCGGTCAACTCATGGAACTCTGATTTTACACTTAAAATAAGT
>Ga0209692_10006031_pt1 | contig 10152 bp, 5 predicted proteins | sample tdDd472_FD_187129 | JGI IMG/M metagenome (GOLD analysis project Ga0209692, IMG submission 187129) | Marine sediment microbial communities from the Atlantic coast under amendment with organic carbon and nitrate - tdDd47.2 (SPAdes)... | ecosystem: Environmental > Aquatic > Marine > Coastal >...
AAACTAAAAACTAAAAACTAAAAACTGAGAACTGGATTCCGAGATTCTCAGCATCGGGCCGAGCGCCACTGTGGTGCGGGCGTCCCGCCCGAAAGAGGCTGAGCCGAATCCGTGGCGCCTGACGGTCGCGCTATCCTGTGAGAGTGATCACCAGCGAGGCATCCAAGGTCATCCACTGTCGCGGCGCGCTCGCCACCGAGCGTCGGCTGCTGAGAGAGATGGATCGTCTCTCGACCCGGGAACCCGACGACCTCGGCGCCCCGGTCAGGATCATCGTTCCGTCGCGCAGCCTGCGGCTCCACCTCATGCGTCGATTGGTCGCTGAACGGGGCGCGGTGGCGGGGGTGGTTGTGCAGACCCTTGGTGGGGTGGTGCGCGAGATCTCCGAACGGACGGGCTGCGGACCTTCCATCGGGGTCTCCGGTTTTGAGGCGATCGTGCGCCGGCTGGCCCGCGGCGAACGGGCGTTGGCATCCGAACTCGAAGACCTCAGCGATGGCTATGATGTGGTGCTCGGGGCCATCCGAGATCTCATCGATGCCGGGTTCGGTCCGGATCACGAAGAGGCCGTGCTCGAAAGGGTTGACGAACTCGCCCAGACGGTTCCCCTCGCCAACCAACGTCGTGCGTCCGCCCTGGTTCGGGTTGCCGCCCGAGCGGTCGATGCCGCCGAAATCACCGGCGCCCATCCCCAGGCTGCGGGCTATCAGCGGGCCGTCGATGCGCTTCGCGAGACCGGTGCGTTGGCTCTGCCCTCGCGTCGGGTGTTGATCCACGGCTTTGCCGATCTCACGGGTGTCGCCACCGATCTGGTGGCGGCGATCCTCCAGGAGATCGGCGGCACGGTGTTGGTCGATCGGGTTCCGGATCCGTCGGATCCGGCGGTTGACGACGCGGGTAATCGCTTTCTCCAGCGGCTGAATGAGCGGCTCGGTGGGGTCGAACTCGATTCGGATGAATCCACAGCCGAGCGCCCGGAAATGAACTTCTTCGAGGCGCCGGATCTCGAGGCCGAGGCCCGCTGGGCGGCCGAAACGGCTCGCACTGTCATTGTCGCGGGTGTCGAGCCCGAGTCCATCGGCATCGTCGCTCGCCGGCTCGATGGGCTCGGACCGGCGCTCCGCCGTCAGTTCCACCGCCTCGGGGTTCCGTTCTCCGGGGTCGGCGGCCAGGTGCCCGGCGGCCTTCCTCGTCGAAAATCCCGGCGGTTGGCCGATCTGCTGCGCCGCGGCAGCGACGCCGAACTCGACTTGTGGCTCGAGGTTGCAGAGGGTTTCGGTGGCGGCGCCGGTCTGCTCCTCGGGCTGAGGGTCCTCTCGCTGGCCCGGTTGCGGGATCTTGCCGCGCTTCGACCCGATGATCGACGGGTGGCGGCCGGTGTGCCCCTGCCACTCGGCAAGGGGCTCGTTCCCTCCGAAGCCGGTCAGTCGGATGGAGGGCGCCCCGCCAGGCTCTCGCCGTTGAAGGTGGAGGCGGCCGTCTTGGGAGCCCGGGTATTGATCGATGTTCTCGAGGAATGGCCATCGCCCGTTTCGGCGGCAGCGCATCGCGACCAGACCGAACGAGTTCTCAGGGCTCTCGGGTGGACCGAATCCACCGAATACGAGGCGGCGGTGCGTGAAGCGACTGACACTTTGGCGATGGAGTTTCCGGCCGGTTTACCTCTCGAACGGATCGAGTGGGTCTCGGCGCTGGTCAAAACGCTCGACGGCATCGGTGAGGTTCCAATCGGCGGTGACGGCGGTGGAGTCCAGGTGTTGACCGTCACCGAGGCACGCGCGCGAACCTTCAAACATCTGGTTCTCTGTGGACTTGTCCGCGGGGTCTTTCCGCGACAGTCGATCGACGACCCCCTACTGCCCGATCTCGTGCGTGCGCGTTTGGCGCTCGATGTTCTGCCCGAGATGCCGGTCAAAGCCCGGTCCGCGGATGAGGAACGTTATCTCTTCGCCCAACTCGTCTCGGCCGCACCGACGGTGGATCTGAGCTGGCACCTCGGCGCCGGCGGGCGAAGGATGGCGCCATCACCCTTTGTCGAACGGCTCAGGGCCATCGACGGCGTCGGAGCGATCACGACGGTACCGGCGTTGTGGGCTTCGAATGAGCCCCGTCCCGGACCCCGCCCGGCCTACGAACACACCGTCCTGACGGCGGTGGATCGGGCTCAAGTCGCACTTGGGACCCGTTTGGAGCAGGCCATCGTCGAGGGACGCCGTGGATCGCCTCATACGGAGTGGTCGGTCCCCACTGACCGGCTGGCGACGGCACGACTCGAGGTTGTCGATGCCGCGGAATCCGGTGGTTCCGCACCGGTGATGGGACCGTGGTTCGGCAGTGTCGGTTCGGCGGCCGATCCCGGGCCCCGTCTCTGGGTGACCCACCTTGAAAGCGTCGCCACCTGTCCGTGGCGCGCCTATGTCGGCAGGCGCCTCGGCGTCCGACCGCTGCCGGATCCCCACCTCGGGTTGCCCGATCTCGACCACCGCCTTCTCGGAACTGTGGTCCACGAGGTGTTGGAAAACATCGTCACCGGCGGCGAGACCGGGAAGAAAACTCCCTACGTCGAGGCGCTCGAGCGCGAACCCATGGCTGTGCCCTGGCCGGCGAAGAGGAAAATCGAGGCCTTGCTCGAAGCGGCCGCCGCCCGAGTGGTCTTCGACGAGGGACTCAGCGGCTTTGGCCTCGCCCGGTTGCTGGCGGCGCAGGCGCGACCGGTTCTGGAGGTCGCCCGTATGGTCGAGTGGGGCGATGGTGGCAAGCGTGAGGGCGTTTTGGCCGCCGAGGTCGAGGGTGAGATCCGATCGGGAGCATTGAGACGGACCATCGCGTTCCGCGCCGACCGGCTTGACACCGGTGGGTCCGCGACCGATTACAAGACGGGCAAGCCGAGGTCGACTGCAAAACAACAGACAACCAGGGCCCGCCACCTGTTGGCCGATGTGAGCACCGGCAGGGTGCTGCAGGCGGTGGCCTACGCCCTCGCCGCCCCGGCGGGCGACGGCACCGGCCGTTATCTCTATCTCCGGCCCGACATCGGCGCAGCCCCGCTGGAATCGCGATTGGTCGAGGCCTCGGGCCGGGACCCGGAACTTACCGGCGCCTTCGACACTGCCGTTGATGCCATCGATGCCTCGTTGACCGCTGGGGCGGTCTTCCCGAGGGTCGAGGAACCGGATGGAAAGACGAGCGGGCACTGCAGCTTCTGCGAGGTTTCCGAGGCCTGCCGACGGGATGACTCCAGGTTCAGCCAGACGCTGGTGAGCCTCATGGGGGCACAGGATGAGGTGGCAGATGACGTTCTGAACGCGGCCCGAGGATTGTGGTGGCTCGGGGTTGATCGGACGGCTGACGGATGAACGGCAGGCGCATCACTCCGGTAGGCGATGGGGAGACCCGGGAACTCGCCCAACGCGAATTCACGAAACCCGTGGTTGTCGAAGCCGGGGCCGGGACCGGCAAGACCGCGCTGCTCGTCGCGCGGGTCGCGGCATGGTGCGTGGGCGCCGGTTGGCAGCGCCACCACGACGGGGATGATCGTGGCGCCGTGGCGAGGCGGGTCCTCGAAGGCGTCGTGGCCATCACCTTTACTGAGGCTGCTGCCGCCGAGATGGCGACCCGTATCGGCGAGGCACTGGCAGACCTCGCGCGTGGCAGAGAACCCGTCGGCTGGATCCCCGGGCGTGTGGTCGACGATCACGATGGGGAGGAGGTCGCCACCCGTGCGGCCGATCTCTGTGCTGAGATCCACCGGCTTTCGGTGTCCACGATCCACTCATTCTGCCAGCGTGTGCTCGCGGCGCACCCCTTCGAGGCCGGACTCCACCCGCACTTCGAGATCGATGCTGACGGCAGCCGAATCGAGGCCCTCGTCGACGAGGTCATCGAGGAAGCGCTGCGCGAACTCGACACCAGCCCCAGCCGTGATGACTGGGAACGGCTCGCGGAGCGCGGAATCGGACCGGCCCGGATCGCCGAGGCGCTGCGCCAGCTCGTCGCCGCCGGGGCACGCACGGCCGATTTCGAGCGGGACCCCTTCGACTGCGCCGCTGCGACGGTTTTCGCCCGCGGGTTGGCGGATGACCTCGGCGCCTTCTTTGCTTCTGAACAGGGTGGGCTGGCCGAGGTGCCTGGGGTGAAGCTGGCTGCTCACGCCCGAGAGTCGGTGGCGAAGTTGTCCGAACTCGTGGGTGCCCTTCCGACGGAGCCCGACTTTGTGCATCTCGTCGAAGCGGTGGGTGCGATTGACGGGCCGGCCCTGGCGCGGCTCAAGAAGTGGTCGAGAAACGACTGGACGAAAAAGGAGGAGGCTTCCGTCGGGGACGGTCGCGACGGAGTCGGTGCCGCCTCGGAACGACTGGTGACCACGTTGAAAACCCTCATCGACCTCGATCTCGAGGGCTTCGGTGCGGCGCGCGCGCTGCTCCTGCCTCTCTTGGCCGATGTCGACAACCGGCGCCGGGGGCGGGGTCTCGTTACGTTCAGTGATCTGCTCGAGTTCACCGCCCGACTCTTCGATACTCACGAAGAGGTCTGTCGTTCCGTACGCCGGCGGATGGACCAGCTCCTGGTGGATGAGTTCCAGGACACCGATGATGTCCAGTGCCGAATGGTCGAACACCTCGCGCTCGAGGGCGCCGAGGAGGAGCAGCCGGGCCTCTTTGTCGTTGGTGATCCGAAACAATCCATTTACGCCTGGCGGAGCGCCGATCTCGCCGCTTACGACGGCTTTGTCGATCTCGTGCTGGAACGCGGCGGCGTTCGCGGCTCATTGACCCGCAACTTCCGCTCGGTGCAGCCGATCCTGGACGAAGTCGAGCGGGTGGTCGAGCCGGTGATGCACGAAAAGCATGGCTTCCAACCGGCGTTCGATGCCCTCGATGCCACCGGCGACCGGATCGACTCTCCGGGATTCAATCATCCCACCTGGAGCGCGGTTGAACACTGGGTCTGCTGGCATCCGGGCGATGACGGTGTTTTCCCGGCAGACAAACAGAAGACCGGACCGACCACGAGGCTCGAGGCCGGAGCCATCGCCGCCGATATCCGACGATTGCACGATGAGGCTGGGGTTCCGTTCGGCGATGTCGCGGTGCTCCTGCGGGCGACCACCGCCCAGGGCGAACTCCTGGAGGCCTTCCGTGAGTGGGGCGTCCCCTTCGAGGTGGGGCGCGAGCGCGAGTACTTCCGGCAGCGCGAGATCATCGAAGCCGCGGCCCTCGTCCGCGCGGTGCTCGAGCCGGCGGATACCCTCGCCCTGCTGACGGTGTTGCGGTCGGACGCCGTCGGTGTGCCCGATGTCGCCCTCGCGCCGTTGTGGGACGCGGGCCTCCCGGCAGCGGCCGCGGCTCTGGACGGCGTCGACGTCGCGGCGTCGGCCGCAGCCCGGCGCATCGTGGAGACCGCGGCGGTCCGGGTCGAACCGGCGACGGGGTCGGAGCTGCTTCCCCGTTGGCCGGCAGCACTCGCGGGCGCGTTGGACAATCTCGCCGAACTCCGACTATCCATGTATGAGGACCCGCCGGGAGACTTCGTCGAGCGGCTGCGCACCCTGTGGCTGGCCGAGGTTTCGGCCGGGGCCCGTCGTCTCGGTCGCTTTCGGCAGATTCGCCTCGATGGGTTCTACTCCGAGCTCGAGCAGACCCTGAGCCGCAGCGCCGGCGGCTCGGCTGACCTCGGGCGTTTTCTCCGCCGGGCGGTGGAGGAGGGGCGGGAGGCGCCGACGGTGTCGGAGCCCGATCGCGATGCCGATTCGGTTCACGTCATGACCATCTACGGCGCCAAGGGCCTCGATTTCGAACACGTCTATCTCGCCCAGATCCACAAGCGGACCGGTGGCTTCGGTTCGGGTCCGCAGGCGGTGTTGCGGCGATTCGAGGGTGCGGCAGAACTCAGACTATTTGGTTGGCCGACACCGAACCTCGCGCGTGCCGAGGATCGCCGTGAACTCCAGGCCCGCGCCGAAAGGGTTCGATTGCTCTATGTCGCCATGACCCGGGCTAAACAGCGTCTCGTGGTCTCGGGGGGCTGGGCCACACCGGGGGAAACGAGCGATCCGCTCGAGGCATCGGCGCTGGCGGAGGTGATCGCGCACCGGGGCGACCCCGCTCTCATCGGCGACCTCATCGAGCGTGGAGTGCACCGCGCGGCCGATCCGGAGCCTGGAGTGAGCTGGGTGATTCCGGCTCTCGGCGAGACGAGTGGGGCGTCGGGTTCATTGATCGTTGAGCGATGCTCTACGGTGGCTGATGACCAGACCGTCGAGGCGGACGCCGATGACATCGCAAAGGCGAGAGCGGCCGCCGCCGAGAGGATGACGGCCCGCTGGACCACTCCGGCTTCCGACGCCGCCCACCGTTCGATCGCCCGGATGGAGACCGAAATCGATGGCGACGCGGTGAGCGCGCCATCGCCGGCGGGGCGAAGCGCCGCCGCTGCGGTGGGAACCGCCGTCCACCACCTGCTCGAGACACTCGATCCGGAAAGCGATCTGGCGGCTCAATTCACCGAACGACGACCGGGCGTGATCGAGGGCGCCGTTGCCGGTCTTGCTCCGAACCTCGCCTCTGAGGCGACCGGCAGGCTCGAAGAGATGATGGATCACCTGGCGCAGAGTGGGTGTCTTCGGAGATTGGTCGAGCTGGCGCCGGCGATCGTCGCCCGGGAGCTGCCGATCTTCCTCCGTCCGATCGGGAACAGCGGGACATCGGTCATCAGCGGCTCCGTCGATCTCGTCTATCGTGACCAGGGGGATGGACGCCTCGTGATCGCCGACTACAAGACCGATCGGGTTGAGAGCGAGGCCGAGATCACCGGTCGGGTGGAACGATATCGGCCACAGCTCGAGACCTACGCCCGGGCGCTCGAAGAGGCCCTCGACCTAGGCTACCGGCCGCAAACCGAACTCTGGTTCCTTCAAGCCGACCGGATTGTCCGTCTCTGATTCTCAAGCTGGGAATGAACGTTTTTATCCGATTCTCTGCGTGCTGAGAGTCGATAAATCGGGCAATGACGGCTGAGCGGTTCGCCTCGGCGCACAGTGAATCCGCAAAGACGCCGGGGCCGCAAACGTGCCGCGAAGTCATTTCACCGGCTCATCGCACCACTGGATCGGGTCCGCATAAGGGCTTGGAACGGGCCCGAGTCATTCTTGAGATGCTTGGCGGTACCTTTGCGGGCTTCGCGACTCCGCGGATCCATTGTGCCTCGCGGTGCGGATTCCAGGTTCTTTGCTTTTGAAGACGCCGCCCCGCGGTGTGGTGGTGCTCAGGATGACAGGGAAGGAAAATCGCATCGGACAAAGAAAACGCCCGGCGGTAAAACCGCCGGGCTCCCTCACAGCTCAGGCTCCTCCCCCAACTGCGAACTGGGGGATTCTACACGATTATGTGAAAATCAATCCAGTATCGACTGGTTTTCCAATGCTCGTTTCATGGTGATGCCGATCTCGGCCGGGGTCTTGGCCACCGCGATACCCGCAGCCTCGAGGGCCGCGATCTTGTCCGCCGCGGTGCCCTTGCCACCTGAGATGATCGCTCCTGCGTGACCCATCCGGCGACCCGGAGGCGCCGTCTGGCCGGCGATGAACGAAACAACCGGTTTTTTGACGAACTGGCTGATGAACTCGGCCGCCTCTTCTTCCGCGTTGCCGCCGATCTCACCGATCATGACGATGCCTTCGGTGTCGTAGTCGGTCGCGAAGGCCTCGAGACAGTCGATGAAATTGGTGCCGGGGAGGGCGTCTCCGCCGATCCCGACGCAGGTCGACTGGCCGAGTCCGAGGGCGGTGAGCTGACCGATGGCCTCATAGGTCAGGGTGCCCGATCGCGAAACCACGCCGATGGGACCGGGGATGGAGATGTGGCCGGGCATGATGCCGAGCTTGCACTCTCCCGGGGTGATGACACCGGGGCAATTGCCGCCGACGAGACGGGTCGGCAATCCCTGAAGGATGCGTTGGACCCGGATCATGTCGCGGGCAGGGATGCCCTCGGTGATGCAAATGACGACCTCGACACCGGCGTCGGCCGCTTCGAGGATCGCGTCGGCCGCGAACGGCGGCGGCACGAAGATGAGCGATGCGTTTGCGCCGGTGGCCTCGACGGCGTCCATGACGGTGTTGTAGACGGGCACGCCGTCCACATCCTGGCCCGCCTTGCCGGGTGTGACACCGGCGACGATCTTGGTGCCGTACTCGCGGCACTTCTCGGCGTGGAACTTACCTTCCTTGCCGGTGAGACCCTGAACGACGACCTTGGTATCGGAATTGACCCAAATACTCATGACGCACTCCCGACCGCGGCCACGACCTTCTCGGCGGCGTCCGCCATTCCTTCGCCCACGATCACCGCGAGATCGGACTCGGCGAGAACCCGCCGGCCCTCCTCGACATTGGTGCCTTCGAGTCTGACCACCAACGGGATGCTGAGCTTGACCTCTTCGGCCGCGGCGACCACGCCGCGAGCCACCATGTCGCATCGCACGATGCCGCCGAAGATGTTGACCAGGACTCCCTTGACCGCGGAGTCCGAGAGCAGAATGCGGAACGCGGCCGCGACCCTCTCCTGCGACGCGTCGCCGCCGACATCGAGGAAGTTGGCCGGTTCTCCGCCGCAGTGTTTGATGATGTCCATGGTCGCCATGGCGAGCCCGGCGCCATTGACCATGCAGCCGATGTTGCCATCGAGTTTGATGTAGTTGAGGTCGAACTTGGAGGCCTCCACCTCGAGGGGTTCCTCTTCGTCGAGATCACGCATCTCGGCGATGTCCTTGTGTCTGAACATGGCGCTGTCGTCGAAGCTCGCCTTGGCATCGAGGGCGACGACCCTGCCATCGGTGGTGGTGACCAGCGGGTTGATCTCGAAGAGCGAGGCGTCGGTATCGCCATAGGCGCGGGCCAGGGCGTGCATGAGCTTGATGCCGGCCTTGAACGCATCTCCATCGAGCCCGAGCCCGAAGGCGAGTTGGCGGGCCAGGTAGGGGTGAAGACCGACATCGGGGTCGAAGTGGGCCTTGAGGATGGCGTCGGGATTCTCCTCGGCGACTTCCTCGATTTCCATTCCGCCGAACTTCGAGGCCATCATGACCGGGAAACCCTCGGAACGATCAAGGACGATGCCGAGATAGAGCTCCCTCTCGATGGGCAGCGCCTCCTCGATCATAACCCGGCGAACCAGTCGGCCTTCGGGGCCGGTCTGTTTCGTCACCAGGGTCATCCCCATGATCTCGTTGGCCAGTTGGGCCGCTTCGTCGGCGTTCGCGGCGAGCTTGACGCCGCCACCCTTGCCGCGACCACCAGCGTGAATCTGTGCTTTGACAACGACCCGACCGCCGAGCTCTTCCGCGGCTGCTCGGGCCTGCCCGACGTCGGTCAACAGCTTGTTACGGGGCACGGCCACCCCGTAGCGAGCCAGGACCTCTTTTGCCTGATACTCGTGGACCTTCATTCTTCCCCCTTGTTGGAGTTGGGCCCGACTTCGTCGGGTCGCGTCATTGTGCCTTGTTCGGGGAACGGGAGCAAGAGTTTGTGAGAAATTTCACCCGCTGAGCCCCGAACGGATAGATTCAAGGGGGGAGTGAGCGAACACCGTATGATGCTCTCATCGTGGTGGACTTCGCGCTGATTCGAGATCCCGGAACCGGCAGGTGGTTGAAATTCCGCCGCCCGGTGAGAGTAGTCTCCGCCCAAACCGTCGAGGAGGTGTTGCCGGTCCTGGCCCGGATCGACGAGGCTGTCGAGAAACAGGGGTTCGTTGCCGTGGGTTATCTTGCCTACGAGGCCGCAGCGGCTTTCGATCGGGCGTTCCAGGTTCATCCGCCGGTCAAGGAGCTGCCGCTACTGAGTTTCGGACTCTTCGAGAATGCGGTCGATGAGAGCGAGCTCCGCTTCGAGGATCTTGGCGGCTACGCCGTCGGCGAGTGGTCGGCGTCGCAGAGTGAAGCAGACTACCGGCGGTCGGTCGGCACGATCCGCGAACACATCGCCCGTGGCGACACCTACCAGGTCAATCACACCTTTCGGCTTCGGGCATCATTCAACGGCGACCCGAGGAAATTTTTCTTCGATATGGTCCGATCGCAGCCGTCCTCGTATGCCGCGTATCTCAATCTGGGCGAACGGGTGATCTGTTCGGCGTCTCCCGAGTTGTTTTTTTG
>Ga0209692_10006032_pt1 | contig 10151 bp, 10 predicted proteins | sample tdDd472_FD_187129 | JGI IMG/M metagenome (GOLD analysis project Ga0209692, IMG submission 187129) | Marine sediment microbial communities from the Atlantic coast under amendment with organic carbon and nitrate - tdDd47.2 (SPAdes)... | ecosystem: Environmental > Aquatic > Marine > Coastal >...
ACAGGGTGATATCGTCAGCGCCGCCCTGCTCAAAGGCGTCGAGTTGGTAGAAATCGGCAAGGATGTCCGCCTCGGTGATCACACCCCGGTCCAGCGGGATCTGGATCTCGCCGATATGGCCGATGGTGGTATCGCGGCTGTCGACATAGATCTTCGCCCGTTGCAGCGCCGCGTCATCGGCCTCGCGCATGTCGGGGCGATAGGCGCCGATCAGGTTGATGTGCTGGCCCGGGTGCAGCCAGTCGCCCTTGATCAGCGGCTCCGAGGACATGGTGGCGCTGACCACGATATCGGCCTGCCGTACCGCCGCCTCCAGGTCGGGGGCGACATCGACGCTGCCGATCTCACGCGCCAGCGCCTCGGCCTTGGCCACGGTCCGGTTCCAGAGCGAAATCCGCGCCTCGGGAAAGGCCTCGGCAAAGGCCTCGCAGAGCGATCGGCCAACGGTGCCGGCGCCGGCGATCACGATCCGCGCGCTGTCGGGGCGGGCCAGGCGGCGGGCCGCCAGCAGGCTGTCGCCGGCGGTCTTCCACTTGGTCACCAGGTGGAAATCCACCAGCGCCTCCAGCGTGCCGTCTAGGTCGGAATAAAGGCTCACCCCGCCGTTGACCATCGGCACCCCGTGCTCGGGGTTGCGCGGAAACACCGTGGCGGTCTTGACCAGGCTGCCCAGCCCGTCGATCCATGCGGCGCGGTTCAGCAGCGTATCGGGATCGCGGTAGAGAAAGCTGTCGGCGATCTCGGCGCGGGGCAGGTCATGACCGTCGGCCAGCGCCTCGGTCAGGTCCAGCCAGTCGAGCAGCTTTTCGCCCGCGTCGAAGGGGATGATGGGTATGGTCGTGCTCATGTCGCGTCCTCCTTGGTCAGCAGGCCGGCGGCGACCAGCCGGTCGGCCCAACCCTGCGGGCCGGTGAACAGATGGGTTTGCCAGCCCCGGCTGGCGGCCATGTCGATATTGTCGGGCCGGTCGTCGGTAAAGATCAACGCGCCGGGCGCGATGCCGCAATCCGCCTCGACCATCTCGTAGATGCGCGGCTCGGGCTTGATCGTCTTCATGTGGCCGGACACATAGGCGCGGTCGAATTCCGACAGGAACGGGTAATGCGGCGCCGCAATGTCGTCAAAGGTCTGCACGCCGAAATTGGTCAGCGCGAAGACCGGCACGCCCCGGGCCCGCAGCGCCCGCAGCAGGCGGACCGAATGCGGGATCTCGGGCGCGGCCATCTCCAGCCAGCGGTCATGCCACATGCGGATCTCTTCGCGCCATTCGGGATAGCGCTCGGCGGTGGCTAAGACGACTTGGGTAAAATTGCCGCCGCGGTCAACCTCGTCGTTCATCCCGTGCAGATCGACCTCGGAGAACATGGCGCGGCGGCGCGCCTCGCCGATCTCGGCGTCGTAAAACCGTTCCGGCTGCCATTCGATCAGGACGTTGCCGATGTCGAAAATCACCGCCTGTGGTTGCATGGTGCTGCCTTTCGTTGCCTCGAATTGACGCCTGTTCTGACAGGTCGTCGTAACCGGAACGCGGCCCCGGCCCGCCGCCTTACCCGGCCCGCGCCGCCGCCCGGATCTCGCGTTCCAGCGCCTCCAGAAAACGGGAGCGGTCGGCCTTTGTAAAGCCGCGTCCGCCGCCACCCGCGCCCAGCGGATTTGCCGCGCGCAGATCCGCCATCAGATCGCGCATCGCCAGTTGCTGGCCGATGTTGGCCTCGGTAAAGGCCTCGCCGTTGTGGCGCAGCACCCGCGCCCCGGCCTCGACGCATTTCGCGGCCAGCGGGATGTCCCCGGTCACCACCACATCGCCCGGCCCGCAACGTTCCGCGATCCACTTGTCGGCCTCGTCCGCGCCCTCGGCGACGATGACGTTCTCGACCAGCGGGTTGGCCGAGGGGCGCAGCCCGCCGTTGGAGACCACGTACATGGTGATCCGGTGTCGCGTTGCCACGCGTTCGGCCTCCGCCTTCACCGGGCAGGCATCCGCATCGATGTAGAGCGCGCCCATCGTCTCAGCGCCAGAGCGCGTCGGCGTGGAAGGCGACGTGATCCTCCATGAAGGAGGAGACGAAGAAATAGCTGTGATCGTAGCCTTTCTGCATGCGGAAGGTCGCCTCTTGCCGGTGCCCGGCAATGGCCTGCGCCAGCGCCTCGGGTTTCAGCAGGTCGAGGAACTGGTCATTCGCGCCCTGGTCGATCAGGATCGGCCCGTCGAAGCCGCCCGCGCGCATCATCAGGGTGGCATCGTGACGCGCCCAGGCCGCCTCGTCCTCGCCCAGATAGGCGGTCAGCTGCTTGCGGCCCCAGTCGCTGGCGGTGGGGTTGGCGATCGGCGCAAAGGCCGAGACCGAGCGAAACCGCCCCGGCAGGTTCATCGCCAGCGTCAGCGCGCCATGCCCGCCCATCGAATGCCCGGTGATTGCCTGCCGCTCCGGGTCGATGGCAAAATCGGCGTCGATCACCCGGGGCAGTTCCTCGGCGATGTAATCCCACATGCGGAAATGCGGCGCCCAGGGGCCTTCGGTCGCGTTCACGTAGAACCCCGCGCCCTGGCCCAGGTCATAGGCCTCGTCATCGGCCACGCCCGGCCCCCGCGGGGAGGTGTCGGGAAACACCAGCGCGATCCCGTGCTCGGCCGCCCAAACCTGCGCGCCGGCCTTGGTCATGGCGTTCTCATGGGTGCAGGTCAGCCCCGAGAGATACCACAGCACCGGCACCGGCCCGTCGTTCGCCTCTTCCGGCAGGAACAGGCCAAAGGTCATGTCGCATTGGCAGGTGTCGGAGGCGTGCCTGTACACGCCTTGCACGCCGCCGAAGGCGGCATTCTCGGACAGGGTTTCCATCATCGCGCACTCCTGTTTCGGTTTGTTTCTGGCTACCGGGTCGGCGCGGCGTGGTAAAGGGCGGGTGCCTCCGGCGGGAGTATTTGACAACGAGAAGAAGGGCTGGTCAGGGCTCCGTGACCCAGGCGATCACCACCGGCACCGTCAGGATGCTGGCCACGGTCGAGAACAGGATCGCCGCCGAGGCCCGGTGCGGCGCCACCCCGTAGTGCTGTGCCAGCATATAGACATTGCCGGCCACCGGCAGCGACGCGGCGGCGATCACGACGCTGGCCGAAAACCGGTCGAGCGGGAACAGAACCAGCACCGCCAGCGCCACGAAGGCCGGGTGCAGCACAAGTTTCGAGACCGACAGCCAGGCGGCGACCTGCACCCGCTCGGCCGATTTCCCGGCCAGCGAGGCGCCGATGGCAAAGAGCGCGCCGGGCGTGGCCGCCCCGCCGAGAATGGTCAGAAACTCGTTCATCGGCCCGGGCACCGGCAGCGACAGCGCCGACCAGGTCATGCCCAGCACGATCGACATGATCATCGGGTTGCGCAGCAGCCCGAGCCCCATCAACCGCAGCGTCGAGAGTTTCAGCCGCCCGTCGCGCCCGCCGTTGATCAGCATCACGATCAGCGAGGAAAACACCACAAGATCGGTCGTCAGCACCAGCATCACCGGCCCGATCGCGGCCTCGCCGAACAGCAGCACCAGCATCGGCAGGCCGAGGAACCCCACGTTGCCGATCACCGCGCATTGCGCCTCGATCGCGGCGGTGGGCACATCGACCCCGCGCAGGAAGGCAACCGCGGTGGCGATGCCGTAGACAAAGGCGGTGCCCCAGAGATATCCCACCACGAGCTTTCCGTTGAACACCTCCGACAGGGGCAGGTTCGCGGCAAAGCGGAAGATCATCGCGGACAGGGCGAAATAGAAGATGAACTTCGTCAGATAGGCGGTAGCCTCCTGACTGAAGAACCGGCTGCGCCCGGCCCAGTAGCCAAGACCGATGATGGCGAAAAACGGCAGGGTCCTGAGGAAGATCTCGATCATGCTGTATCGGTATCCGCAGGCGCGGCCCCCCGCAAGCGGCCTAGCCGCTGCCGATCAGGATCCCGGCCGCCAGCACCAGCGCGCCGCCCAGAACAACCTGGAAGGCCGCCCGGAAAAACGGCGTTTCCATATAGCGGTTCTGGATCCAGGCGATCGCCCAAAGCTCGAAGAAGACGACGATCATCGCCACAACAGTGGCGGTCCAGAAATCCGGGATCAGGTAGGGCAGGGCATGACCCAGCCCGCCCAGCGTGGTCATCACCCCCGAGGCGATCCCGCGCTTCATCGGCGAGCCGCGTCCGGAAATCTCGCCATCGTCCGAGGCGGCCTCGGTAAAGCCCATGGAGATGCCGGCCCCGACCGAGGCGGCGACACCGACAAGGAAGGTGGTCCAGGAGTCCTGGGTGGCAAAGGCGGTGGCAAAGATCGGCGCCAGGGTGGAAACCGACCCGTCCATCAGCCCGGCCAGCCCCGGCTGCACCCAGGTCAGCACGAACTGGCGATGCGCGGTCGCCTCTTCGGTGTCGCGGCTGTCGCTGTCCAGATGCGTTTCGCTCAACTGATGCGCGGTGTACTGATGCCCGGCCTCGGCAGCGGCCAGATCGCCCAACAGCTTGCGCGTGGCGGCGTCGCTGCTGCGCTTGGCTGCGGCGAGGTAAAAGCGCTCGGCGTCGCGCTCCATCATCCCGGCCTCCTCACGGATCCGTTCGATCCCGAGGTTTTCCACCAGCCAGACGGGGCGGCGCGCGTAATAGCCCGCCACATGTTCACGCCGGATCAGCGGAATGGTTTCGCCGAACCGCCGTTTGTGCGCCTCGATCAGCCGGGCGCGATGCTCGTCCTCTTCCTCGGCCATGCCGTCGAACATCTTGGAAGTGGCCGGGTAATCGGCGCGCAAACGCTCGGAATAGCCGCGATAGATCTGTGCGTCGTCCTCTTCCGAGGAGATCGCCAGGGCGAGGATTTCCTGTTCGCTCAGATCGCGGAACCGCTTGCGCGCGAAGAATTGCATGGTGCTGCCTCATTTTAGATTCGTTCTAGGTATTCGGGTCATCCGATATATTCAAGGGTCCGCAGGCGTCTTGCTGTTGCAACTGAACCAACCGGTTTATATCACGGAACCAAGCGCCAGCCGGAGGGATCTATGGGCGAAGCTTCGGATATTGTCAGGACCGGACGCAAGTTCGATCAGGTGCTGGCCGGCGCGCGCCGGGTATTTCTGGCTGATGGATTCGAGGGGGCCAGCGTGGATGACATCGCACGGGCCGCCGGCGTGTCCAAGGCCACGCTCTACAGCTATTTTCCGGACAAGCGGATGCTGTTCATGGAGGTGGCCAACAGCGAATGCGGCCTGATGGCCGAGCGGGCCTCGGCGCATATCGACGGATCCTTTCCCGTGCGCGAGGTGCTGACCGTCACCGGACGGCATATCCTGACCTTTCTTCTGTCCGAGTTTTCGCAGCGGATCTTTCGCATCTGCGTGGCCGAACGCGAACGTTTCCCCGAACTGGGCCGCGCCTATTACGCCAGCGGCCCGGCGATGGGCCGGGACCGGATCAGCGAATACCTGACCTGCGCGGTGGCGCGCGGCGAACTGGTGATCGAGGACATTCCGATGGCGGCCGAGCAATATCTGGAAATGTGCAAGGCCAAGCTGTGGACCCGCGCGGCCTTTGGCATCCAGACCGAATTCTCCGAGGAAGAGAAAGAGGATGTGGTGCGCCACGCGGTCGACATGTTCCTGGCCCGCTACGGTGCCTGAACCGTTGCGGGCGCGATCGGCGTCAGTCGATATCCGCGCTCAGTCGACCCGCCGTACCAGCAACTGGTTGCCGTCGCCGACCTTGGTCTCGAAGCGCTTGAGCTCCTTGACCAGATCGCTCAGCTTCTTCTTGCCATAGCTGCGGGTGTCGAAATCAGGGTTGGAGGCGGTGATGAACTGGCCGATCTGGCCCAGCGAATACCATTCGTCCTCCTGGTCGATGGCGTCCATGGCACGGATCACCAGCTTGTTCGGATCTTCCAGTTCCGCCGGCGCCTCGCTGTTTTCCACAGGCTTGGCCGGGGTCCTGGTTTTGGGTTTCTGCGGCTCCTGCATCAGGTTCTCGACATAGATGAACCGCTTGCAGGCCTTGACGAAGGCCGCCGGTGTCTTGCGCATGCCCATGCCGTAGACATCCAGCCCCTGTTCGCGGATGCGGCTGGCCAGCCGGGTGAAATCGCTGTCCGACGAGATCAGCACGAAACCGTCGAACCGGCCCGAGTGCAGGATGTCCATCGCGTCGATCACCAGCGCGATGTCGCTGGCGTTCTTGCCGGTGGTATTGGCGAACTGCTGGTGCGGGATGATCGCCAGCGCCGCGATCTTGTCCTTGGACCAGCCCTGCGGCGCGCCGCCGGAGAAATCGCCGTAGATTCGCCGGATGCTGGCCTCGCCGAACGAGGCGATCTCCTCGAAGATGGCCTCGGCGTATTTGGCCGAGATGTTGTCGGCGTCGATCAGCACCGCGAGCAGCGGTGTATTCGGTTTTTCAGCCATAGGCGAAACTCCCCAATTCGGGATTGAAATTGTACGATCCGGCGCGCCGGTGCAATGGCTCAGAGTGGACGGAACATCACCAGCGCGTCGACATAGCCCTGCGCCGGGTGACGATAGGCGCCGGGCAGGCGACCGACGATGTCGAACCCGGCACGTTGCCAGATGTCGATGGCCCGGGTGTTGGTCGCGATCACGAAATTGTACTGCATGGCGCGGAACCCGACCTCGCGCGCCCGGTCGAGCGACTCGGCCAGCATGGCGCGCGCGATGCCCTTGCCCTGTGCCGTGCGCGCGGTGACATAGCCGCAGTTGCAGACATGATCGCCCCCGCCCATGGCATTGGGCTTCAGGTAATAGGTGCCCAGAGGTGCGCCCTCGGCCTCGGCCAGCAGGACGGTGTTGGCGGGCGCGAACCAATAGGTAAGCGCCGCCGCGCGCGTCATGTCGCGCGGCAGCGCATAGGTGTCGCCGCCCCGGATCACCGGTTCCAGCATCGCCCAGATCGCATCGTCATCGGCGCGCGTTGCAGGCCGGATGGTCACGTTGTTCATTGTTTTTCCCGCAATGGGCCTGTGCGAACCCGCCTCAGTATTCCACCACGGCGCGGATCGATTTGCCCTCGTGCATGAGGTCAAAGCCCTTGTTGATCTCGTCGAGGCTCAGCTTGTGGGTGATCATCGGGTCGATCTCGATCTTGCCGTCCATGTACCAGTCGACGAACCTCGGCACATCCGTCCGCCCCTTGGCGCCGCCGAAGGCGGTGCCCTTCCAGACCCGGCCGGTGACCAGCTGGAACGGGCGGGTGGAGATCTCGGCCCCCGAGGGCGCCACCCCGATCACCACCGACACGCCCCAGCCCCGGTGCGAGCATTCCAGCGCGTCGCGCATCACCTGCACGTTGCCGGTGGCGTCGAAGGAGTAATCGACACCGCCGATCTGGTCTTTCTCGGTCTTGGTCAGCTCGACGATTTCCTGCACCACCGGGCGCTGCGCCTTCATCGGATTGATGAAATGGGTCATGCCGAATTTCTTCGCCATCACCGCCTTGTCGTCGTTCAGATCGACCCCGATGATCATGTCGCAACCGGCCATGCGCAGGCCCTGGATCACGTTGAGGCCGATGCCGCCAAGGCCAAAGACCGCCGCCGTCGCGCCGATCTCGACCCCGGCTGTATTGATCACCGCACCGATGCCGGTGGTGACGCCGCAGCCGATGTAGCAGATCTTGTCGAAGGGGGCGTCCTCGCGCACCTTGGCCAGCGCAATCTCGGGCATCACCGTGTGATTGGCGAAGGTCGAGCAGCCCATGTAGTGATAGATCGGCGTGCCATCCAGCATTGAGAACCGGGTGGTGCCGTCGGGCATCAATCCCTGGCCTTGCGTGTTGCGGATCGCGGTGCACAGGTTGGTCTTGCCGCTGAGGCAGGAGGCGCATTCGCGGCATTCCGGCGTGTAGAGCGGGATCACGTGATCGCCGGGCTTGAGCGTGGTCACACCCTCGCCCACCTCGAGCACGACGCCGGCGCCCTCGTGGCCGAGGATGGCGGGAAAGATCCCCTCCGGGTCGGCGCCGGAGCGGGTGAACTCGTCGGTATGACAGATGCCGGTCGCCTTGATCTCCACCAGAACCTCGCCCGCCTTCGGGCCGTCCAGGTTCACCTCCATGATTTCAAGCGGTTTTCCGGCCTCAAGGGCCACGGCGGCACGGGTGCGCATGGTCAGATACCTCCAAAGAATTTGCCGGGACCCTGCGGCAAAGCGGGCCGGGTTTCAATGTCCATTCAGCCGGACCGGCCGGAACTTGCCTCGTCGAAACCGACGGTTTGGGTCGGAACCGCGCCATGCGGGGCGACTCGACTCCCGCCGGGTGGAGAGTATATGAGAGAACAAAATAGGAACAAATCTGGATCTCCGCCGATCATGCCGAAACGTCGGATCCTCTCGCTGTGGTTTCCCCGCCTTGCCGCCGAGCGGGCGCTGCGCCTGGCGCGCGGGGCGCTGGAGGGGCCGCTGGCCGTGGTCGAGGAGCGCGCAAACATGCAGGTCGTCGCATCGCTGGATGCGGCGGGCGAGGCGGCCGGGCTGCGCCTGGGGCAGCCGTTGCGCGATGCCCATGCGGTCTGCGCCGGGCTGGCGACCCGGTCCCGCGATCCGGCGGGCGAGGCGGCTTTCCTGACCGCGCTGCGGCGCTGGGCCGGCAAGTTCAGCCCCTGGGTGGGCGAGCAGGCCCCGGACGGGCTGATGCTGGACCTGACCGGCTGCGCGCATCTCTTTGGCGGCGAGGCGGCACTGCTGGAACAGGTCGAGGCGGATTGCGCCGCCATGGGGCTGAGCCTGCGGGCGGGGCTGGCCGATACCCCGGGCGCGGCCTGGGCGTTGGCGCGTTTCGCCGGGCAGGCGGCCGGATCGGAACGCTCGGGCGATGCCATCGACCAGGAGGCGCGCGCCACCCGCTCCCGCGCCGGCAAGCGGCGGCACTGGACCCGCGGCGGCGCGGCGCCGGGCCTGGCCGCGACCGGCGCGGGCGCGCCCCGGATCGCCCCCCCGGGCAAGGCCTATGGCGCGCTGTCGCCGCTGCCGGTGGCGGCGCTGCGGCTCGACCCCGACACGGTGGCGCAGTTGAACCGGCTGGGGCTGCGGCGGATCGGCGATCTGCTGGGCCAGCCGCGCGCCGGGCTGGCGCGGCGCTTCGGCAAGGGGCTGGTGCACCGCCTGGACCAGGCCATGGGCAGCGCGCCCGAGCCGGTCTCGCCGGCGCGCCCGGAGCGGCGGTTCGCCGTGCGGCTCACCCTGCCCGAGCCGATCGGGCTCAAGGCCGATCTGCTGGCCGGGATCGACCGGATGCTGCCCCGGCTCTGCGCCGGGCTGGAGGCGGCGGGGCAGGGCGCGCGGCAGGTCCGGCTGGAGGCGCATCGCACCGACCGCGCCGCCGAGGCGATCACCGTGGGGCTGGCCCGCCCAGGCCACGACCCGGCGCGCATCCGCCCGCTGCTGGAGCTGAAGCTCGACGGTATCGACGCCGGTTTCGGCATCGACATGCTGCGGCTCGAGGTCACCCGGGCCGAGCCGGTGCATGCCCGCACCGCCGTGGGCCATATGCAGGCCGGCCAGACGGCGCGGACCCGGCTGGAGGACGGCGCGGCTCTGGACGATCTGCTGGGGCGGCTGGGCGCGCGGGTGGGCATGGAGGCGATCACCCGCCGCCACCCGGCCGCCAGCCATATCCCCGAGAAAACCGCGCAGGTGCTGGCCGCCGCCTGGTCCGAACCGGCGGGCGCCTGGCCCGCGCCCGCCGCGCCGCGCCCGCTGCTGCTCTGGCCGCCCGAGCCGGTGCTCGCCCCCGACGCGCCGGATCTGCCCGCCGGGTTTCGCTGGCGCGGGCGCGACCGGGCGGCGGTGGCCGCCGCCGGGCCGGAGCGGATCGCGCCGGAATGGTGGCTGGACGATCCCGCCTGGCGCAGCGGGGTGCGCGATTACTGGGCGGTCACCACGCGGGACGGCGACCGGTTGTGGCTGTTCTATGCCCATGGCGCGACGATGTCCCCGGGATGGTTCTGTCACGGGCGGTTCGCCTGAGCTTTCGCGGCAGCGGTGCCGACAGGCTTGATTTGGCGCAAAGACCGCGTAACGTGTCTCCATGAACATGCAGACGCCCAGCGGGTATCCCCACGGCTCCGCCCCGGCCCAGGTCGCCTTCGACCGCCGGGAACTCTCTGTCATCCTGTCCGTCTATGGC
>Ga0209692_10006036_pt1 | contig 10141 bp, 9 predicted proteins | sample tdDd472_FD_187129 | JGI IMG/M metagenome (GOLD analysis project Ga0209692, IMG submission 187129) | Marine sediment microbial communities from the Atlantic coast under amendment with organic carbon and nitrate - tdDd47.2 (SPAdes)... | ecosystem: Environmental > Aquatic > Marine > Coastal >...
TTATGACTATTGAACCATGCCAGGTTGCAGTCATGAATCAGAAAAACTTCCGGCATATCCTCAATCGTTTTCCTGCCTTGCAGGTATTTTTCTATAAGCTTCTTGTCAGCAGAATCACTAAAATGAATACGAAGCGGGCGGAAGAGCTATCGTCGGGTATGGTTGGGCAGCTTTCTGATATATCAGCTGTGGAGCTTTGCCAAATGATTAATTCGAATCAAAAAACTGGTAAACTCAATCTTGAGAGTGAAGAGAAAAGATCCGTAATTATGTTTAACGAAGGTGAAGTGGTGTATGCCGAGATTGATGGATTATTTGGCCAGGAAGCCTTTTACCACGTTCTTGCAATTGAAAACGGAAGGTTTAATTTTAGTCAAGGTTTGAGGGGACAGGAAAAATCATTGGATGTTCTCGGTGGTTTTATGGGTATGCTCATGGAAGGGATGAAACGCCTTGATGACTCATCCGGTTGATATATTTCCATCATTGATAAAAAACCTAACATATTCAGTTGAATATGTTAGGTGCTATCGGTCAATTACCCATTGTCGATCCACAAAGAATTCATTCAGATGAGATTCTTTTTCTAAAATGAAAGGCCTAATGAGTAGAAGGCAGCTAAAAAAGGAAGTTTTATCAATATTGCAAAAATCCAGTCTTGATGCGATATTTCAAGACTTAGAGAGTTATCAAGACCATCGTCTTCTCAATCCCCTTTTTATAGCACTTTGCCATCCTGTTGAGCGAGTGAGGTGGCATGCCGTGTGCGTATTCGGATGGCTTGTGCCAGCAATGGCAGAGAATGACTTGGAGGCAGGCAGGATCGTTATGCGACGTTTTCTTTGGTCGCTCAATGATGAATCAGGAGGGATAGGATGGGGAGCACCTGAAGCCATGGCGGAAATAATGTGTCATAGTTCTCTTCTTCGTAAGGAATACCTGCATATGCTTGTCTCCTATATGCGTGAAGATGGCGAGGCTCTTTTTGAGGATGGCAATTATCTCGAGTTACCAATGCTACAACGAGGTTTATTATGGGGGGTTGGTAGGTTGTGTCAAGACCATCCCAGGGAGATGGTTGAACGTGAGATTGTTGCCGATGTGTCGGCATACCTAGAATCCTCAGACATTCATGTGATTGGTTCAGCGATCTGGTGCTTAGGTCTGCTTGATGTGGAGAGTGGGTTGGAAAAGATTCGGCCTTTTTTACAATGCAATAAAGAAATATCTTTTTTCTTCAATAAAAATATTCAACTGCTATCAATAGCCGAACTTGCCAAGAGTGCTTTAAAAATGCCAGTAAAAAAACCTTTTTAGTTTCCGACTGACAAATATCAAGAAATACCCAACCCCGGTAAACTGGAAATAAGCCGGGATAAGTGCCTTGGCGGTATTGTTCAAGTTATTAATTTCAATAGTACCTCCCGTTTTCTTGTTTTTTATTGCAGGCTTTAAGGAGTAAGGCACTAATTATAGTTTGTAGGAATGCTGGGCAAAGACTAGAGCAAGAATAGCAAATCACTTATTCGAGTTCTGGATTAGAGGATACCTTTAGGCATTGGTGGTACATTGTTACATCCTAGTGTAAAACCACCATCCATGCATAGCCTTGCCCCGGTTATATAGGTGGCTTCAACGGCTAAAAAATATACACAATCAGCTACTTCTTCTTGAAAACCGGTACGTCCAAGTAGAATATCTTTATGGATATTTTCTTTTTCTTGTTCACTCAGAGCTGCCCAGCCACGAGTGCCTTCGCCATGCCTGCTCTGAACGAGACCAATTTGTAACTCATTGACACGAACAGAGGGGGCAGCATCTCGAGCCCAGGTTTCGGTGAACGATTGTATGGCCTTGTTGGCCGCACTGTATCCATCATTGAAAAAAACTGCTGCCGGGCCACTTCTGCCAGTGATCCCAGCAATTGAAGAAATATTGACGACTCCTCCACCAGTTCTTCCTTGCATGAGCGGGAAGAGGTGATGGAAAAGAAGCCATTTAGATTTTAGCGTTGTATCGAATTCCACGTCCCACTGATCCTCATTATGAGGGAGATCATAGCTGCCGTGGACAACAGGCATTCCTCCTCGTTCGATATTGTTAATGAGAAAATCGAGCGATTTTGTTTGGGCCTTTATGAATTCGGAGAGTTTAATTACATCATCTTTTTTACGCAGGTCGGCGTGGAATAAAAAATATTTGAATCCAGCTGCGGAAAATTCTTTCTCCATATCTACGATTGACTCAGGCCAGTCATAAACCGGCAGAATCAGAGTTGCACCATGGTTAGCAAATTTACGGGCTATCGACCTGCCTATTTGGCGTGAGGCCCCTGGTATGATAACTGTTTTCCCATGTAATCGCATGGACTGAATTTTCACAAAATTGAATTAAGAAACGGTGGCTCGGGTTCATTGATGGACTTGTCAGCACCATTTTGATGCATTAAGCCGAACATTGCAAGTATGTTCCCATCCATACACAACTGATAATCATCGGTGGCCAGGATATTATTATTCACGGGATTTATGAGTCGCGCAGAAATGTATAATACTCTGTTTGTTCGGGATATAGTACCGGCCAGTATAGCTTGGGCCTCTTGTCCCTCTTTGAGTTGTGCAAGGTTCCTCGATAAAATAGTTTCCCCGGACTTAGGTTCTATATTGATAGTATTGGAAAGTTTCATCTCTCTGACTGTATAACCTATCTGGACGAGTCTGGAAGCGATGTGTTCCTGCAGTACACGGCCAAAGCGTGATGTTTGCTGAAGGTCATTGTTGTCCACAAAGGTGGTAACTATAATTGGCATTTCCGGGTGACGCGGTATAAGGGGGGGCAATGCTCTCTTTGCCAGATTATCAGCGATGGTGTAAGAAAAATCTATTAAGTTCGTGTTGGCCCCAAGGATATTTTCTAAACGGGTGCAATTGAAAGACGAGCAACCGCTGTTAAAAAAAAGTAAGGAGACTAAAACCGTCGCCATGATAAGCTGCGATAGCTGGAAACGAAAGGTGAAAGGGGGGGCAATCTTATATGGTATCATGGGTTTTTGTCCTCTACATCTCTGTTTTGTCATAAGAGATTGCACTGTCATCTAAGTAAGTAGTTGAGCCTGTTGCTCTTGGTAATAATCCGAGTTGCTCTTGGTTATAAGGAGACTTCCCGCTGGAAAGCATAATGGTATTTGTTTGAGGCATACTTTCCTGGTACTGGAAGAAATCGTTATCGTTGATATAGTAGATATCAGATGATCTGAATGTATATCTGTCATCGGTTGTCATTGAGGTAGTTATGATGATCTCGTAATGACCACTGGTAACCATACTGCTATTGGCTATATCAGCACCTGCACCAATTGCAAGGATTATAAGCTCAGTTGGGGCATTGTACAAAACCGCAACAGCTGCGGAGAGGCCCGTCAGCACACCTGGCTGAATGCTGCGGACACGGTCTGTGTTGCGATGAACTATCTGCACTTTATACTGGAGCGTTAACGCATTTTCATCTGGTCTGCTTTTTGTTGGGACACCATATCCGAAAAGCTTGGTGATGAGCAAATCGCGGAACCCTTCGTCGAAGCTGCTCGTTTCATACGCCTTGCAGGGAATTGAATCGTCTCCACAAGTCTCTTTAACAAAGACAGCTTTATGAACATTATCCGTCATAATAAGTTCGTTGTTGATGCGATTGGCCAAGTCTGTTGCGAGTACTTCCCAGTGAGAAGAAGCCTGCATCTTTTTCTGTTGGGAATAGGGGTAAGTAATGGGTTCGGGGATTCGGCTGCTGCAACCACAACAAAGAAAAATTATGAGAACATAGGGCAAATACGACTGCATAAGAATCTCCGCTGAATAAGGTGTTGGAAAGTTAATTGTTTGTTTTTAAGAGAATTAATTTCGTTAGCACCGTTATCCAAAAATATAGGTGAAATGTTTTCTTTCATAAAGACTGTATCGGACTGTCTGAGAAAAAGTAAAGAGAAATATAGTATTATCATGAGGACAGTATGGATTGTCTACAATGGTCATTTAAATGTGCTTTTAGAAAAAAAGTAATTGAATATTTAGGGGAATAAATAGCTATCTTGATCTTACACGCAATTGATACTTATATTATTTGATAAATCGAGGTTTTGGTAAAGTGGGACAATGTAGTCTCCATTCTCAACAAATATTTAGGCATAACTTGGGGGCTAACATAAAATAATGTCAATCGATTTACATACACATTCGACAACCTCTGATGGGACTATGAGTCCCGCTGATCTTGTTAAATATGCCTATAAAAAGGGTTTGTCTGCAATTGCAATTACTGATCATGACACTATTGATGGGATAGATGAAGGTGTTGCTGCCGGTAATATCTTGGGCATAGAGGTTGTGCCTGGGATTGAATTGAGTGTCAAGTATTCTGATCATAATGTTCATTTACTCGGATACCTCTTTGACTGTCATAATGAAGAGCTGCTCCTTGCCTTGAAGCAGTTGCAGATTGGAAGATACGAGCGGAATAAAAAAATCATTGCTAAACTTAATGAGCTTGGCCTCACTATTCAATTCAGTGAATTGAAAAAAACTGCCGGATCTGGGCAGAATGGACGACCTCATATAGCTCGCCTTATGATTCAGAAAGGTTTTGTGAAAACTATGGATGAGGCGTTTGAAAAATATCTAGGGCAAGGCGGGCTTGCCTATGCTTCCAGATTTGTCTATGGTGTGGGTGAAGCAATTGCTCTTATTAAAAACGCTGGGGGTGTTGCAATTCTTGCTCATCCATTTCAATTAGATAAAGCAACTAATGATTTTCCCAATGACGTGTATCAGCTTCGTGATATGGGGTTAGATGGAATCGAGGCATATTATCCAACTCATTCCCGGCAATTTAGAAAACGCCTTATAGCTCTGGCCGAAAAAAACTCTCTACTCTTAACTGGCGGAAGTGATTTTCATGGCAGTATCAGACCCGGAACAACCCTCGCCGGAGGGAAAAATGTCTCGGTTCCCTCGGAACTGTTAATCAAAATGAAAGAACGTGTGATGTTAAACAGCAATGCTCACCGAATAAACTAAGCTTTAAAAAGGTAAATTATGACGATGTATTCAATCCTTGTAGTAGACGATGAACCAAATTATCTCGTTGTGTTGTCCGAGTTGTTAAAAGATGAAGGATTCGAAGTTTTTACTGCTTCTGATGGTATACAGGGACTTGAAATTGTAGACGAAGTTGACTTGGATATCGTTATTACTGATATGCAGATGCCTGGTATGAATGGGTTGCAGTTTCTGGAAAAGGTCAAAGATAAAAATGAGCATCTTCCGGTTATGGTCATAACGGCATTTGCGGAAATCGATAAAGCGGTAGCTGCGATGCAGGCTGGTGCTTACAATTATCTCGCCAAACCGTTTTCCAATGATGAGCTTATCATCACTATCAAAAAAGGTGTGCAACACTATGCTCTCATTCGTGAGAACACACGTTTAAGGGATGAAATTAAAGGAAAAAGCGGATTCAGTGGCATGGTTGGGAAAAATCCGAAAATGTTACAGGTTTATCAACTTATAGAAAAGGTATCACCAACGCATGCATCGGTATTGATAACTGGCGAGAGTGGTACTGGTAAGGAGCTGGTGGCTAAGGCAATTCATATGAACAGTCCGAGAGAATCTCAGCCTTTTATTGCGGTTAATTGTGCCGCACTATCTGATAATTTGTTGGAGAGTGAACTCTTTGGTCATGAGAAAGGCGCCTTCACCGGAGCTGTAGCCATGCGAAAAGGACGTTTTGAGCTTGCTGAGAATGGAACGATATTTCTAGATGAGGTTGGTGAAATTCCCCTTGCATTACAGTCGAAATTACTGAGAGTCCTTCAGGAAAAAACCTTTGAGCGTGTAGGTGGGGGTAAAACCATAGAAGTGGATGTCAGAATCATCAGTGCTTCTAACAAGGATTTGCGGGAGGAAGTTGGCAAGGGGCAATTTAGAGAGGATCTTTTTTATCGTCTCAATGTGATTCCTGTCATGCTTCCAGCTCTTAGAGAGCGAATGGATGACATGCGTTTATTGGCTGAGTTCTTTGTCGAAAAATACAAAAAGGAACTGGCAAATCCTAATCTAAAGATTTCAGCAGATGCATTGAAATTGCTTATGAAACTCCCTTGGGAGGGCAATATCAGAGAACTAGAAAATACAATAGAGAGAGCAGCAATCCTCTGTTCAAATGATGTTATTGAGGCCGAAGATGTGCAGCCTGATACTCTATATAGCGAGGCGCGGCCGGCCTGGGGACAGGATGTAGATCTCCGGCAGATAATACCTGAGGATGCCGGGTTAAACGAGGTACTGTATGCTGTTGAGAAAAAAATGCTGACCCAGGCACTTTCAGATACTGATTATATACAGGCCAGGGCAGCTGAAAATTTAGGAATTACTAAAAGTCTTCTCCAGTACAAAATGAAAAAATATCAAATAAATAAGAAAAAATAAGAATGATATTTATGGCTTACCCAAGTTCTTGATCTTCTGCTTTTTGGCCGGAAACACCCCAGTGTAGTTTGTTCCGGAGGATTGTAAAATAATCGCGGGTAGATGAGACGATGAGCTTGAGAAAGTGTTCTGCTGTTTCAATTTCCAGTTCGTCTTGATTCTTCATTTCCCAGAAGGCCTGACCATCGATTATTATCTGTGCACGTTCTATATCATTGCCGGCATCATAGCGGGTTTTGATACGTTTTTCTGCTGGTAGAATAATCGGTCTGCTGCTGAGCATGAAGGGGCAGATTGGGGTTACAGTGATAGTCGCAAGACCTGGGTAAACCAGTGGCCCGCCAGCTGAAAGATTATAGGCGGTTGATCCGGTGGGGGATGAAAAGATGAGACCATCGGCCTTATAGGATGTGATGTATTCCTCATCGGCTTTGGTCGATAGACGGAGTAGTCTATCAAGGACGTTTTTGGTGATCACCACATCATTTAGTGCGTAGCGGTAGTCGGTTTCCTGTCCATCTGACACAAGTCGAGTTTTGAGCATGAGTCGGTTTTCAATAGTTAACTTGCCGTTTAAAATACATTCGAGTGCCTGTATGGTCTCATTTTCGGTGAGTTCGGTAAGAAAACCAAGGTTACCGAGATTTATGCCGAGCACAGGAATTCCATGACGGGCGGCTTTTTCGGCAATGTGCAACAGCGTACCATCGCCACCAAGCACAATAATCATATCTAGGTCAGGTGTAATAGAATTCAACGAAACGTTGATGTTTCGTTTTTGCAACCAGCTTGTCAGTGTTTCTGCGTACTGGTCTGACCGAGCATCATCTATTTTGGTAATGATAGCAATATAGCGGAGCCTTAGGCTAATTTCCGATCGAAAAGGGGTCGTATTGTATGTCATTCTATTTCGCCTAATTGTTTCGATCTGATAACTGCTGATTCGACAACGTCCATTATGATGCCATGGAAACCGACTTTTTCAAGAACATGGATAGCAGTAATGGCTGTTCCCCCTGGAGATGTTACTTTGCCCCTCAGTGCTGCAGGATGTTCGCCACTTTCTTTTAGGAGCTTGACTGAGCCAGATACCGTTTGGAGTGCCAACTTTTCAGAAACAACACGGGTAAGCCCAGATTTAACTCCGGCATCGATCAGGGCTTCAACAAAGGAAAAAACATAAGCAGGACCAGATCCGCTAAGACCGGTCACGGCGTCAAGATGAACCTCGTCCAGGATGACCACTTCACCAACGGCGAGAAAAATTTCCTCAGCTGCCTTCAACTCTTCGTTGCTGACATTGTTATTCCTACTTAGAGCGGAGGCGCCTTCCAGTACGAGTGCTGGAGTATTTGGCATGACTCTGATAATTTTTGTTTCAGACTTGCCAATTATTCCCAAATAAAAAGAAATCGGCAGACCGGCTGCAATGCTAATCAGAATATGTTGCGGCTGCACACGTTCTCGGCAATCCTCCAGGAGGGATTTCATGGTCTGTGGCTTGACCGCAAGGATTATGATTCGGCAGTTTTCAAATATTGGCACATTACTGTGATAGGTTTTAACCGAATAGGTTTGCTCCAGATGTTCCCGTCGAAAATCATTGGGCTCAGCTACGAGGATATCGATTTCCTGGTAAAGACCAGAGGCGATTATCCCTCTAATTAACGCTTCAGCCATCTGACCGCCGCCTATAAAACCTATTTGCTGTGTCATAAATTTTCCTAAATAGATAGATTAATCCGGAAGGATGAAAAAAGATTTATATGCAATCATAATCGGTTTCAGGTAAATATCAAATTCGATACATTTATTCAATCATATATATGGAACTGCTTACTCTAATTGGGAAAGCTTCCTGTCTTTTAAATATTGTAAAAATCAAACAAGGGGTAGTAATGATACATAAAGACTTATTGGAAATTTTGGCCTGTCCGCAATGTAAGGGACCAGTTAAATTGAAAGATGAAGATGGGTTGGTATGTGAAAAATGTATGCTTTTATATGAAATTAAAGATGATATACCTATTATGCTCATCGATAAAGCCAAAAAACTTGAGTAAGTTTACTCCAATTAATTGAGACCGTTACAGAATTCTATTTTTATGATGATATTGCATAGGTTTCGAATCTGAACTGGAGGAGTAAGATGTCCTTTGCTGAAAAATCCCATAAGTTGTTTGAGCGTTTCATTACTCCAGGAGACCATGCAAGCAGTGATTATTTTAGCGTGATAAATGAGCTTTTTACAAAAAAAGTAAGTGAAGGTGAAGTGTGGCAACAGGCAATTGATGCTGCATATCAACTCGTCTTGCTGGAGGTTCTAGAAAAATCATGTGACGCAACGCAGACTATTGCCTTTGGGACTTCAGGATGGCGTGGCATATTAGGTAAAGATATAAATTGTCACTCAGTCGCGCTGGTTACTGCAGCAATAATTCAAATGTATGTAGCGGTGGACAGTGACCCAGAGCTTGGTTCTTTACTTGGGGTTAAAAGTCTTAGCGAAGCAAGAAGACGAGGTTGTGTACTCGGTTTTGATAACAGGTTTGCAGGAGAGTTACTGGCCTGCCAGGTAGCTTCAGTTCTGTCAAATTCCGGTTTCACCGTCCATTACGCTGGAGAGTCCACTACAGGAGTACTTTCTGCTGCGGTGCTTGAATACCACGCAGCTTTATCGATAAATCTAACTCCTTCCCACAATCCTTTGGAGTATGGTGGGTACAAATTCAACGCAGCTGATGGCGGACCCGCGGCATCGGAGCTTACTAAAAGGATAACCAGCAATGCTGGTAAACTTGTTCGTGGAGGTTTTGCTCATAAAATAATTCCTTGCAGGAATACGAAGGATATTGAAGCACTTGACAATGTCAAATGTTTTCATTCGCTTGATACCTGGAAGAATCTTGTCCGAAAGAATCATCAGTCACATGGGCTGGATTTAGAAGCAGCCGTTTCTACGTTCTTAAATCGCAATGATATAGTTATCGCCATTGATTGTGTTCACGGTTCCAGCCGTTTACATATCCACGAGCTTTTTAATTATAGTACTAGCCCAAGATTGATTTTGATTCGGGATAATGCTGATGTGACATTTGGCGGGGTAGCACCTGAGCCATCCACAGCTAATATGAAAAGAGTGGTTAGGGAGTTGGCGAGCAGAGATGAATCACTTAAGTTGGGCGCAATCATAGATCCAGATGGTGACAGGATAAGGTTTACTGACGGGAAAACTGAAATCGGTATGAATCAATTTGGTGCCATGGCCTATCACTTCCTGCACGAATTCAAAGGTAAGAAAGGCATGGTAGCTAAAACGGTGGCTACCTCTAATCTGGCTAACAGTATTGCAGAGGGTTTAAGAGAGGAAATCTTTGAACCGAGTGTCGGGTTTAAAAATTTCAAACCGGTTATCGGCAAAGCTCTAGTTTATTTTGAAGAGTCTGACGGTATTTCAATAATTGGCCATACTCCAGAAAAAGATGCCTATATAGGGCTGCTTCTCGCGTTGGAAATGATGCTTGAAACCAAAATGTGTTTAGGCGATTATCTGCAAGTGATTGAAAACAATTTTGGCGAGTATTATCCCGATCGTGACGGGGTTGAGGTGCGTGTCAAAGGCGATAGATTGCAGTCACTACTAGGCCGTCTTGAAAAAT
>Ga0209692_10006040_pt1 | contig 10138 bp, 6 predicted proteins | sample tdDd472_FD_187129 | JGI IMG/M metagenome (GOLD analysis project Ga0209692, IMG submission 187129) | Marine sediment microbial communities from the Atlantic coast under amendment with organic carbon and nitrate - tdDd47.2 (SPAdes)... | ecosystem: Environmental > Aquatic > Marine > Coastal >...
AGGATTGCATGACTCACCGCCTGATCTTGTGCGCGATCGCGCTCGCGAGCGCTGCGACCGCGCAGCACCGCGGTCCCGACGCACCCCGCGCCGCGTTCGCCGCCGACCTGGTGCAGGCTGGGTTCTCACTGCGGTGGGACTTCGAGACTGGCACCGTGGCCCGTGTGGCCTGGCCCGAGGGCCCCGCGGTGGCCGGCAGCGCCGCAGCCGCCGCGCGGGTGGCCTTCGGCGAGACCCTCCGCCCCTTCCTCGACCCCACGCTGGTGGTCGCCGACGACGCCCAGTTCGCACCCCTCGCGGGGCCGTCCTTGGTGCCCGACGGGACCCGCGATCTGGGCAACGGGCGCGTGCGGGTCGACTACCGCCAGCGCGCGGGCGCGCTGAACGTGCTCCAGGCTGGGGTCAGCGTCGAGGTCGCCTTCGACGGCGAGGGCTGGCGCCCGGTCGTCGCGCGCTTGCGCTACTTCCCCGGGATCCCCGCCGAGGCCGAGCGTCCGCTGCCGGCGGGGGTCGCCGAGCAGCTGCTCGAGCGCTACCCCGGCTACGAGACCGCTGACTTCAGCGTCGAGACCCTGGTCACCCGCGGCGTGCTCCCCACCGCCGACGGCTTCCGCCCCGTGTTCGTGGTCACCGCCTTCGAGCCGCCGGTCACCTCGTGGCAGATCCACGTCGACGCCAACGGCGAGGAGCTCAGTCGGCACCCGGTGTCGTGCACCGCGACCGCCGACGGCCAGGCCTACGCCAAGAACCCGGGCGAGACCCCCCGCGCGCTGAGCCGCCTGCAGCGGCTCTACGTGCACCAGGGCGCCAACCGCGTGACCACGGACAACCAGGGCAACCACAACCTGACCGGCATGGTGAGCCTCGACGACGGCCTCGCCGGTCCGCTGACCCGCGTGTTCGTCAGCCGCGACGACGAGCTGCAGTACACGGGCCCGGCCGACATTCGCCTGAACCCGGGCGAGAACGAGGCGGCGCAGGACGAGCTGGCGGGCTTCTTCAACCTCACCGACTTCAACCGCCACGTGCAGGCGACCTACCCGCGCTTCCAGGGCTCCAACGCCGCCCAGACCCGCTTCGCGCTCTCCGTGCGCTACAAGGACGGCAACGGCAACCCGGTGCAGAACGCGTTCTTTACCCCGCAGAACGTGAACGCCGGCGGCGAGAGCTTCACCGGGCTGATCGCGATGGGCACCTTCGGCAACCGCGAGGCCGCGCGCTCGTCGTCGGTGTGCCAGCACGAGTACTGCCACGCCCTGTTCAGCGAGATCGTGCAGCTCTCGGGCAGCTCGCAGGCCGGCGGACTCAACGAGGGCCTCGCCGACTACCTGCCCAGCGCCTTCAAGGACGACCCCCTCGTCGGCGGCTGGCTGGTGGGCAACAACAACTCGATCCGCGACCTGACCCAGCGCCGGGTGTGGCCCAACGACGCCCCCAACGGAGAGGTGCACCGCGTGGGCCATATCTTCGCCGGCGCGCTGTGGCGGGCGCGGACGGCGGCCGCCAACCGCGCACCCGTCGAGCGCTTCCAGATCGACCAGGCCGTGGTCGAGGGTCTGTTCCGCCTCAACGACCAGCCCGACCTGATGGACGCCCGCGACGCGATCCTCGAGGGCGACCGGGTGGTGAACCAGGGCGCCAACCGGGTGACCCTCTCCGACGCGTTCAACGAGCACGGGATCGGCCCCGCCGCGCAGAACGACGGGCCGACCCTCGACGCGCTCCCGGCGGAGACCGTCCGCGTGGGCGAGACCCTCGAGGTCCAGCTGAGCATGCGCGACCCCGACGGCGATCCCCTGCGGGTCGGCTTCAGCACCCTCGACAACGCCAGCTACGACGAGGCCACCGAGACCTTCCGCTTCACCCCGGACGCGACCCAGGTCGGCACGGAGCAGGTGACGTTCACCGCCAGCGACGAGGAGCTCTCCGACAGCCAGACCCTCGAGATCACGATCGAGGCCGCGCCGCCCACGCCCGCCCCGACCCTCGGCAGCGGCACGACCGCCGCGCCCGCGACGACGGCCAACGCGCCTGCCTCTGCACCGCGCAGGGGCGGCGGCGGCGGCGGCGGCGGCTGCAGCCTCGGCGCGCCCGGCTCGGCGGGCGGGCTGTGGGCCCTGGCCTTGCTGGCGGGCCTCGTCGCCCTCCGTCGCCGCAGCTAGCCGGGGTGGGCCCCGATCAGCGTCGGCGGCCGTTGCCGCCTTCGAGGGTCGTCTTGAGGTTGGCGAGGTAGCCGCCGAGGATCCGCGCGTTCTCGCGAGCGAAGACCGCCTCGGCGGGCTTGCGGAACAGGCGCGGGATCCCCATGCGCAGGGTCAGGTCGTTGACCAGGTCCATGCGCGCGCCGCCGCCGCTGGGCTGGATCGTCCACGAGCCGTGGAGCTCGGAGTTGCCGAGGCCGGGCAGCGAGTCCCAGCGCAGGATCCGCGCGTCGGGCTCCTGGGTGTAGCGGCACACGTAGTCGACGAACAGCGAGACCTTGGCGACGCCGACCTTCTTGGTGATCCAGCGCCAGTCGTCGCCATGGGGCTCGACCGAGGCCAGCCCCGAGAGGTGGCGGCTGGAGTCGAGCACGTCGCACACGAGGGCGTAGGCGGCGTCGGGGTCGACCGCGACGTCGACGCTGCCGCGGAAGGGGGAGTGCAGCTCGATCACGCGGGTGGCTCGGCGCCGAGGAAGCGGCGGGTGATTCGGGCCAGGTGTCCGAGGCCCTCGCGCAGCGCGCGGCCCTCGGCGTCGATCACCTCGCGCAGAGGCGCGAGGGGCTCGAGCAGGTCGGCCAGCGGGCGCTGCACGGCGACGTTCCCCAGCTCGCCGGAGGCCTGGACGAGCAGCACGGGGGCCTCGACTGGCGTGACCTCCGCGGGGGGGTCGAGGGGGCACACCAGGAGCACCCGCGAGACGGGGAGCGTGCTCGCCAGCTGCAGCGCGACCCAGGCGCCGCTGCCGTAGCCCGCCACCGCCAGCTCCTGGCTCCCGGTGCTCTCCTGGAGGAACTCGACGGCCGCCGCGGCGTCGGCCAGCGCGACCTCGGCGTCGTCGCTCGGCTCGCCCTCGCTGGCGCCGACCCCGCGGAAGTCGAAGCGCAGGCTCGCCAGCCCCCCGTAGGCGGCGGAGTAGGCGAGCTCGTTGATCACCGGGGAGTGCATGTTCCCGCCGTGGCCCGCCAACGGGGGCACGACCACCAACCCCGGACCCGCCCCGCGGAGGTAGATCCCGTCCAGGCAGATCGGGCGCCCCTCGGGGGTCGGTCGGGGGATCAAGACCGGGCGTTCCAGCAGCTGTCCCATAACCGAGAGGTTAGCAGACCCCCAGGTCGCCCGCGCCCGGCGGAGCCGCCCGCGCGTGAGCGCGAAGCGCGAACGCGCCGCCCGAGCGGCGCAGCCGCTCGGGCGCCCCCCCCCAGCGCGGAGCCGCCCGCGCGTGAGCGCGAAGCGCGAACGCGCCGCCCGAGCGGCGCAGCCGCTCGGGCGCCCCCCCAGCGCGGAGCCGCGCGCGCGCAGCGCGCGCTCCTGTGGGGTGAGCGCCCGCGGCTCTGCCGCGGGCGCGAGGGGGGCTGGGACAGCCCCCCTCGAGGCACTTCGACCGCTCGCCCCCGTGTTGGCTCGCCCCACTCGTCCGAGTGGGGCGAGCCAACACGGGGGCGAGTGGTGCGACCTGGCCTGGGGGAGTACAGTCCAACCGGAGGAATGGGATGGTTTCGGACACCCAGCAAGAGAAGGTCTGGTTTGCCCGCGAAGTGTTCCAGCTCTTCGTCAAGGCGTTCACCAACCTCAAGCTCTATCCGCACCACCACGTGCACGCGAAGACCGCGGTGGGCAACTTCGTCGACCGGGTGCGCAGCTTCGTCAGCCTCCATGGGGTCCTGCGACTGACGGTGGGCCAGGACACGTTCTCCATCGGCGAGGACGTGGTCTACGAAGAAGAGAACCGCAACGAGAACCTCGCCTTCCGGCTCTACGTCGACGGCCTGCGTGAGCTCTCGATCGCCCCCGGGGTCAGCAAGGAGGAGGCCGAGCGCCTGGCGCATATCTTCTACAAGGCGGTCGTCGACACCACGAGCGACGCCACGCTGCTCCTCTGGGAGGGCGACTTCCACCACATCGACTACGCCGCGATCAACTCCCTGTCCGAGGCCTGGGACCAGCCGGACTTCCTCTCCAACGACTCGCTGCAGCAGCTGCGCGACATGAACCACCACGCCGACGACATGGTCGCCCAGCTGACCGCCGGCACCGGCGATCGCGCGACCTACGCCTTCGAGCTCTCGGAGTCGGCCTCGGAGATCGCCGAGCTCGAGCGCCTGGGAGACCTCGACGTGGCTGACGAGTCCGGCGCCGACGAGAGTCAGTCGGGCGACGACGACATGTACAAGATCGAAGAGCAGGCCATGGCCCAGCTGCGTCAGGACGCCCTCGCCTGGGGGCCCGACCGGATGCTGCAGACGGTGGTCGAGGCCAGCCTCGACGGCCTGGCCCTCGAGCCCAGCCTGATCGGGCGCGAGAACGTGCGCTGGCTGCTGACCGAGGCCCTGGAGATGGCCTTGCGCACGAGCAACATGGACATGCTCAGCACCTTCCTCAACCGCCTGGAGGGCGAGCTGGCCCTCACCGAGGAGGACGAGGACGAGATCCTGTTCCAGTACGTGTTCGAGTGGCTCGGCCAGCCGCAGAACCTGAGCCGCCTGACCGACCTCGCCAAGAGCAACGCAGTCGGTGGCCCCCAGGCGTTTACCCGGGTGCTGGGCTTGCTCGGTCAGCGCGGGCTGCCCGCGGCGATCAACACCTACCTCGAGGCGTCGAACAAGGAGCTCGAGACTGCGCTGTTGGAGTTCATTGGCGCGAACCTGCACCACGACCCGCAGGCGTTGGCGCCCATGCTCGACAAGCGCAACGACCCGCAGACCGTACGCTCGGGGTTGTTCCTGCTCAGCAAGCAGAAGCTGCCCCCGGAGCAGCTCGAGGGGCTGCTCGCCACCGCGCGCTCGCACCCGCACCCCGAGGTCAAGAAGTACGCGAACCACCTGTTCCGCACGCTGACCGACTCGGGCACGGTCGAGTCCTACGTTAACGCCCTCGCCGACGGGGAGACCCCGCGCGAGCGCCTGCGGGCGCTGAAGTACGTGGTCGACAAGCGCTACCGCCCCGCCCTCGACAAGCTCAAAGAGGTCGTGGAGTCGAGCAAGTTCCTCGAGTGGGACCCCGCCGAGCGCAAGGCCTACCTGCAGGCGATCCGAATCCTGGGCGAGACCGCCTCCATCGGCTTCCTCCAGCGGCAGGCCTCGCGACGGACCGGCGTGTTCAAGCGGGCGCAGGTCAAGGAGATCCGCGAGCTGGCGGCGGCCGAGCTCGAGAAGCTGAAGAAGCGGCGCTAGAAGGCTGAGGGGGGCCCTTGGATAGCGGGAAGAACGAGAAGCAAGAGCTCGCGCACCGGTTCTGCACGCTGTTCCTGCAGCTGAACCGGCTGCAGCGGCTCTACGACGTCGACAACGTGAACCTCGAGGACCCGCTGGAGAAGATCCGGGTCACGACGGCCTCCCTCGTGTCGCGCTACGGCTCGGTGCGGCTGCAGTCCGAAGAGGGCATGATCTTCTTCAACAAGGAGCCGCTGCGCGGAGGCCGCAAGGCCTTCCCCATGATCCAGGCCCTGGTCAAGACCATGGACGGGCTGGGGGTCGCCGAGCTGGTGTTCTCGGCCGCGGTCTCGTCGGACGACGTGCGCGAGCTGCTGCGCGCGATCCGCGCCTCGAGCGAGGCGGGCACCGAGGCCGTGCGCGGGATCCAGACCCACCTCGACGAGAGCGGGGTCAAGGCCCGGATCCAGGTCAACGCCCAGGGCGAGACGACCTCGCGGGCGGTGGTCGAGCGGGTGCAGATCGACGAGCGGACCTTCTTCCCGTTGGCCTTCGCGCGGACCCTCGTGCTCCTCAAGGAGTACGTGAAGAACATGGACAACGAGGAGTTGACCCGCTACCTCACGCAGAAGATGCACCGCGCGGTGCAAGAGATCGTGTCGCTGGCCACCCCCTACTTCAACCGCTGGCTGCGGCTGAGCGCGGTGCGCACCGGAGACGACCCCGAGTTCAACCACATGGCCTGCACCGGGATCCTCTGTGTGCTGCTGGGCAACCGGCTCGGCTTCGGCAAGGTCCAGCTCTCCGACCTCGGGCTCGCGGGCATGCTGCACGGGGTCGGGCGCTTCCGCATCGGCGAGCACCTCTGGAACCGCGCGCACCTCGAGCCCGCCGAGGCGTTCGAGTTCGGCAAGCACCCCTACCTGCTGCTCGCGGGTCACCTCGAGAGCCGCAAGGTCAGCACCAAGATGCTGGTCGCGGCCACCGTCGGCTTCCAGTTCGACCTGCACAAGGGCCGCACGCCGATGCGGATCCCGCCGGCCGAGCTGCACCCCTACTGCCATATCGTGCGGGTGTGCGAGCACTACACCTGGTTGACCACCGACCTCAGCGATCGCCAGGCGCTGCCCCCCGATCAAGCGCTGAAGAGCATGATCGAGGCCGCGCCCGGGACCTTCGACCCGCTGGTGCTGACCATGTTCGTGAACATGATGGGCATGTACCCCACCGGGAGTGTGGTCTCGCTGAGCAGCGGCGAGGTGGCCGTGGTCGTCCAGCCCAACGCCGACTCGCCGAAGCACCCGCTGGTGGCGGTGGTGCTCTCCCCCGACGGTCAGACGGTCGACGGGGACTTCCTCGACCTCGGCGACCCGCTGGTCAAGGCCGAGATCACGGGATCGGTGGACCCCGCCGAGTTGGGGCTGAACATTCCCGACTACCTGCTGAGCTGACGCGGTGACGGACTCGGACGTGGTGGTCAAGGCGAGCAAGCTGCTCCGGCGCGTACGCCGCGGCGACTTGACCCGCGACCGGCTGGAGGTCCTGGCGCTGATCGACTACCCGCCCGCGGTCGAGGCCCTCGGCGACGAGGCGCCGCGGATCCCGCGCGATATCAAGCGCTGGATCAAGAAGCTCGACGCCTACGGGCCTCAGGTCAGCGCGCGCATGATCATTACCTGCGCGAGGCTCCTGCTCCCGGTGCTCGAGGAGGGGGGCGGCGCCGCGGCGCAGGAGGCCAGCGACGCCGTGCGCCTGGGCGAGGCCTGGATCGCGAACCCGACCGAGGAGACCGCGCGCACCGCGCTGACCGCCCACAGCCGCGCGGTCGCCGCGGCGGTGAAGGTCGGCTCCGACGCCGAGGAGACGGCGGCGCTGGTCGCCGCCTTCGCCGCGCTCGTGCCCACGACCCCGATCCCGGCCATGGACATCGTCGCCGACACCGCGGACACGATCTCGTCAGAAGCCGTCCGGCGCGAGGTGCGGCGTGATCTGGCGCGCTGGGCGCTGCGCAGCGGGTAACCGTGCTCGAAGGCACCACCCTCGGCCCCTACCACGTCCTCGAGGAGCTGGCGCGGGGTGGGATGGGCGTGGTCTACCGCGCCGTCGACCCGCGCCTCGGGCAGGAGGTCGCGCTCAAGGTGCTCACCAGCCAGCGTGCCAGCGCGCGCTTCGAGCGCGAGGTCGGCGCCCTGGCGCGGGTCCAGCATTCGAACGTGGTGCCGGTGCTCGACTGCGGGATCTACCTGGACCACCCCTGGGTGGCCATGGCCTACGTCCCCGGGGTCACGCTCCAGGACCGCCTCGAGCAGCGCGGGCCGGTGACCCCCGGGCTGGCCGTGAGCTGGATCGCCAAGCTCTCCCGCGCGCTGGCCGCGGTGCACGAAGCCGGGGTCGTGCACCGCGACGTGAAGCCGGCGAACGTGATCCTGACCCCGACCGGCGAGCCGGTGCTCACGGACTTTGGCCTGGCCCTCGACTCCGAGTCCCACGAGCGCCTGAGCATGGACGGCGCGATCCTCGGCTCCCCCGGCTACTTCTCCCCCGAGCAAGCCGTCGGCGATCTGAGCAGGATCGACCTCCGCAGCGACGTCTACGGCCTGGGCGCGACGCTCTACGCGCTGCTCTGCGGCCGCCCGCCGATCCAGCTCAAGGGCTCGCTGGTCGAGGTCGTGGTGGCCACTCAGGAGCAGAAGCCCGAGCCGCCCTCGGCCTGGAACCAGCGCGTCGACCGCGAGCTCGACCGGATCTGCCTCACGTGCCTGGAGAAGCGCCCGCGGGATCGCCCCCCCACGGCCCTCGCGCTGGCCCTCGAGCTCGAGCTCTACCTGCGCGAGGGGCAGGTCAAGCCCAAGCGCCGGCTGCCGGCGTGGGCCGTCTGGACCCTCGTCGGGGCGGGAGTGCTCGGCGGCCTCGGCTACGCGGTCTCGGTGCTCCGCGGCGAGCCCGACGCCGGACCCGAGGACGAGCTGGCCCTCGACGTGGAGCAGCTCAAGGGCCGGCTCGACGCCCTCGAGGATCGCTACCAGGCCGAGGACTACGACGCCCTGCTGTTGGAGCTCGAGCCGCTGCTCGACGACCCCGAGGCCCCGCCCGAGCTGCTGCGCTTGCTCGCACGCTGCTACGGGCAGCTCGGGCGCTACGACGCGTGCCTGGAGCTGACCCACCTCCTCCTGCGCGAGGACCCCTCGCCCAAGGTCTACCTGATCCACGGGACGGCCCTCGCGGGGCAAGAGCGCTATCGCGAGGCCATGGACGCCCTCGAGCGCGGGCTCGAGCTCCACCCCGAGCGCAAGACCGAGAGCAGCCTGCTCGCCAACCGCGCCATGTGCCGCATGCAGCACGGGGGCGACGTGAGCGCGTCCCTCGAGGATTGGCAGCACATGCTCTCGCTGCTCCTCCCCGAGGAGATCAACGCCAACCACCACTACAACCTGGGCGTGATGCTCGGCTTGCTCGAGCGCCACGAGGAGGCAGCGCAGGCCTACCGGCGCAGCCTCGAGCTGGATCCCGACCAGGTCGCCGCGGAGTTCAACCTCGCGGTGGTCCTGTTCTTCCTCGATCGCCTCGAGGAGTCGGAGCAGGCGCTGAACCGCGTCCGGCGAATGGACCCCGACTTCCCCAACCTCCACTTCCGCCTGGCCTGGATCCAGGTGCGGCACGCCGACCTCCACGGCGGGGTCGCCGGGGTCAGCGCCGGGGACTACGTCGCGCGGGCGGTGGAGCACTTCACCGCCCACCTCGAGCGCGACCCCCGCGACGGGACGGGCTACGCCGGGCGCGGGATCTGCCTCGCGCGCCTCGGCCGCTTCGACGAGGCGGAGCGGGACCTGCTGCGGGCGATCGAATACGCCCCCAGCGCCGAGCAGGAGGCCGACCTGCGGGCCAAGCTCGAGGGCATTCGCCGCGCGCGGCTCTCAGGCGGGTATTGAGCGGGTCTCTGCTCCACCGCCCGCGCGGAGCGTTCCCACCCCAATGCCCTGCCGCCCATTCGCTGCAGCGCCAGGTTTGGGAAAGCGTCGCGACGGCGAGCTCCGGCAGCGACGGTGCTGAAACGAGCGCCCGTCGAAGGCGGCCTAAGTCCTTGCCCTGCAGACCCCCTGCTGGGCACGCCGGCCAGGCCGAGCTCGCGGCCGGCAAGCTGACCCGCGCCCGGTTCAGCCCCGCCGTCGTCGGCGGCAACGGGATCCTCGGCGCGCTGGGCGGCAACTAGATTAGGACTCCCTCGCGTTGGACGGCCCAATGAAGCCCGAGGGGAGGGCACCCGCAGGCACCCTCCCCTCGAAACCGGATCCGCCCCGCCAGACGGACCCTCTGCGCCCCCCCCGGCTAGGGGCTCAAGCCGCGCCTTCCGACTTCGCGTCGAAGTCGGGCAGCGCAGGCGGATTGGCCACGGCGGGCGCGCTCACGCCCTCCGCAGCCGAGTCCGCCGACGGGCTGGCCTCGGCAGCCGCGGACGCGTCAGCGTCCTCGGCGGCCTCGGCCGTGCCCGCCTTGGCCGTGGCGACCGGCGACGCGGCTGCGCCTCCGCTGGCCTCGGCCGGCTCCGGAGCCTCGGCGACCGGCGACGCGGCTGCGCCTCCGCTGGCCTCGGCCGGCTCCGGAGCCTCGGCGACCGACGACGCGGCTGCGCCTCCGGTGGCCTCGGCCGGCTCCGGGGCCTCGGCGACCGGCGGCGCGGCTGCGCCTCCGGTGGCCTCGGCCGGCTCCGGGGCCTCGGCCTCCTCGAGCTCGACGGGGATCTCGTCGTCGTCGACGAACTCCTCGCCGGTCTCGGGGTCGACCGAG
>Ga0209692_10006041_pt1 | contig 10137 bp, 10 predicted proteins | sample tdDd472_FD_187129 | JGI IMG/M metagenome (GOLD analysis project Ga0209692, IMG submission 187129) | Marine sediment microbial communities from the Atlantic coast under amendment with organic carbon and nitrate - tdDd47.2 (SPAdes)... | ecosystem: Environmental > Aquatic > Marine > Coastal >...
GGTGCTGGTCATCGGTCCGGTGCGAAGCATCACGAAACGGCCGTCAGGGGTTTCGAATTCCAGGGCGCGCCTCTCGTCGATCGCGCATTCGAAGGTCAAACCGGGCGCCCCCTCGCGTCCGTCCTCCTCCTTGACCGATACGGGATTCAGGCCGCGCAACAGGTCCGGCAGGTTGAACCCCTCGGGATCGACATCCGGCGCCAGACCGACCATTTCCGTCAGGACGGGGCTGGCGTGCACGATGCGATGGACGCCATCCAATACCGCGAAGCCCACCGGCACCGCCCGGATGGATTCCTCCAGCAATTGCCTGCCCTGTTCCGCCTCCTGCTTGGCGCGGAACAGCTCGAGGCTCTTCCGCTCCAGCAACATCTCAGCCTGTTCGCGGGCCTTGCGCTCGCGCTCGAGCTTGCGAGTCAGAATTCCGTGATGGTCATCCAGCTGCGTATCCATCGGCAAACCCCTCCGGTCCTATCGTCGGACGAGGCGGAAACCCGCCCGCATTTCCAGCGGCCCGGAGGAGGGCTCGGTCCGGGACACGGTCGTGTTCTCGCCGAAGAACGCAACGCAGCCTTCCAGCAATCCGTGGCAGACATGGGCGAAGCCGCGCGCCGATTCATACTTCACGCCGAGTGTGTCACTATCCACCCGCGTCACAGTCAATGACGGGGTTTCGGCATCCGGATACAGTTTGTGAACATTGACGTGTATGGCGTCCTGTATGGTTTCGAGCAGCTCGAAGGAGCCGGTGTAACCGGCGACGAAATCCGGATGCCAATCGGCAAGCCTGCCAAAGAGGTATTTTCCGAAGGTTCGCTGCAGAAGCGCGGGGTCCGCCTCCGAAATCTCGGCCAGCGAAACGACGAGGCGTATCATCTCCATATGATCGTAACTGGCGACGCGTGTGTAGCTGCCGCCGGAAGCCAGGGACTTATCCGACAGAATGCGGTCCGCGACGACCTCGCCGAATTCCCGTTCGACCAGTTCGATGAAACCAATGAAAATTTCGCCCTTCATGTCCAAGCTCCCGGCTGTGTTCCAGCCTGTTCTGAACGGAGAACCGGGAAGCCGATATCCTTGTTTGAGGGCAGTTTTTGAAAAATCGCATCAAATCAGGGACCGGCGCGGCGATGTAGAAGGGTGCCGGGCCGGGATCAGGCGCGTTTCGGAAGGAGCCGATCGGACGGTTGAAACGCCTTCAGATCGACGCACGGAGAGAATTGGAAGTGCTCGTCCGCCGCATCGCCGCAAAGGCGATTCCCGCCAGAGCGAGCAGGTAGAAGGCCGTCGACCCGGTCAGCGGGACGGTCGAGACCGCCCCGCCGCCGAGGCCGGACCCGGCAAGGATGAAGTCATCGGCGAAGATGAACTTCTGGTCGTCGAAGGTTCCTTCCGTCTCCTGAAACAGGAAACTGCCGAACCCGGCCGTATCGATCACGCCGAAGAACCGCGCGGTGGTGCCCAGCACATCGGCGTCGCCGCCGCCGGGCAGCTCTCCGAAATCCACCTTGGTGCCGTCGATGAAGACGGAAAGCGCCGCGAAGGGCGTGTTGGTGCGGACCCAACCGCCGACGCCGACCAGCGCCGAGGCGGCGGAGCCTGCGAAACCGTCCGGTGTGTCATCCGTATGATCGGGCCCGGCGAAATCCCCGTGCGGGAAGGAGAACAGACCCCAATCGCCGGACAGCGCGGCGCCGCTTGACGTCGTCACGGCGCTGGCGCTGGTGTTCGACGTCCAGGTAACCCCCTGGCTCAAGATGCTGGGCGCGGTGTGGAACCCGTCGATGACGGAGGTGCGCACGCCGCCCCAGACCGTATCGTCCTCGAACCCTTCCTGGATCGTCGCCTCGCCAAGCAGGGCGAGCGCGGACAGATAGGCCCCTTCGTCCAGGAACCCGACCGGCGAGGCGACGGCCCCGCCGCCAAACCCGGCGGCAAGGCAAAGACCGGCGAACCCGCCGATCATACGGGCGCGGAGAGGGAATGCGCCGAGCGCGGCGAAAGATGAAAGCATGATGGAAAGGTCCCCCGGAGAACTGACAGGCAAGGTGCGACGTGCAACCGGCCCGACTGTGTCGTCAGGAACCTTACGGAAACCTTACAAGATGTGCGGGAATGCCGTTCGGAAGCGCCGGAACAGCGGTCTGCTTGTGCGGGTATGGGACTATGTTTTTGGAAAATTGGTGGAGCCGAGGGGAATCGAACCCCTGACCTCTACAATGCCATTGTAGCGCTCTCCCAACTGAGCTACGGCCCCATCCGGGCGATGCGACGGGCTTCCTTGCGCCGTCTTCGCCATTGTCTCGGTCCCTTTGGGAGGGGACCGGTGCACCGCTTGAGCGTCGTTTCTATGACGTATCCGCGTCGTTTCCACAACGCCGCCGCAACGGGTGCGGGCGGTGTTATAAGCCTTCCCGCCGACGGTGCAAGCGCAAATCGCGCCCTGTCCTGTCCAAGGGCACATCCGGCCCCCAATCCGGCCCGAAACAACGGGCCGGAATGGACAGATCGGCGGTGATCAGCTGTCGTCGTCGTCGTCCGCGCCGGCAACGCCCGGCACGTCGTCATCGTCGTCCAGGTCGCTGGTGTCTTCCAACACGTCCTCGTCATCGTCGTCCAGATCGACTTCGAGATCCGTATCGTCCTCGGCCACCACTTCTTTCTTCACTTCCTTGACCGGCTTGTCGTCATTCGCCGGGGCGGAGCGTCCGCGCTTCAGTTTCATCGCCGATTCCGGATCGAATTCCGCGCCGCAGGACGGGCACAGGATGGGATCCTTCTCCAGGTCGTAAAACTTCGCGGAACAGCTCAAGCAAATCCGCTTAATTCCCAATTTCGGTTTGGCCAAAATTCTTCTCCTCGAAAATCAGTCGGCCGGGTCCGATCGGCCCCGCCCGTTCAGCTTATCGGATAACCGGTCGCGATCATGCGCCCCGCGCCCGGCCAGCCGCGCCGTCTGTTCAGAATATCACGCCATGCTGGCCGCGGCTTTTGCCAATTTACGGCCAGACTGTCAAAACCAAAATCGGCACGCCGTATAATAGGCCCCGGAACAGGCCGGGACCGGGCCTGGACAGGACCGGGACCGGACCTGGACCGAAAAGGCCGCGGCGGGGCGGCGTTGAACGGGTGACGCGGATGAATGTCCGTGCTAGACGGGCGCGCCAATTCCTTATCCGACCCGCATGAGACGCGTCATGACCGCCCAACAGCCAACCGACCGACCCGCCGTTTCCGGCGCTTCAGACGAAGCGATCCGCCCGATGACCGCAAGGCCCGGCGGGCCCTTGCGCGGCACGGTGAAGGTGCCGGGGGACAAGTCCATCTCCCACCGCGCGGTGATGTTCGGCGGGCTGGCCGTCGGCGAAACGCGGATATTGGACGTGCTGACCGGCGAAGACGTGGTGCGCACGGCGGAAGCTTTCCGCGCGCTGGGCGCCCGCGTCGACATGGAAGAGGACGGCAGCTGGCGGGTCCGCGGCGTCGGCATCGGCGGGCTGACCGAACCGGCGGACGTGCTGGACATGGGCAATTCCGGCACCGCGGCCCGGCTGCTGCTGGGCGTGCTGGCCGGCCACGGCATCACCGCCTTCCTGACCGGCGACGCCTCGCTGCGCAAACGGCCGATGGGCCGCGTGACCGTGCCGCTTTCCATGATGGGCGCGCAGTTCACATCGCGCAGCGGCGGGCGCCTGCCGCTCGCCATCACCGGCAAGGACGAGCCGGTGCCGATCGAATACGAATTGCCGGTCGCCTCGGCCCAGGTGAAATCCGCGATCCTGCTGGCCGGACTGGCCGCGCGCGGCGCCACCACGGTGATCGAGCCCCAGGCGACACGCGACCATACCGAACGCCTGCTGCGCCATTTCGGCGCCACGGTGACGGTGGAGGATCTCGAGACCGGCGGCCGGCGGATCACCGTCAGCGGTCAACCGGAACTGACCGCGCCGGCGGACCCGATCCGCGTTCCCGCCGACCCCAGCTCCGCCGGGTTCCCGGTGGTCGCCGCGCTGATAGCCGATGGATCGGAAATCTTCCTGCCGAATGTCGGCCTGAACGAGACGCGGACCGGCCTTTACACCACGCTCATCGAAATGGGCGCGGAGATCACGATCGCGAACCGCCGCGACGAAGGCGGCGAGCCGGTCGGCGACTTCACGGTAAAGGCCTCCGCCCTCAAGGGGATCGAGGTGCCGCCGGAACGCGCGCCCAGCATGATCGATGAATATCCGATCCTGGCGGTCGCCGCCGCCTATGCGGAGGGCAAGACCGTGATGCGCGGCATCCACGAATTGCGCGTCAAGGAATCCGACCGGCTGGCCGCCGTCGCCGCCCTGCTCCGGGAAAACGGCGTCACGGTGGAGGACGGCGAGGACTGGATGATCGTTCATGGGACCGGCCAGGGGGGGACCGGCCAGGGGGGGACCGGCCAGGGGGGGACCGGCAAGGGGGCCGCCGGCAAGGGGGGCGTCCCCGGCGGCGGCACGGTGGAGACCCATCTGGACCACCGCATCGCGATGAGCGCGCTGGTCCTGGGCCATGCGGCGCAAAACCCGGTCAGGATCGACGACGGCAATGCCATCGGCACCAGCTTCCCGGGTTTCGTCGATCTGATGAACGGGCTCGGCGCCGATATCGCCGCAGACTGACGACCAGACAGGAAAACAGGGAAACGACGATACGATGACGGTAATCGCAGTGGACGGGCCGGCGGCCAGCGGCAAGGGAACCCTGGCGCGGAAATTGGCCGCCCATTTCGGGTATGACTATCTCGACACCGGCAAGCTGTACCGCGCGGTCGGCTTGGCCGTGCTGACCGCCGGCAAGGACCCGGCGGACGCGGAGGCCGCCGTGGCGGCCGCGCAAGGCATCGATCCCGCCCGCCTGGACGACCCCGCCCTGGCGGGCGACGCGGCGGCGGCGGCGGCTTCGAAAGTCGCGGCGATCGGGCCTGTCCGCGCCGCCTTGAAGGATTTTCAGATCGCCTTCGCGTCCCGCCAGCCGGGCGCGGTACTGGACGGCCGCGACATCGGAACGGTGATCTGCCCGGACGCGCCGGCCAAGCTGTTCGTCACCGCCTCGGTCGAGGTCAGGGCCGAGCGGCGGCACAAGGAATTGCTTTCCCGCGGGGAAGACAGTATATACGCGCGCGTTCTGCAGGAGTTGAAGGAACGGGACGCGCGGGATACGACCCGCGCCGACGCGCCCCTTCGCCCCGCCGACGACGCCCAAGTGCTGGATACCAGCGCGATGTCGATCGACGAAGCCTTCGCGGAGGCCTTGAGGATCGTCACAGGGCGCCTGGCATAGCAGACGCCGGTATTTACCCGCTGATCATTTCGGAAGCGGCAGGACCCCGAGGGGTCCCTTTGGTACGCCCTGCGTTCGAGCCTCGCGCCGCAGGGTTATTCGGCTTTCAAACGCTGCCCGCGGTGGGCGCGGCCGAATTTCGGGGCAAGACCACCGGAGACAACCGGTTGGCAGGAACACGACACGTGAAAGGATTTTCCACATATGAGTTCCGATATCGTTAAAGAGAGTTTTGCCGATCTGCTGGAAGAGTCGTTCGGCGCACAGTCCAGCATCCTCGGTACCGTCGTTAAGGGCACGGTCATTTCCGTCGACAACGACATGGCGCTGATCGACGTCGGCCTGAAGGCCGAAGGCCGCGTCGCGCTGAAGGAATTCGGAGCCCCGGGCGAGCCCGCCAATCTGCAGCCCGGCAACACCGTCGAAGTTTTCGTCGAGCGTCTTGAAGACCGCAACGGCGAAGCGGTTCTGTCCCGCGAACGCGCCAAGCGCGAAGAAGCCTGGACCAAGCTAGAAGAAAGCTATGCGGCGGCCGAACGCGTCACCGGGTCGATCTTCGGCCGGGTCAAGGGCGGCTTCACCGTCGACCTGGGCGGCGCCGTTGCGTTCCTGCCGGGCAGCCAGGTGGACATCCGCCCGGTGCGCGACGTCACCCCGCTGATGAACACGCCGCAGCCGTTCCAGATCCTGAAGATGGACCGCAGCCGCGGCAACATCGTGGTGTCGCGCCGTGCGGTTCTGGAAGAGACCCGTGCGGAACAGCGCAGCGAGCTGATCGAGAACCTGAAGGAAGGCATGGTCCTGGAAGGTGTTGTGAAGAACATCACCGATTACGGCGCCTTCGTCGATCTGGGCGGCGTCGACGGCCTGCTGCACGTCACCGACATTTCCTGGAAACGCATCAACCATCCTTCGGAAGTCCTCACCTTCGGCGAAACCGTCAAGGTTCAGGTCATCCGCTTCAACGCCGAAACCCAGCGCATCAGCCTGGGCATGAAGCAGCTTGAAGCCGATCCGTGGGAAGGCGTCGAAGCGAAGTACCCGCTGGGTGCGAAATTCGTCGGCACGGTCACGAACATCACCGATTACGGCGCCTTCGTGGAGCTGGAGCCGGGCATCGAAGGCCTGGTCCACGTTTCCGAAATGTCCTGGACCAAGAAGAACGTCCATCCCGGCAAGATCATTTCGACCAGCCAGGAAGTGGAAGTCATGGTGCTGGACATCGATCCCGCCAAGCGCCGGATCAGCCTGGGCATCAAGCAGTGCCTGAGCAATCCGTGGGAAGACTTCGCGGCTCAGCACCCGACCGGTACGGAAATCGAGGGCGAGATCAAGAACATCACCGAATTCGGTCTGTTCGTCGGTCTGCCGGGCGAAATCGACGGCATGGTCCACATGTCCGATATCTCCTGGGAAAAGTCCCCGGAAGAAGCGCTGGGCGACTTCAACAAGGGCGACATGGTCAAGGCCAAGGTCCTCGACATCGACACCGACAAGGAACGCATCAGCCTGGGCATCAAGCAGCTGGGCAGCGATCCGTTCGCCGATGCGATGGGTGAGGTCAAGAAGGGCGCCGTCGTCACCTGCGTCGTCACCAAGGTCGTCGACAACGGTATCGAGGTTCTGGTCAACGACGCCATCCCGGGCTTCATCCGGAAGGCGGACCTCAGCCGCGACCGTTCCGAACAGCGTCCCGACCGTTTCGCCCAGGGCGAAAAGGTCGACGCCAAGGTCACGGCGATCGACAAGTCCTCCCGCAAGCTGACGCTTTCCATCAAGGCCTTCGAACAGGCTGAAGAAAAGGAAGCGATGGAAAACTTCGGCAGCTCCGACTCGGGTGCGTCGCTCGGCGACATCCTGGGCGCGGCGCTTCGCCAGCAGCAGGAAGGCAGCAAGGACTAAGTCCCTGTCCGGGGCGGAGCGGCGTTTCAGTGACGCCCGCCCCGCGCCGAAGCGTTCGAAAACCCGCCGGCGGCGCCATCGCCCCGGCGGGTTTTTCTTTGCAGATAAATGCGTTGTATCGGTTTCTGCCGCTTGACGCGAAACCTGGGACGCGGCAACCTTTTCGCAACTTAACGAATCCAATGGGTCGCCTCGGCGTGCCGACCGCCGGACTGTTCCGGTGACGGTCGGGAATGTTTTGGCCGGCCCGATCCGGGAAGAGTGCACCGGGAACAGTCCGAATGTCGCGCCTTGGGCAACTCCGGGGGTCGACAGCGTAGATCAGGGGGTACTGATGACACGGTCCGAGTTGATCGCGACAATCGCGCAACGGAACCCACACTTGTATCATCGGGATGTGGAACGGATCGTCACCACCATCTTCGAGGAGATTTCCTCGGCGCTGGCCGGTGGCGATCGTGTGGAGCTTCGCGGTTTCGGCGCTTTTTCCGTCAAACGCCGCGGCGCGCGGGTCGGGCGCAATCCGCGGACCGGCGAATCCGTCTCCGTCGACGCGAAGGCCGTTCCGTTCTTCAAGACCGGCAAGCAGCTGCGGGAGCGGTTGAACGGCGAATAAGGCCCTTGCCGTGTCCGGGCCCGCGCCGCGGACCGCCCGCGGGCGCGAATTTTCACAGGACCGCGGCGGCCGGCCCGACCGGCGCTTGGGTCGCCTAATTCGAGGGTCGTCATGCGTTACGTCTACTGGCTGTTCCTATTGATCCTGGCCGCCCCGGCGGTGGTCTTCGCCCTGTCGAACCAGGAAACGGTCATCGTTCAGATCTGGCCGCTGCCCTTCGAAATCCCGATCGTCACCTATCTGCTGGTCTTCGTGCCCTTCCTGGTCGGTTTCCTGATCGGCGGGGTGGTCGCCTGGTTCGGCGCCGGGGCAAGCCGCCGCCGCGCGCGCGACGCCCGGCAGAAGGCGGAGGACGCGGAGCGCAAGGTTCGCCAGCTGGAGCAGGAACTGACCGTCGCGCGGTCGGGAAGACCGGCGGCGGAACAGGCTCTCGCCGCGCCGCAGACCCTGCCCGCGCGGATCGGCGACGACATGTCGGACGACCGCCCCGGCGACCGTATGGGCGACAGCGACAAGGACCGCGCCGCTGCCTGATTATCCTTCTGTTTTTTGGGAGTTCTCCGGAAATGAGTGACCAGGTTATCGGGCCCGTCGACGCCATCATCATCGGGGCCGGCGTGATCGGCGCCGCAGTCGGTTATGAACTGGCCAAGAAGGGCTGGAAGACGCTCAACATCGACCGTAACCCGGTCGCGGGTTACGGCTCGACCAGCGCCAGCTGCGCCATCATCCGGGTGCATTACTCGACCTATGACGGCACCGCGCTCGCCTATGAAGGCTTCAGCTACTGGCAGAATTTCCGCGATTACCTGGAAGCCGGGCCGGAGGAAACGCTGGCCAAATTCGTGCAATGCGGCTGCATGGTCTACAAGGTCGACGCCAACAACAAGATGGAAACCATCATGGCGCGGGCCCGCGACCTGGGCGTGCCCTTCGAGGAATGGACGCCGGAGCAGATCAAGGAACATCTGCCCTTCGTCGATACCAGCCGCTTCACCCCGGCGCGCAGCCTGGACGACCCGGATTTCGGCAAGAAGGCCGGCGGGGAAATCTATGGCGCGGTGCATTTCCCGACCGCGGGCTATGTGAACGACCCGCAGCTGTCGGCGCAGAACATCGCGGCGGCGGCGGCGCGCAAGGGCGGACAGTTCCTGTACAATGCCAGCGTGGCGGAAATCCTGAAGGAAGGCGGCCGCGCCGTCGGCGTCAAGCTCTCAGACGGGCGCGAAATCCGCGCCAAGGTCGTGGTCAACGTCGCCGGGCCGCATTCCGCGAAGGTCAACGACATGGCCGGGGTGACCGACGGTTTCAACATCAAGACCGCCGCCCTGAAACAGGAAGTCAGCCATGTGCCGGCCCCCCCGGGCTTCGACTACGAGAAGCTGGGCTATGTGATTTCCGACAGCGACATTTCCGTCTACAGCCGCCCGGAACAGGGCAACCACGTGCTGATCGGGTCGGAAGACCCGGAATGCGATCCGCGCATCTTCGTCGATCCCGACGATTGGGACGACAGCTTCACCGATCAGTGGAAGGTCCAGGTCTACCGCCAGGCGCAGCGCTATCCGACCCTGCCGGTCACCACGCCGGTCCGCGGCGTGACCGCGCTCTACGACGCGTCGGACGACTGGATTCCGATCTATGACAAGACCGACCTGCCCGGCTTCTATGTCGCCATCGGCACCAGCGGCAACCAGTACAAGAACGCGCCGGTGGCGGGCAAGCTGATGGCGCATCTGATCGAAGCCTGCGAGGCGGGCCACGACCACGACGCCGCGCCGCTGGATTTCCAATTGGAGAATATCGGCCGCACCGTCAGCCTGGGATTCTATTCCCGCAAGCGGGCGATCAATACCGAAAGCAGCATGTCCGTGCTGGGCTGACCCCAAACCGCAAGGAGGACCCACGCCATGATCATCGCCATCGTCCAGATCCCGTTCGACGGGCCGAAACGGCCGCGCGACGACGTTGTCGCCCTGTCGGTGAAATCGGCCGGGGAAATCTTCCACGACGTCAAGGGCCTGCAGCGCAAATACTACCTGAACGGGGACGCGGGCGGCGGCGGCGTCTATCTGTTCGATACCCGCGAGGACGCGGATGCCTGGTTCAACGAGGACTGGGCCGATTGGATGGAGGGCCGCTTCGGCGCCCGCCCGACGCTGACGATCTACGACAACCATGTCGTCCTCGATAACGTCGCCGACGAGGTTCGCGTCGATGGAGAACCGATCCCCGCACCTTGGAAGAACGCCGGGACCGAAGCCGCCGAATAACTTGCGGATTGGCGGCGAACCGTTTATCCGACGGTT
>Ga0209692_10006042_pt1 | contig 10136 bp, 9 predicted proteins | sample tdDd472_FD_187129 | JGI IMG/M metagenome (GOLD analysis project Ga0209692, IMG submission 187129) | Marine sediment microbial communities from the Atlantic coast under amendment with organic carbon and nitrate - tdDd47.2 (SPAdes)... | ecosystem: Environmental > Aquatic > Marine > Coastal >...
TGATGAAGGTGTATTATGAAGGAAAAATAGATTATCATAAATATTATTTAAGTGATTATGAATATGTAGAAGAAGCAGATGGAGATTATAAAGAGATATCGTACATTCAAACCCCTACAGGAATAGTAGCATCCGTAATAAATGAGAAAAAGAATGGAGTTGTAAAAGACGAGAAGCTTTATTATATTTATTCAGATTATTTAGGTTCAGTAGAAGCCTTAACTGATAAAGATGGTAATTTAGAAGCAAGGTTTTCTTATGGAGCTTGGGGAAATTTAAGAGACCCTGATGATTGGGATGAAGAAATATCAATTTTGAACAAAAAGGATTTCTTGATATTAGAACGAGGCTATACAGGCCATGAACATTTAAAAGAATATGACCTAATAAATATGAATGGTCGAGTGTATGACCAATTATTAGGACAGTTTATTCAGCCAGATAATAATATATCCCAGCCAGAATCTTCACAAGGTTATAATAGATATTCTTATGTATTGAATAACCCATTAAAATATACTGACCCGAGTGGGGAAAATCCATTAGGTCTTGTTATATTCTTGGCAGTAGCACAAGCAACTCAGTCTGGAGTTCAAGCATATATGAATGGTGGTGGAGCGGGTGAAGTTTGGCAAGCAGTTGGAACTAGCTTAGCTTATTCAGCACTTAGTTATGGAATTGGTATGGGGTTGGGAGCAATAGCTGATGGGTTAGTTGAATCAATGTCAAATTCATTAGGTTGGTTTTCTATTGGTGGGGTTATGACAGTTGAGCAGTCATTAGCTATAACTTCAAGTATTATCAGTAATGTTTCATCTTCATTGATTATGGCTGGAATATCTGGATCAAAATATGATCTAAATAGTTTAGGAATTGACCTTGCAATGGGAGTAGGGAATGGTTATGCATCAGCAAATGCTGAAGAAAAAGCACGGATTTTAAACAGGGAAAAAGCACAAAATGAGTTTTATAAAAATAACCCATTAATGGAATTAGAAACACCGAGAAAAGAATTTCAAGGGTTTTACAGAGCAGAAGCAAAAATAAGTATGGAGTTGGAGGTTCTAACTTCAAATAATAAAATTCAACCTGGAAATTTTGAAATGAGTGATGCTGGTCTAGAGTTTATTAAAAAGGAGGAAGGTTTTATATCATATGTTTATGATGACCGACATCCTCCACTTCCATGGTCGGAATCTCAGGAGGGATATGCAACAATTGGTTATGGTCAAAGAGTTGATCCGTCTGACTATCCAAATGGAATAACTAAATCAGAAGCTACTACATTATTGCACAATCACTTGAATAATAAAGTTCTTACTCACATGAACGAAAGAATTACGGTATCACTGACACAAAATCAAATTGATGCAACTGCCTCTTATGTGTATAATGTGGGGGTAGGTAATGCATTTGGACCTCCTACAAGACGCTTTTTAACTTATCTAAACAATGGGAATTTCAGAGCAGCGGCATTTGAAATGGATATAAAAACCTCTGGCGGAGTATTTATGCCTGGGTTACCAGGAAGAAGATTAAGAGAACAAACTATATTTCTAACACGATAGGAAAATGATTATGAAACTACTATTACTGATAATATTGTCAACCTATTATTATACTAATTCACAAGAGTATGATATAAAAAATGTAAGGGAATTTAGACTAGGGGCAGAGTATTATTTTGAATATACAGAAGATAAAGAATTGAAGAGTTGTTTAGAAAATTCTGATAATTTTAATACATTAGGTATGAATGCTTGTATAGGGAATTCTATTAGGAAATGGTATAATAAATTAGATAGTACATTTACAAAGATTATGATTTCACTACCTGACGATATGAAACCTAGTTTTGAGAAGCAACAATCTGATTGGGCTTTATATAAGGACACAGAAATGGAATTTAGTAATAAACTATATAGATTGAGGGGAGGAACTTTTAGCACATCTGCTATTTTAATTAATGAATTAAAGTTAGTCAGAAAAAGGTGCATTGATCTTGATATTCTCTACCAATCTTTATTTCAAAATTAATTGATATGAATCAATAAATGAAATATATAATAACCATACTTTTAATAATGATAGCATCAGAATCAATTATAACACAAAATAAAGAAGATTGTATTTTTTTGATAGACTCTTTAATTAATACTAGTTCATTTAATGATAGTTCGTTAGTTGCATTTTCAAAAGATAAGACAATACAATTAGGGAATGGAGATTTTAATAAAAAATTTTCATTAAAGATAAAACAAACAGACAAAGATATGATAGCCATTAAATTATATTCGAGATATTACATTTTGGATATGAAGAATTGATATTTGCTTGGTTATACTGTGATATAAAAAATAAAAAATTGACGGATGTCACAAGTGATTGGCAATCACCTGAAGATATAAAATGCGATACAACATTATTCGAGTTAATTGAAGAAAGTTGTATTAATAGATATAAAGATAGTACAGAAATAGGAAAATAAACTTATGAAAATATTTTATATTCTTAATCCGAAGAAAGTATTTTTAATAAAACTCAAATAAATAAAATAAATCAAAATGAAACAAACCAAAACAATAAAACTGCTAATAGCACTAACAATCTTAAGCCTGCAAATGACTTATGTGCTAATAGGACAAACATATCAGAATACTTACGAGTATGATGATGCAGGCAATAGAGTAAAAGTAAATTCACCGATTATGTGTGATGGTGAACCATGTGATTGTGAAAATGTAAACACAACAGATTGGCTAACTTTAGACACAGAAGCAAACACTGAGTCAAATACGGACCCAAGCGAAGGGTGTTTAAATGATGAGTGTACTCTAACCTATAAATTAGATATTCCAGATGAGTACAAGTGTTTTGCATATTATCAAATATCATTAGATGGTGGAGCAACAAAGACAAGTCAGGATAAAAAATATTTTGGAAGTAATAACCAAATACCTGAATTATCAAAATATTGTTTTCAAGATGGAGAAACATTAAATGTGAAATTATACTTATATAGTCAGCTTTCACAAGAAGACGCACTCTGCACACTAGATGTACAAGCAACCTGCGATATCAACTGTTGTGATTTAATATCAGTGGAATTTACAAAAGATGCAAACTCATGTTGTTTTACACCAACAATAATAAATAACAACCCTATTTGTGGTGTTCCTTACACTATAGAATATTCATCAGCAAATGGAGTAATAACTCCCGAAGCCAATGGAGACATATGTGTAGGTATAGATGAAAGATTTGTAGATTATACCATAACAATAGATGGAGAATGCACAAGTACCAAAACAGCAGAATTAGAATGTGATTGTTCATGTCCTACAGATGAAGAAGCAGAAGGTTGGGTAGATGTAAGTTTATCAAAAGAAGAATCCCCATGTGGGGCTGAACAATGCAAAGTATCAGTGATGTTAGACATACCAACAGAGAAATCAGGATGTTTTACAGAATATGAATTAGATTATATAGTAAGGGATAAAGATGGTGATGGAACACCAATAGGTCATAGCGTACCAAGAATACCATTACCATTAGATAATGATATAACAGGTTCAATACCTTGCATAAATTCAGGAGAGACAATTCAGGTTGCAGTAAGATTATATAATGCGAATGGAGAAAAATGTACAATATATAGCAATGAAGCCTATTGTGAAAAAAGAGATGCCGTGCCACTACCTGAGCCGTGTACACCAGATTATGCAAATGATGGTTGGACGCATAATACCGAAACTTTAATAATAAGTATAAATGGTTGCAAATATGCCGTTAATTATGCTTATCGAACAACAGAAGATACAGACACAGGCAAAAAAACACAGGATATTCAAATAACATCATTAGGAGAAGTAAGTGGACCATGTAGTAATGTGAACGATGAAGACTTATTTCGGCGAGCACTTACTGATGCTATTACTCAAATAGTAAAAACTGATAAAGATTATAAACCACAAGTTGAAGATGGATGTGTAGATATCTGGCGAGTAATTCAGCATTCATGTTGGAATACATATACATTAACAGAACCAAATATAGATCCACAAGCACCAGTTGAATATTATAAATTTAAAGTACCATGTACATCAGATTGTTGTACTAGACAATTGAGAGTATGCAACAGAAAAGGTATAGGGATTACTGTGGAAGATATAGGATTTGCAACAGGTTCTTCTAATTTTAATTGCTCAGAAGATGCAGTCATAGAATATCTACCAACAATTATAATATCACAGACAGGCTGTGAAGATAAGGATTGTGATATTTATGATGACATGGATGAGATAGGTTATGATGTTCCAGATAAAGATAAATATTTAGGCAATTCAGGACCACCAAAGGTCAGAATCAATGCAGAAATAATAAAAAACGAGTTAAAAGAAGCAAAAAGATTATTTAGATATAGAACAGAAATTACGGAAAGTACATTTGGATTGATAATAGGTAATACAGAATTAAGTAATATAACATTAAATATATATGATTTATATGGACAATTATTGTTAAGTACAGACGAAAGTTTGACAGGAGCTTATCAAATGATAAGTAAAGATATATCAAACTTAAGTAGTGGAACATATGTATTTAATATAAGTTCAGATGGAAAGAAATTAGGAACAGGTAAGTTCCAAATAGTAAAATAGCCTTACAAAGACATAGCCTTGTAAAGACATTTTAATTAAATAAAAAATAGTTCCTTTCGTTTAGGGAGGGACTATTTTATTTAGGAAAAGAAAATGAAAGCTTTATTAACATCAATAATATTATTTCTTATAATATTGTCTATAGACTTAGATGCCAAAAAAGAATGGGTATTTAAACATTATGCAATAGAAGAAGGTTACAGATCAATTAAGTGTATAGATGCTAAAAACTGTTTATTATTAGTAGATACTTTTCCTGTAATAACCAAATTATACAAAACAGAAGATGGAGGAGATACATGGGAGACAATATGGAGGAAAGATCATTGGAACCCTGAAGTATTATATAATGATCCGAGATTACTTGAATACAAAGATTCCAACAATGTATATATAACTTATGGAAGAGGGCAAGTAATGGAGATAAGTGAGGATGGTGGGAAAACGTTTGATACATTTTATTTTAGAGATAGCACAAAGTCAATACACCAATGGTTAAAAACTTTTTCGATGTTTACAAATAAAATAGGAATAGGGGTAACGGATTATGATATGTTTATAACCAAAGATAATTGGAAAACATATGACTCAATAAGTATGGGGGAAGCAGATTTTCATGAGTTTGATGGTTTACAAATAGTGTATTTTATCGACTCCAATAACATAGCATTAAATGACCATCCTTATGGACATAAACTATTAAAGTATAATATAAAAGAAAGTGCTTGGAGTACTTACTTCAAAGGCGAAGAGGATACGAATAAAACAACTCAGAAAAGGATGTATGAAATAGATTGGATAAATGATAAATTGGGTTACTCAATAGGTGTACAAGAATATGATATGGGAGTTTTAAGAAGAGATATAGTATGGAAGACAACTAACAGAGGTAAAGATTGGGAATTAATATTGGACAGCATAAACGCAGAAGATCCAAACAATGGTTTAAGACATATATCCTTCAAAGATGAATACCATGGAATTGTAACAGGTCCATGGGGTCGAGTGATAGAAACTACAGATGGAGGAGAGACATGGGAATATATAGGATTTTTAGAAGAAGCCTCGAGTAATTTATTTGCATATAATATAGCTTGGGCAGGAGATTATCCAATAATTGTAGCACAAGGGTATGGAGTGTACAGACGAGAAGAAGTAGGAGATACAAGTAATGTATCAGTAATAGAATCTAAAAACATCCATGTAAGACAAAGAAAAGATGAATTAATAATAGCTATAAAAGACGAACACAGGAGACAATACGATATTCATATTTATGACTTACAAGGTAATTTAAAACAAAGAAATGAATTAAGTTCAGGCAGAAGTAAAATATATCAACCAATAAATATCAGCAAGCTAAACTCAGGGATGTATTTATTTAGAATATCAGTTGGAGGTCAGTCTATACAAACTGGAAAGTTTGTGATAGATAGGTAAAATAAACGGTCGTTTTAACTACTATAAAAAAAGTAGAAAATATCAATTATTAAAATTCCTGAAAAGATGTAGAATAATTTAATTTTATACCTTTTTATTTGGGTCTTAGATTCAAAATAATTCTAATACCAAACTCAAGGATTATATCGTACTCTTTCATAATCTTTGCTTAGTAAATAATTGTAAACTTTAAGAAAGTATTATCTAAAAAAGTTGTATATATTAATTTTTTTATTTACATTCTGTTGAATAGGTAAATGTTATTTTGTGGTTAGTTTTCTAAAAAACAACATATAATTTAATATTTAAAGTAAATGTAGAAAATACGATTAATTATAATATTGATTTTATTATTTAAAAAAAATCGAGAATATTTTGTGTTGTTTTAATAATCTTAGTAGTTAGATATGAACACTTTGTTTAGGATAATGATAACTTTCATTTTTATACAATATGTTGCATATACATATACAGATTCTTCAAATGTGAGATTAAATTCAAAAAGTAATATATTAAATCCAAAATTCTTTAAGTGGGAGAATATTACACAGAATCTAATCTCAGATATGTATAAACCTCAAGTATCAGTAAGCTTATATTATAGCGAAGGGTATAAATATAAATATAGTGAAGGGGCTACACCACATCTTGACATTAACATGGGACAAGAATTTCCAATAATTAGTTTTGGTAATAATTTTTCTAGGGATACTGATGGTGACATGGCTGGAGATTGGATATTTGCATATTGGATGTCAATTAATTTCAATGTATTTTGGGATTTTCTTGGTGATAATTCTCCAATAGTTAATACAGATTATAGGTTTCATTTATTTAGATTAAAATTTGCGTATATTTTAGAAAATGACTTAAAAGTATATGCTTTTCTGGGTGGTGGACATGAAAGTACACATTTAGGAGATGAATTTGTTATTAATGCTAGAAAAAAATATGGTAATGAATTTAATAGGATAAATGTGTCATGGGAGTACTTAGATAGTTATATAGGAATTGGGGATAAGAACAACAAATGGGATATACAAGTAGGCTTTTTTATACCATATTATTTAACTAGTGATGATTCATTTTATTCTATCGATCCAATAGAGAGTCCAAATGGAGATATATTATCAACGATATCAGATGTAGAGTCTTGTTTCATAGGCGGGCAATATACTTTTCTTAAAATTTGGGATAATTGGGATTTATTTATATCAACAGATTTGAGAAGAAGAACACAATTTACATATTCAGAGATAAATGAAAAAAAGGTTAATTGTATTAATCTAAATTCTGGATTTCTCTATAGACATGAATCGACTCGCTTACCAGTAATGGGAATATCATTTAGGTACTATAACGGGATTAATCCACATGGGCAATTTAGGGATGAACCAGATTTTATACATTTTGGATTAAATATATTTTTATTAATGGGAGCAATATAAGATGAAACAATTATTAGATTTATTATACAATAATAAATACACATCTGGTGAGCATGGAGCAGAATTTAAAAATAAGGCGGCAGGAAGATCCAAAAGATGTGCTGAATTACTGGTCAATGAAAATATTTCAACTTCTGTAGGGAATGTGATACTAACCCTTGTGTTCTCTAGTACAAGTAAATATAAAGGAACAGATAGTGAAGATAGAATTAAATATAATATAAGATATTTAAAAATTAGAAAGTTATATAATCTAAATGAAGATGATGCAGAAAATTTGGAAGAAGAGATTAAAGATTTACTAGAAAGTCTATAAAAAATAAGAGAAAGTGAATGCAGAACAAAGAAAATACATTTAAAATTTTATCAATAGATGGAGGTGGTATTAAAGGATTATATTCTGCTACAATCCTAAAAGAATTTGAAAAACATTTTAAATGTAATATATCAGATCAATTTGATATGATTTGTGGAACTTCAACAGGTGGTATTTTAGCATTAGCATTATCTTTGAAAATACCAGCAGAAAAAATATGTGAGTTCTATATTGAAGAAGGAAAAAATATATTTCCTGGGGGTAGATATTTTAATTTATGCGGTATAAAACTGCCGAAAAGATTTTTTAGACAAATATTTTGGGGAGGAAAATACTCTGATAAACATTTAATAAAAGCCTTAAAAAAGGTATTTGGAACAAAAATAATAGGAGACAGTAATAATCTACTATGCATCCCTAGTTATACAATAACAGAAGCAAGACCATTTGTTTTTAAATATGATCATTCGGAAGGCAACTTAGATAGAGATAATGAAGTTAAAATGGTTGATGTTGCTTTAGCAACATCATCAGCACCTACTTTTTTTCCTTTAGCAGAAATCGAGGACTATGACAATAAACAATTTATAGACGGAGGTGTATGGGCGAATAACCCAACTCTGGTAGGCTTATTAGAAGCTTTGGACTATTTTGTAGGGGTAGGTAAAAATTTTGATAATCTTAAAATTATGTCAATTAGTAGTCTTTCAGTAAAAGGTGGTAAACCAACTGGTTTAAAAAGACAAAGATCGTTTTTTCGATGGAAAAATGACTTATTTGAAACATCTATGAATGGGCAAAGCTTATTTATAGATTTTTTCATGAGTAAAATTAGTGAGACATCAAGTATAGATATTAATTATATTCGTATTCCAAGTATTGAAATTTCTAGTGAACAGATAGATTATATTCAGTTAGATATTGCTACAAAAGAAGCGCTTGATATGATAAAAGGTAAAGGGAAAGATCAAGCAAATATTTATAAGAAGAAAGAGGAAGTAGAAATATTTTTTCAAGAAAAAAAACAATATAAAACAAGGTAAAAGATGGCAGATTTACATCAAACATTTATCGATTTTATTGATAAAATAAAATTACAACCCAATGATAAGAAGCAATTAAAAAGATCGAAAGATACTATTAGAAAAGATATTAAGAATTATTTCAAAAAAAAAAATTCTCAATATAAAGTAAGATTCTTGGGGCAGGGTTCATATTCTATGCATACAACAATCATTCCTAAAGATGGTGATTATGATATTGATGACGGTGTTTATATATTTGGGAATATAGATGATAAACCAACATGTCAACAAGTGCATAGTTGGATCAACAATGCGGTAAAAAATAGAACTAATCAAAATAATATATCTAAAAATACTTGCATAAGAGTACAATATGCTAACAATTATCATATTGATTTACCAATTTATTACAAAATAGATGGTGAAGATGACAAGGTAAAATTAGATGATAAAGATATTCCAAAATTCGCACATAAAAAAGATGGTTGGATTGATAGTGATCCATATGCGTTTAGATTATGGTTTGAAGAGAAATCAAAAGATAAACCACAATTAAAAAGAATCGTTAGATATTTGAAAGCATGGAGTGATAATAAAAGTAGTCTAAACCTTCCAAGCGGAATGGTTTTTACGATACTCGCATCTGAAAATTATATGAGTGATGAAAGGGATGATGTGGCTTTACTTAAAACACTGGAAAGAATACAGAAATCTATAGACGATAGCCGTAGCAAAAGAGCAAAATATACCTGTTTTAGACCAACAGTTGATAAGACTGAAAATCTATTAGAAAAATACTCATCTAAAACAACTAAAGAAAATTTTCTAACTGCCTTAAATAACTTTATTAATTCAGGTGAAAAAGCTATTAATTTGAGAGGTAAAAAAGATGCATGTGCAAAATGGCAAAAACATTTAGGGGATAGGTTCCCTTGTTCATCAATTAAAGAAAATGATTCTGATATCGCAAAAGAATTTGCAATTGCTGATAGCATAAAAACAGAAAATAAATCTGCGTAATGTTTAATTATCAATTATTATTTATGGAGTGTACCCAAAAAGCTGGACAGTGAGTTAACGGTGTAAAATACTTAACTTACAATAAAAAAGGAACACGATATGAAAAAACGCAGAGTATTCAGCAGAGATTTTAAAATTAATGCTGTTAAAATGGTAACCGTAGAAAAACGTGTTGCCGCCCAAGTAGCAAGAGATTTGGGTATAACATCAAATTTATTACATTCTT
>Ga0209692_10006043_pt1 | contig 10126 bp, 7 predicted proteins | sample tdDd472_FD_187129 | JGI IMG/M metagenome (GOLD analysis project Ga0209692, IMG submission 187129) | Marine sediment microbial communities from the Atlantic coast under amendment with organic carbon and nitrate - tdDd47.2 (SPAdes)... | ecosystem: Environmental > Aquatic > Marine > Coastal >...
TAGGCCTTTACCCCATACACTCCGGCCTGTGCCGTAGCCCATCTTGAATTTACTTACACCGCTTCAATTTCGTATGTAGATCGGCTTCAGCCTGCTCTCCGTCTTCAAGCCGCTGGATAATCGATTTTGACAGAGCACGCCTTGTATTCGGCCGTGTCCGAAATTGGATCTGCGGCTGAGTTTGTGAGCCAGTTAGAGTTGTTCTTGTAGAAATGGAAAGCCATCCAGACCATTCCTCTGGGGACTTCATCCGTCACACGTGCTCGTACTGTAATGGTTCCGCGTCTCGAGGTGAGTTGAATCATTTCACCTGTTTCAAATCCCAGTTTTTTGGCGTCTTCAGGCGCGATGTCGACTATTTCTTCGCTGAGCAAATCATTGAGGCCGACTGCGTTGGCTGTCTGCGAACTGCAGTTGTAATGATAGAGTCTTCTGCCTGTGCTCAATATGAAAGGATACTCCTTGTCTGGCGTTTCCGCAGAAGGTGTCCAGTCAACGGCTTGAAAGTGAGCCTTCCCCTGTTTAAATTTGACGTCACGAAACAAATGCGGCGTGTCCTTGAACAGGTGCGGTGTACCGGGATGCAGAGAATGGGGAACCGGCCATTGCAAGGACTCATTTTCCAGTCGATCATAGGTGATTCCATTCAGCATCGAGCATTGAGGTGCCATTTCATTGTCCCAGATATCCTGGGCACTGGTGGAATCCCAAGTGTCTCCCATGCGCTTTGCCAACTCACGGAAAATCCACCAATTGGGTCGTGCTTCTCCAGGGGGAGGAGAAACCTTGCGCACACGATTTACTCGACGTTCCGTATTGATGAATGTCCCGTCATCTTCGCTCCAGGCAGCAGATGGAAGAACCACATCCGCATATTCGGTCGTCTTTGTGGGGAAGATGTCGTTACACACCATGAACTCGGCAGACGAGAGGCAACCGTGGACATGGTGCATGTCAGGCTCGGTTGTAGCCGGATCTTCACCAAAGACGTAGAATCCACGGACTTTTTTCGTCTTCAAACCTTCGAGCATGGCGGGAAGCCGCAACCCCTCATAGCCAAGGAGGTTGCCGACATTCCACGCTTTCTGGAACTTCTTACGAGCAGTCGGGTTGTGCACCTTCTCATAGCCGGGGAAGGAGTCCGGCAACGCACCGGCATCACATGCGCCCTGAACATTGTTTTGACCTCGCAATGGGTTCACGCCCCCACCGGGTATGCCAATGTTTCCAAGAAGCAATTGCAGGTTTGCACAGCTGAACACGTTATGAACGCCAGAGGTATGCTCCGTTATGCCAAGAGTATATATGAGCATTGCGGGTTTGGATTCAGCCAAAAGCCGTGCGAGGTCGACAACTTGTTCAGCTGGAACTCCAGTAACCTTTTCGGTCTCCTCAGGAGTGTACCTGAGCACGGTTTCCTCAAGTTCGTCAAAACCATCCACCCACTGCTTCACATATTCTTTGTCGTACAAATTTTCCGTGATCAAAACATTCATGATGGAGTTGATCAACGCCACATCAGAACCGACTTTTAACCGCAAGTGCATATTCGCCCACTCTGTGAGCTTGGTTGCCCGAGGATCAACGACAACCAGTTTTGCACATTTTTGCACGGCATTATGAACAAATGTCGCAACCACTGGATGCGCTACTGTCATATTCGAACCGATGACGAGGAGTGTTTTCGCCTTATCGATATCTTCGAAGTTATTGGACATTGCACCTGAACCAAGCATTGTCGTCAGACCGACGACTGAAGGAGCGTGTCAGGTTCGTGCGCAATGATCGATGTTGTTGGTGCCTATGGTTGCCCTGAAGAGTTTCTGCATGTTGTATGAATCTTCGGTGATGCTTCGGGCGCAACTCAAACCGGCAATGGCATCAGGGCCGTGTTCATCACGAATCTTCATGAATTTTGAAGCGACAAGGTCGAGCGCCTCATCCCAGGAGGCCTCTCTGAATTCTCCATTTTCCTTGATGAGAGGTGTTTTGAGGCGGTTTTTGGAATAGATAAAATCATATCCGAAACGCCCCTTCACACACAGTCGCCCCTTGTTTGGAGCGATGTTTTCATCAGCTGTGACTTTGATGATCTTTTCGTCTTTAACGTGAAGAATCAACTGGCACCCTGTCCCGCAGTACGGACATGTTGTCTGGACCTTTTTGACTTTTTTTTTGGTTATCCCAAGCGCTTTCTTGTCAAAAAGGGCTCCAACAGGACACGCCTCGATGCATTGACCACAATGAGTGCATTTTTCCATATCAACGCTCGGATGCCATGTGCCATTGAACGAGTTTCTGGAGATGGCGCTCTGACCGATGTCCTGACAGGTCGAGATACATTGGCCGCATTTGATGCAGCGACTGTAATCGCGAGCAATAAAAGGCGAACGATTGTCAACCACCGGTGTCTCGATCTGTAAGGGAACATCCCTGACAGGAACTTTGTGCTTGCCTGCCATTTTTTGGAGAACGCATACCCCTTTTGCCGGGCATTCATGGTCGTGCCATTCCAAATCCCTGGCTTCAAGATGTCCGGGTGCGCACTTCCCTTCCGGGAGCTTTGCTGTAAAACAATTGTGCGCTCCGGTAGAAAAAATAGAGGTGAGTTTGCTTTTTCGAGCTTCAAAAACCTTGGAGGACTCAGTTGTGATGTTCAGCCCTTCCGTGGCAAGTGTGGTCGATGTTGAAATCAACTCTCCCGTATCTATATTCTCGGCGACGCTGAGTTCACAACTGTCGTCACAATAACAAGTCTCGCTCTGGCACAATGTAGGGATGCTGATACCCGCCTGAGATGCAGCGTCCAGAAGCGTCTGGTTCTCTTTGAATTCTATTTTCTTATTGTTAATAATGAGGTGTCGCATTGGATATCCTTTGTATTGTCTGAATAAAATCCGTTAGTTCGTCACTTGTCGTGTCTGGCTAAGATGCATGCTTTTTGAAAACCGAGAAGAACATTTCCATGCAGTACTTCGAGCAAAAATCGAAACTTTCATCGATTCCACCTCCTGCGGGGACCTTGGTGAAACTGTGCGATTCATCGTCTGCAGCGTTGAAACGCCTTCCACATTGATCACAAATTTTTATGTTGCTTGTAATAAAGGCACTGACGCAGTTTTCGGAACACAACGGGATGTCTCCCTGAGTCTCTCCGTAGATACGCCTGCCACAAACATGGCAGAATACAGCTTCATCTGGAGCCGAGTTCAGGGCCCCTCCACACAAAGGGCAGAAATTTGAGGGTCTGGATTCCAATGAGTGGTGGCAATGCGGACAGCTTGATCGGAGGGCTGTTTTGCAATGAGGACAGGCGCAAGGAACGGCAGAATCCTCTGTCTCAATTGAAAATACGTTGAAATACGATTCTGGCTCGTGTTTCGTGTTCAGATGAGGACACCGAGGGTTAGGGCAATACATATAAATCGAGTGGTCTTTTTCCATGGCATAACTAATCTTGCTAATGAGTTGATGAAAAAAGGCTGGAAATTAATGAGGCGACTAACCTCCAGCCTTTTATAGAAGCCGAACGATACCGTTTGATGCAGCTTGGATGCTGTTCATCCCGAAACTGCTTTCTCCTAAGACTAAGGGTGTTTCAGATTGCTTTCGGGCGTACCGAGCATCTCTGCCGGAACCGCGGCTATATGACCAAAACCTTTGCTTGCGAACATGAACATCCAGGTGACTATGACAAATGGCCACGTCAGTGACGGCATGCCGATGGGGGCAAGGAGCACACTTATGGATGCCTGGGCTATGGAGCCGATGACCATGCAGAACGTCGCATAGAGAAATGTTTTCCAATTGAGGTAATAAAAAAGTCCGCCCAGTGCGATGGCGCAAAGCACCGAGTTGTAACCATACAAACCAAGACGGAGCGGTGCTTCAGGAGATTGCATGACCAAAGCGGTGAGCAGGCCAATCAAGGAACCGAAGATCGCAAACAATGCGGAAATTCTGGAATTGATGAGAATGGCTATAACAAAGATGATTCCAGTGACGACATTATCTTCGAACATGACTTCACCAATGCCTTTGGTCACGCCATCCATGAATGTCATCGCTGAGATTTTGCCAATGGTGATCGTGGTGTGCGGATCAGGAATCGAGGTTGCCAACAATGTCCCAGCCTGCAGGACACCGAACTTGGAAGCACAGAACATGAGAATCCACGTGGCGAGAACAAAGGGTGCTGTCAGAGCAGGCATGCCCCATTTGCCCAGAAAGTTCATGAGTGCGCTCATGATGATGGTGCTCAGTGCGGCGTTGATAGCCACGTAAAGCAACAACTCGGGGCTATAGATGAAATAAAAAGGCAGTGCGATACCTGCGAGCGTGCCGTTAAAACCGAATAACCCGGCCTTGATAAGGCCTTTGTCCGCACCAAGGGCTGTCGCAGTCAAGGTTGACGCGGCGGTCCCCAAAACAGCACAGAATCCCAATTCCCAGGAATTATAGAATATTCCTATAAAGAATATGAACCCGGTCACGGGGTTGTTCTGGAACATGACCTGTCCGCATCCGCGTAGGCATGAGTCTACAAATTGAAATAGCGGGTTGTTTTTTGGCGCTTCCATGATCGTTACATCTCCTTGAATGGTGGTGTTATGCAGGTGTCGTTTATACCGTTTGAGCTTCCAGTTCCTTTTTGAGCTTGTCGCGTTCCTGAGACTTGTGCATGGCGCTCATCATGTTTTTCATCCAGTGATCAGCATGGCGATAGGATGTGAGAGAAATGTATCTGTGCGTATCGGCCGAGCCACAATGTACGCAGGGAATTGTCTCATCGCTCGAGTGGGCAAGTGTCTCGAAATCTGTGTCGCAGCCGTTACAATGCAGTTCGTAAATTGGCATAGTCTTCTCCGTGAAAAGGTTGTGGCCTTTTCATTGCGACAACTGTACCAACCTCGATCAAGCATTTAACGACTTGTTTATTATGGATAAATTCAATTATTTGTAATGGAATTTACAAAGAAGGGTTACAACGAAGATTGTTGTTTTAAGGACTGAAGAGAATGGAGTGCGAAATGAAAGGCCTGAGCCCTTACAACGAAACCGGTGGCTACAAATTTTCTTGTAGGAGTTGATTTGATACAATCAACAATTTGCAATGAGAAATTCACCGGGAAAATGAGGACGAGAAATATTCGACGCGCGCGCCGTATGGCCGAGGCAAGAGAAGAATCTGGCTGAAAAAACAGAAACTCAGGAGAGACCTTGGATGATAAAATGCGTCAGAACAATTCACACCTCATGAGGGAAATTGTTCTGACGCACAGATTAAACGACCTTGGACTCTTCCAATTTACAATGGGAGTCTTGGATATTTTTTCAATGGAGGGAGTGATTAGCTATTTATTTTCTTGAGCTTAAGGCTCAATGACTGTTGCGAAATACCAAGTATTCGTGCAGCGGCGCTCTGGTTTCCACCAGACCGTTCCATGGCTGTATTTATAAGTGTTGTGGATATTTTTGTGACGACTTCTTTAAGCGGAGGGAGGCTTTCAGGCGGAAAATTCACCGTATCCCACGAAAGTGTTTCTTCTGCATGAGGTATAACGCCCCCAAGTGAATCTTCGCTGTGGATATGGTTCTTGAAACTGGCTGAAGACAACATGCGTGAACAATGCTGGCTCACGGCATCGCTTGCCATGGCTTTCAACTCCCGCACATTTCCGGGGAATGAATATGTCCGCAAAAAATTAATGAGTTCAGGATGATATGCAGGTTTCTTCTTATCTTGTTCAGTTGCTTCACACTCCAGAAAGTAATCCAAAAGCAGGGAGATATCATCAAGCCTTTCGCGCAATGGGGGGAGAGTGACCTGATGGCCTACAAGTCTATAATAAAGGTCTTCCCTGAATTTCCCTTCTTGTTTCAAGGTGGACAAATTCTTTAGCGTTGAAGTCACGACACGGACATTGGCCTTTTTCGGAAGGTCGGAACCAACCGGAAAATACTCCTGCTCCTGCAACAGTCGTAAAAGTTTGACCTGCGAACTCAAGCTCAGATCTCCAATTTCATCAAGGAACAGCGTGCCTCCGTTGGCCTGTTCCACCAAACCTTTGCGAGCCTTGTCAGCCCCTGTAAATGCTCCACGCACATGACCAAACAACGAATCCGCAAAAACCGGATCATCAAATGCGGCCACATTCACTGCCACAAATTCACCTCTGCGCATGCTCAAATGATGAATGGCTTGGGCGATCAACTCCTTGCCCGTCCCGGTTTCTCCTGTAATCAAAATAGGATTCAGGCTGCCGGCCACAGCTTCGCAGTATTTAAAAATAGATAGCATTTTGGGGTTTTGCGTAAGAATCTTTGAAAACATTTCAGGATGTTTCAATTTGGTCTCAAGAATCTGTTCGCGCAGTCTGGCGTTTTCCTGTTCCATGTCCTTAAATTCAAGAGTGCTCCGCACCCTTTTGGCCAGTTCGTTCTTATCCACAGGTTTGAACAAGTAGTCTCTGGCCCCGTCCCTCATACACTGGATAACTGATTTTCCATCACTGACTGCTGAAACAATAATGATGGGGAGCCATGGATATTTTTCTTTGATCATTTTAAGTAAGGCAGGCCCACCGATATGAGGCATCACTAAATCGAGTAAAACAAGACTGAATTGTTTTTTCTCCATCAAAGACATGACTTTTCGACTATCATCACAGGTGATTACATTTGAATATCCAGATGCGTACAAGGCTATTTCAAAGCTTTGCAACGCTGATTTTTCATCGTCGACAACAAGAATAGGATGTGAAGGACACAAATGATTTTCCATAACTCACCTCATTTACAATCTATTGCAATCAATTGGAGCCTGTGAAAGACAAGGTTACGCATGTTCCTCGCCCCTCTTCTGAATCGATAAAAATATCACCGCCATGCTCCTTGATGATTCCCGCTGAAACAGACAAACCGAGACCGGTGCCGCCCCACTCTCTTTTTGTCGTATAGAATGGATCTCGGACGTGCTTAAGGTCTTTCTTTGAGATGCCGATTCCCTGATCTGTTATTTTGAAATAGACTTTTGTTTCTACTGCATAGGTCTCGATGAGAATGGAATTTTCTCGAGATTTCAATGCTTGACAAGAATTTTGAATCAAATTGACAAGCACTTGTTCAATCCGACGTAGATCGCCTTTGAACGAGGGCAGGCAGTCGTTAATACTTATGACGAAGTTATCCGTGCTGTTCTTAATAAGATTGGTAAGCAGCATATGGGCAGACCTGAAAGCCTTGTTGATATCCACATCACCGCCCATTTTGACCGGAGATTGCCTAGAATAGTCTTTCAAATTTCGAACGATGGTGGAAACGCGCTCAGAACCTTCATTAATACCAAGAAGCAGTTTGGGCATGCTTTTTTGCACATAGCTCAAAGGCAAATTGCCAATCCAGACTTCTTCCCCCTCCTGAGTCTGCTGTCTGAGGTACTCCATCATACCTTGCCAAATTTCATCCATTGTTTGGGAATTCAGACTGATGAGGTTCAAAGGATTGTTGATCTCATGCGCCATACCAGACACAAGAATTCCAAGAGAGGCCATCTTGTCCGCCTGGTGCAGGGATTTGTAGCTCTGTTCCAACTCTTTGGTCCGTTTCTGAATTTTCCCCTCAAGGCTTTCGTTCAACTCCTTCAGTCGTTGCCTGTTTTCCTTCAGCGCTTTATCGGCTTTTTTCTGTCGATTGATGTCATTGAGAAGCCAGATGACACCCTGGCTGGGATTGCCGGAGTCAATGGCGCTGATGGAGAGTTTGCGCCATTCGCTCTCTGTCTGGTTCATTTTCAATGGTATTTCGCAATTGAAATGTCTTCCCTGTCTCAGGAAGTTCTCAGAGTCCCTTTCGATTCTTGAATATAAAGTCTTATCAAGGAAGAGATCTTTTGTTGCGATTGGCCTTTTGGTGCCCCTTGGAACAAAGCAAATCTCAAGAAATCTATTGTTACACCACTTCAATTTTGAATTAACGATAAAGGCAATGCCTATAGTTGCATTTTCCAAGATCATTTTTTGCTGTTTACTAGTCTTGTTCAGTTTTTCACTGATCCTTTTGCGAGCATGAACCTCTTGCTCCAATTCATCAATTTGGATGGCAAGCTCTTCCTCGACTTCAATTCTGCGTTCTTGAATCAGCGTAAACCACCAAACCCATACAGCAATGATGAGAAGCGTAAAAATATATATTGTTATGACGTACCATTTAAAATTGTGCCATATTTGATAATTTGTGTGTTCAGAAAGGAATACACTTGAAGAAAACACAACACCAAGAACAACAGATATAATGAGATAATGTTGAAGAAACCTTTTTGTCTTTTTCATGAAAGCTTCTTTCGGAGAAGCTACATGATCCCTTTGTCTCTTTAAGTCCATGTCTTCGCATTTTCCACCACAAATACTGTCAAGAACACAGCATAAGGAACAAATATGATTGCCACGCATGGGGCAATATACCATCTCACTCTGGCCGTATTGTTTTTCACAAATTGGACAGGTCATAAGAGCATCACTCTGTAAAATGGTATTTTCTCGGCGAATATAATACTTGCCCTTTGTTAAAATAGCGACCAATGGTGCTACAGTAAATGCAACCGAAAATGCAATCACTGTTGAAAAAGACTTTCCATATATTCCGAATAAACCAAAATAAGCTGGAATTGCGGCTGCCAGGGACACTAAAAGAGAAATAATTCCGACTGGGTTTATATTATAAAGATATGCCCGTTTGTATTCGATGGCTCTTGGAGCAATTTTGAGGGGTTTAATAACTGTTAGATCGGCAACGATCGTACCGATCCATGATAATGCAAAGATGGCATAGATAAAAAGCATGGAATGCATCGTTTTGAATACACCCAATTGCGCAAAGAGAATCGACATAAGGATATTGAACAAAAGCCAAACAGCCCTTCCCGGGTGGCTCCCTGTTATTCTTGAAAAGAAATTCGACCATGCGAGTGACCCGGCATAAGCATTCGTCGCATTTATTTTGACCTGACATATTACAATATACAGAGTCACAAGCAGCAATGCGTACTGCGGATTATCAATCACTGTGTCGTACACGTTGAGATAAAGTTGGACAGTGTCAATGCTTTCACTGCTGACGGCATTCCCAGCCTCAATGAACAGGACGACCAAAAAAGCACCGCAAAGAATTTTCAACGCCCCGATTATGATCCAGCCAGGCCCGGCCGTCAGTACTGCCAACCACCATTTGAATTTGTTCTCATCTGTTTTGTCAGGAAGAAAGCGTAGATAATCAACCTGCTCTCCGATTTGTGGAATCAATGAGAACAAGACGGAAAGCGCTGAACCAAACAGGAAGGGGTCAAATGAACCTGTGCCAACATGGTTTTCGTATGAGATCCATCGAGTAACGCTTTCGGGATCTTTGAAAATGATAATGGCTATGGGCACAATCCAGAGTAACAGCCAAAGAAACTGTGTATAATTATGCAGTTTATTGATGACCGTTATTCCATAGAATGAAAAAGGAATGATCACTAACGAACAGAACAGGTATCCAATAGGTAATGGTATCCCGAAACAAAGGAATACCGCCTGAGCCATGATGGTTGTTTCAATGGCAAAAAATATGATCGTAAAAAAAGCGTATATCAATGAGGTGATTGTGGAACCGATATACCCGAAACCCGCTCCACGGGTCAGCAGGTCGATATCAATGTTTTCTTTTGATGCATGATAGGCAATTGGAATACCCGTGAGGAAGATCACTACGCCCAAGGACAGGATCGCCCAGAGAGAGTTGGCAAATCCGTAGTTAATAATAAGTAATGCACCAATCGCTTCCAGAGCGAGAAATGAAATTCCCCCGAGAGCCGTGCTGGCGATCTGCCATTCGGGCCATCGTCTGAAGGCCTTGCTTACACGTCGCAGGGAGAAATCTTCAATAGCCGTATTGGTGACCAGCAGGTTGTATGTTCGTTGCTGTCTGGACGTGTTCACAATCTTACCTCGATCTCACTGACAGCCAGAAGACTTCACAGGAAGGGTCTGACTTCTTCATTCTATCTCGCACAATCACGAATCCACTTTTCGCAGTCGCAAAGCATTTCATAATGAATACACCGCTTGTTTTTTCAATCTGACGACGT
>Ga0209692_10006046_pt1 | contig 10122 bp, 12 predicted proteins | sample tdDd472_FD_187129 | JGI IMG/M metagenome (GOLD analysis project Ga0209692, IMG submission 187129) | Marine sediment microbial communities from the Atlantic coast under amendment with organic carbon and nitrate - tdDd47.2 (SPAdes)... | ecosystem: Environmental > Aquatic > Marine > Coastal >...
TTGATTATCCTTGATATATGCTGAACCCAGCAGTTTCCATCTTACGATCAACCTTCTTCACTAATCCTTGTAATACTTTACCCGGACCAACTTCAGTAAATGAAGACACGCCATCGGTAATCATATTTTGTACAGTTTGCGTCCAACGGACAGGAGCTGTAAGCTGAGCTACCAAATTTTCCTTAATGGTTGCTGGATCTGTTACGGCTTGAGCATTTACATTTTGGTATACAGGACACACAGGTGTGTTGAATTCTGTATTTTCAATGGCAGCCGCTAATTCCGTTCGTGCTGGTTCCATTAATGGAGAGTGGAATGCACCCCCAACAGGAAGTTTGATAGCGCGCTTTGCACCTTTTTCAGTCAATTGCTCACATGCTTTATCAATACCAGCAAATGAACCTGAAATAACCAATTGGCCAGGGCAGTTGTAGTTAGCTGCCACAACCACTTCGTCAATGTTTTCACATACTTCTTCTACAATAGCATCGTCCAAACCGACAATAGCAGCCATGGTTGATGGCTCAACTTCACAGGCTTTCTGCATGGCTTGTGCACGTTGAGAAACTAGTTTTAAACCATCTTCGAAATTCATCGCTCCAGCTGATACTAATGCCGAGAACTCACCTAATGAATGACCAGCTGTCATTTCAGGTTTAAAAGCTTCGCCAAGTGTTTTTGCTAAAATTACTGAATGAAGAAAAATAGCAGGTTGTGTTACTTTTGTTTGTTTTAGGTCTTCATCAGTGCCTTCAAACATCAAGTCAGTAATGCGAAATCCAAGGATGTCATTCGCTTTTTCAAATAGTTCCTTTGCCATTGGTGAGTTTTCGTACAAATCTTTACCCATTCCAACGTATTGGGCACCCTGACCCGGAAATACAAATGCTTTCATGTGTCTTATTTTTTGTTCAAATATCATATGTAATTTGCCAAAATGCGATAACTCTTTTGGGAGTATAACTAAGGTGACTCCTTACATATTTATTTGTTTTATTTTGCAGGTCACAAGTGTTGTTAAGAACGTTATTTGTTGTTTTGTGACCCGCTAATAATTTAAGTTTTTAATGTCTTTCGTCTCGGTATTAGATGCCTTTTGTTGCTAAACAACAAAGGCTCACGGTTGACGAGAGCCATTAATTCTTTTTATTTATCGTCGCAAAGATAAAACATAAAAAAGGATAGCTCCTAATAATTATCTAATCAATTGCATTTTCGACTATTCGTTGGCTAAGTTCCATAGTGTCAAAAAGCTAGTCTTGACAATTGCTTCGTACTTTTGCCAGTCTATTTTTTCAACGTGATCGTCAGGCATGTGATATGATTCATGACCTCCGGTATGGAACCACATTATAGGGATGCCTTTTTTAGCAAATGGTGCATTGTCACTCCCGCTGGTAGGATTATCCCATGCACTGTAGTTAATCTTTAAGCCTAAATTATATTGTACATTATTTTGAGCGCACAAATCTTCTGCTTGTTTCCAGGCTTTGGTATATAAAAGAGTAACGGCTGAGTCCGGTTGTTCATAATTGTAGCTACGCCCAATCATGTCGTAATTGTGGTAATATTTTACTTGATCGATATTTTTAAAAGTATCAACAAAATAGCGCGAGCCTAATAATCCTCTTTCTTCGGCTGTCCAGTTAGCAAATAGTATTGAACGTTTGGGTTGTACACCTGTAGCCATAAATGCTTTTGCAATGGCCACAACACCTATAGCCCCGGATCCATTATCGTCAGCTCCGTTCCAAATATAGCCTTTGTAACTTCCAAGGTGATCGTAATGCGCTCCAACAACAATAAACTCATTAGGATATTCTGAACCTTCAATCATTGCTATTACATTTCTGCATGTTTTGTATTGGACATTAGCTTCTGATGAAAGTTCAATTGTGTTGTAATTAAAAGTCTTTATTGGAATAACTTTCTTTTGTGATAAGTTCCTTAAATAGGTTTCTAATTGCTTGTTAAAATCTGGAATTAATTCACTCATCAATGTTTTTGACACCTGAAAGTAATGAGGCAATTCTTTTTTATCACTATGTAGGAACAAGCTTTTATCATAAATTCCTGATGAACGTTTGGTGAGTTTTTTTTCTGCTGACGGTATTGTCTTTGTAATTGGATTTTCTGTAAAAGATTTTTTTAGGTACGGGTCATTTATGTCATATTCTAAAATAGCTACAACGTTGGAGGACTTAATGGCTTGCTTCTTTATCTCATGCCATTCATTGTCTTTTTTGCTTGATAATATTGCGGCCAGTGGAGTTGCTTTGTCTAGGTTATTAGGTAAACCTTTAAGACGAATTAATATCTTTCCTGAACTACTCTTTGTGTCGAATTCTTTTATTTTCGTTGTGCATATTCCATAACCTCCCCAAATAATCGATGCTTCAATAGAGTAAGATTGTTTAATTCGTTCTGCCCGTATTGAGTGGGGAAAATGAAAGCTCTTACTGTCTTCCTTTTTTATTAATCGAACCCTTGCATTTTGTGGCTGCTGTGCAATAATAAGGGGTACTTCATGAAAAAATGTCTTCCCATCAAAATGTTGCAATTTGTATTCTTGATAGATAGATGCCAAATAATCACCCGCCATAAAGGCACCTTTGGTTGTTGCCTCTCTTCCTTCAAACCAGTCTGAAGAAAAAAAAGTAAGATGACCTTTCAAAGAGTTTTCGTTAATTGAATTTAGTCCTTTTTCTATTGGCGTTTGAGCCTGTGAATTATAAAGACAGAAAATAGCCATTAGAATGAAAAGAAATTTATTTGCGCGCATGCTTGTAAATGTTTTGGTTTTAGAATGATAATTAGTAAGCCATAGTTGTGATCCAAAAAATGTGGTGCTAAATTATGGTATGAAATTGGATATGGCAGGAGCCAAGTGTTGCTTTAAGTGGAATATTGTTCAATAATCCATTTTTTCATGACTAACAAATTGTTTACTAGATAGAAAAAATGAAATTATTTTAAAAAAATGAAGAGTATAATGCTCATTTTCAATTGGAAATTAGTACTTTTGCAGCGCTTTTTTGTCTAAAATTGTCAAAAAGGCTGAAAATCAGTGGGGTTTTCAAAGGGAATACTGTACCTTTGCACCCCGTTTAAAACGAAATTGTTTAATGCAATATATTTAAATTTTATGCCAACAATTCATCAGTTAGTTAGAAAAGGACGAAGCAAGCAGGTGGAAAAAAGTAAGTCACCAGCTTTGAACTCATGTCCGCAGAGACGCGGCGTGTGTGTGAGGGTGTATACTACCACACCAAAGAAGCCTAACTCAGCCATGAGGAAGGTAGCTAGGGTGCGTTTAACCAATGGAAAAGAGGTTAATGCTTACATCCCCGGAGAAGGACACAACCTGCAAGAGCACTCGATTGTTTTAGTGCGTGGAGGTAGAGTGAAAGATCTTCCAGGTGTACGTTACCACTTAGTTCGTGGAGCTTTAGATGCATCAGGAGTAGACGGTCGTACGCAGCGCCGTTCAAAATATGGTACTAAGCGACCAAAAGCTGCTAAGAAGTAATTAAAAAGACATTGTGAAGTGCGTTGTTTACTTGGTTAGTGCACTGGATGAGTAAATGCTATTAGCATTGAAGACTAGTAATAACAGCCAAGGAATAATAACAAAGTAAACAAAAGAGAAGATGAGAAAAAGTAAACCAAAAAAGAGGATCCTTTTACCGGATCCAAAATTTAACGACACCACGGTTACACAATTTGTGAATAACCTGATGTTGGATGGTAAAAAGTCAATCGCTTTCAAAATCTTTTACGATGCTATGGATCGTATGGCTGATAAAGCTGAAAAAGAAGGAAAGCCAGTATTGGAAATTTTCAAAAAAGCACTGGAAAATATTACTCCTGCGGTAGAGGTTAAAAGCCGTCGTGTTGGTGGTGCTACATTTCAGGTTCCAACTGAAATTCGTCCAGCCAGAAAGATGTCCATCGGCATGAAGCACTTGATTCTATTCTCGCGTAAGCGTAGTGGAAAATCAATGGCAGAAAAACTATCTGCTGAAATTGTTGCGGCATACAATTTAGAAGGTGGTGCCTTCAAGAAAAAAGAAGACATGCATAAGATGGCAGAGGCTAACCGTGCATTTGCTCATTTCAGATTTTAACAAAATTATTTAAGAAATTATTGTCATGGGAAAGGCAGATCTTAAAAAGACCAGAAATATTGGGATTATGGCCCACATCGATGCTGGTAAAACAACGACTACAGAACGTATCTTGTTTTACACAGGTATCACTCACAAAATTGGTGAGGTACACGATGGTGCGGCAACCATGGACTGGATGGAGCAAGAGCAAGAGCGTGGTATCACAATTACTTCTGCTGCTGTTACTACCAACTGGATTTATGAAGGTGTAGAAAATAAAGTAAATATCATTGATACTCCTGGACACGTTGACTTTACTGTTGAGGTTGAGCGTTCATTACGTGTGTTGGATGGTGCTGTTGCTTTATTTTGCGCTGTTGGTGGTGTTGAGCCTCAGTCTGAGACTGTATGGCGTCAAGCTAATAAATATAACGTTCCACGTATTGGTTTCGTAAATAAAATGGACCGTTCAGGTGCTAACTTCTTTGAAGTTGTGCGTCAGGTTCGTGAAATGCTAGGAGCTAATCCTGTACCTCTTCAGATTCCTATTGGAGCAGAAGAAACTTTTGAAGGAGTTATCGATTTGATCGAGAACAAAGCTGTAGTTTGGTTTGACGATGAGCAAATGGGTTCTCGTTATGAATTACAAGAGATTCCTGAAAACTTGAAAGCTGAAGCTGAAGAGTGGAGAGGTAAATTAGTTGAAGCAGTTGCTGAGCACGATGATGAGTTAATGGAGAAATATTTCGAAGATCCGGACTCTATTACTCGTGATCAGATGATTGAAGTAATTCGTAAAGCAACTATTGCTCAAACAATTACTCCTATGATGTGTGGTTCTGCCTTTAAAAATAAAGGTGTTCAGCGCTTATTGGATGCAGTTATTCAGTACTTACCAAGTCCAAGTGACATTGGTAAAATCGAAGGTATTAACCCTAAGACTGATGAACCTGTATCTTATGATATGGATGAGGATGAGCCATTGTCAGCATTAGCATTTAAAATTGCTACTGATCCATTTGTTGGGCGATTAGCATTTATGCGCGTTTACTCAGGTAAAATTGATGCTGGTTCATACGTATTAAATACACGTACCGATAAAAAGGAGCGTATTTCACGTCTTTATCAAATGAAATCAAATAAGCAGTTACCTCGTGAGGTGATTGGAGCTGGTGATATTTGTGCTGGAGTTGGTTTCAAAGATATTCGTACTGGTGATACGTTATGTAACGAAAAACATCCAATCATTCTTGAATCAATGGATTTCCCAGAGCCAGTAATTGGTGTTGCTGTTGAACCATTGTCTCAGAAAGATATGGACAAGATGGGTGTTGCTCTTGGCAAATTAGCTGAAGAGGATCCTACATTCCGCGTACAAACAAACGAAGATACCGGTCAAACAGTAATTAGTGGTATGGGTGAGCTTCACCTTGAAGTACTAGTTGATCGTTTGAAACGTGAGTTTAAAGTAGAATGTAATCAAGGACAACCTCAGGTAACATACAAAGAAACTATTGGACAGGAAGTTACAATTCGTGAGGTGTTCAAGAAACAATCGGGTGGTCGTGGTAAATTTGCCGACATTCAGTTCCGTATGGGACCTGTTGATGAAGGTAAATCAGGACTTCAGTTTGAGAACATCATTAAGGGTGGTAATATTCCTAAAGAATTCATTCCTTCAATCGAAAAAGGATTTAAAGAAGGAATGTTAAACGGTGTTCTTGCAGGTAACGAAGTAGAAGATCTTAAGGTTGTGGTGTTCGATGGTTCGTTCCACGCAGTCGATTCTGATCAGTTATCATTCGAAATTTGTGCACGTCAAGGATTTAAATCTGCTTCTGCTCAAGCTAAGCCTCGTTTATTGGAGCCTATCATGCGCGTAGAGGTTGTAACTCCTGAAGAGTACATGGGTGATATCATTGGTGACTTCAACAAGCGTCGTGGTCAGGTAGAAGGAATGGAATCAAAATCTGGTGCTCGTGTAGTAAAAGCTAAGGTGCCATTAGCTGAGATGTTCGGATATGTTACTGTTCTACGTACTATCTCATCAGGTCGTGCTACTTCTTCAATGGAATTTTTAGAGTACAATGAAGTACCTAAAAACATTGCTGTTGAAGTTGTGAAAGAAGCAAAAGGAAAAGTAGAATTATTATAACAATTAGTGTTCTCCACTATGAGTCAGAAAATTAGAATAAAACTTAAATCTTACGATCACAACTTGGTTGACAAGTCAGCTGAAAAGATCGTAAAAACAGTAAAGAGCACTGGTGCAGTGGTTAGCGGTCCTATACCGTTACCTACTCACAAACGTATCTTCACTGTGTTGCGCTCCACATTTGTGAACAAGAAATCGCGTGAGCAGTTTCAACTTTCATCTTACAAGCGTTTAATCGATATCTATAGCTCAACTGCTAAAACTATCGATGCTTTGATGAAGCTAGAATTGCCTAGTGGTGTAGAAGTAGAAATTAAAGTGTGATAATCTTAAATGTTTAAACAATGCCAGGACTAATTGGAAAAAAAATCGGAATGACTTCCGTTTTCAGTGCCGATGGGAAAAATGTTCCATGCACTGTTATCGAAGCTGGACCTTGCGTGGTTACACAGGTTAAAACTGTGGAAATCGACGGGTACGAGGCCGTACAGTTGGCGTTTGACGACAAAAGAGAGAAAAGCACATCACAACCAGAAGCCGGTCACTTTAAAAAGGCTGGTGTTTCTCCTAAAAGAAAAGTGATTGAATTCCAAGAATTCGAGCATGATTTTAAATTAGGTGATGTGGTTGGTGTTGATCTTTTTGGCGAAAGCTCATTTGTAGACGTTACCGGAATATCAAAAGGTAAAGGTTTTCAAGGGGTAGTTAAACGTTACAACTTTAGGGGTGTGGGTGATGCCACTCACGGTCAGCACAACCGCTTGCGGGCTCCTGGATCTATTGGCGCAGCATCTTACCCAGCGAGGGTATTCAAAGGTATGCGCATGGCAGGTCGTATGGGAAATGATAGAGTTAAGGTGGAAAACCTTAAAGTAATTAAAGTAATTCCTGAGAATAACCTGATTCTTGTCAAAGGATCTGTTCCAGGAGCTAAAGGCTCATATCTAATTATTGAAAAGTAATGGAACTGAACGTATTAACAATAGAAGGAAAAGAAACCGGTAGAAAGGTAACATTACCTGAAACGGTGTTCGGAATTGAGCCCAGCGATCATGCCATTTACCTAGATGTAAAACAATTCTTGGCAAATAATCGTCAAGGGACTCATAAGTCTAAGGAACGTGCTGAAATTACAGGTAGTACCCGTAAGATTAAGAAGCAAAAAGGTACAGGTACTGCTCGTGCAGGTAGCATTAAGTCTCCTGTGTTCGTTGGTGGAGGTCGTGCATTCGGTCCTCGTCCACGTAACTATCGTTTTAAGTTAAATAAAAAACTTAAGCAGTTAGCTCGTAAATCTGCATTAGCTTATAAAGCACAAACACAAATGATCACTGTATTGGAAGACTTCAACTTTGAAGCTCCAAAAACTAAGGATTTTGCTGCTATGGTAAATAGCCTTAACCTTAATGGACAGCGTTCATTATTAGTGTTGAAAGAAGCTAATGATAACATCTATCGCTCAGCACGAAATATTCAGCGTGCAGAAGTAGCAATAGTGGCTGATCTTAATACATATGACATCATGAAAGCTAAAAACTTGGTGTTGGTAGAGAGTTCAGTAGAAGAATTCGGTAAACTGTTTAACGCATAAGGAGGCTCGTCATGAAAGTTATTATTAAACCAATTGTAACCGAAAAGATGACAGAACAAGGCGAAAAGTTGAACCGCTACGCATTTGTTGTTGATAAGAAAGCTAACAAGCTTCAGATCAAAGATGCTGTAGAAGAGATGTACAACGTAAGCGTTGCCTCTGTCAATACAATGGTATATGCCGGCAAAGAAAAGTCGCGTTTTACCAAAAGTGGAGTTATTGTTGGTAGAACAAATTCCTTCAAAAAAGCCATGATTACATTGGCTGAAGGAGATCAGATTGATTTTTATAGCAATATCTAATAAAAATGGCAGTAAGAAAACTAAAGCCCACAACACCGGGGCAGAGACACAAGATTATTGGTGCGTTTGATACGATTACATCGAGCACACCAGAAAAGTCCTTGTTGAGGCCGTTAAAAAAGTCTGGTGGTAGAAATAACACTGGAAAAATGACCGTTAGAAATATCGGTGGTGGTCACAAAAGGAGATACAGAGTAATCGACTTTAAGCGTAGTAAAGACGGTGTTAATGCAACAGTTGAGTCAATTCAGTACGATCCTAATCGGAGTGCTCGTATTGCTTTGCTTGCTTACGCTGATGGAGAAAAAAGGTACATTCTTGCACCTAACGGGTTGCAGGTAGGTCAAGCTATTGCATCAGGAACAGGGGTTGCTCCTGAGATTGGTAACAGCTTGCCATTAAGCGAGATTCCTTTAGGTTCCATTATTCATAACATCGAATTGCGTCCGGGCCAAGGAGGTACAATGGCACGTAGTGCTGGTACTTTTGCACAATTGGCTGCTCGTGAGGGAAAATACGCGGTTGTTAAATTGCCTTCGGGCGAAACTAGAATGGTATTGGTAACTTGTCGTGCTACTTTAGGTGCGGTTGGTAACTCAGATCACGCACTTGAGCGCTCAGGTAAAGCTGGACGTAGCCGTTGGTTGGGTCGCCGTCCACGCGTACGTGGTGTTGCAATGAACCCAGTCGATCACCCAATGGGTGGTGGTGAAGGTCGTTCTTCAGGAGGACACCCAAGATCTCGTACAGGGGTATTGGCAAAAGGTTTCAAAACCCGTCATCCGAAGAAAGCTTCTAATAAGCACATTCTAGAAAAGAGAAAAAAATAACCGGTTAATTTAAACGAATTATGAGCAGATCATTAAAAAAAGGCCCATTTATCGACTTTAAACTGGAAAAGAAAGTTCTTACACAGAACGAGTCAGGTAAGAAAACTGTAATTAAAACCTGGGCCCGTGCTTCTATGATTTCTCCGGAATTTGTAGGACACACAATTGCCGTACATAACGGTAATAAGTTCATCCCGGTTTATGTTACTGAGAATATGGTAGGTCACAAATTAGGCGAATTCGCCCCAACCCGCACATATCGCGGTCATGGTGGTAATAAGAAAAGGTAATTGGCCTGCCAATATTTAAATTCTTTAAACAGTAAAAAATGGGTGCAAGAAAAAGAATAAGAGCTGAAAAAATAAAGGAAGCCAAGAAGACTGATTACTTCGCAAAGCTTCGCAATGTACCGACTTCACCACGGAAAATGCGTCTTGTTGCCGACATGATCCGAGGTAAAGAGGTGAACCTCGCTCTGGATATGCTGAAATTTTCATCAAAAGAAGCTTCCAGAAGAGTTGAGAAACTGTTGCTTTCTGCTATCGCTAATTGGAAAGAGAAGAACGAAGGAGTTCGCATCGAAGACGCAAATCTTTATGTGAGTGAGATCGCGGTTGATTCAGGCCGTATTCTGAAACGTTTACGTCCGGCCCCTCAGGGTCGTGCTCACCGTATCAGAAAGAGATCAAACCACGTAACGTTACGCGTTGCAAGCAAAGTAGTATCTATAGAAAATCAAGAAAACTAATAGCTAGATGGGACAAAAAGTTAATCCAATTAGTAACAGGTTAGGAATCATCAAAGGATGGGACTCTAACTGGTATGGAGGAAAAAACTACGGCGATAAGCTGTTAGAAGACTCCAAGATTAGGAAGTACCTCAATGCACGTTTAGCTAAAGCTAGTATCTCTCGTATCATTATTGAAAGGACTTTGAAATTGGTTACTATTACCGTTTTCACAGCACGTCCGGGTATCATTATTGGTAAGGGTGGTTCTGAAGTAGATAAACTAAAAGAGGAGCTTAAGAAAATTACCGACAAAGAGGTTCAAATTAACATCTTCGAGGTAAAGAGACCAGAGTTGGACGCTATTATTGTAGCTAACAACATCGCTCGTCAGGTGGAAGGACGTAT
>Ga0209692_10006047_pt1 | contig 10121 bp, 9 predicted proteins | sample tdDd472_FD_187129 | JGI IMG/M metagenome (GOLD analysis project Ga0209692, IMG submission 187129) | Marine sediment microbial communities from the Atlantic coast under amendment with organic carbon and nitrate - tdDd47.2 (SPAdes)... | ecosystem: Environmental > Aquatic > Marine > Coastal >...
GCCACCACCATCCAGACCTTATCACCCGTGGCGGAGAACCGGCGCGCCAGCAGTTCACATCCTCGCCCCAAACGGTTGTGTTTCACCAAGACCTGACCGGCATCCGCATCGCCGCGACGCACCACCACCGCTGGCAGAAAGGCTTGATCGCACAAACGCAGCTGTGCCTTGACCCAATAGTCCGATTTAAGGCGTGGCTCCGTCATTGCGCATTGTCCTTCAGTAAGATCCAGGGCCATACTGCGTCATTATAACCGCTCGACACAACCGACGCACAGGGGACTGACATGTTTACGCTTCATCCCACTTTGGGCAAGGATACGGTGGAAATCACGCAGCTTGAGGTCTGCAAGGTCTTGCTGATGCGCGATAAAACGTATCCCTGGGTAATTTTGGTGCCGGCCATCGAAGGCCTGCGCGACCTCGACGATTTAAACGAATCCGATCGCATCGCGGTCGCAGCGGAGATCAATCACGTCAGCAAAAATATGAAAGCCCTGTTCCAGCCCTATAAGATGAATGTCGCAGCGTTGGGCAATGTGGTGGAACAATTGCACATCCACGTCATCGCCCGTTTCCAAGACGACCCGGCATGGCCCGCTCCGGTCTGGGGGGTACAGCCCGCTGTTGACTATGGGGACGCGGAACGCACCCAAATCCTGGACCGTCTTCACACCGCATTGAGTGTAGAATAGCGTGGAATTCCAGACCTTTGCAGAGCGTCTTGGTTTGAGTATGCTAGCGCCCGTTGGAGGGAAGTGGGACATGTCCCTCCGTATCGGGACGGGTTATATATGACCTTGCGACACTACCGAATTTCGGGCCGCGTACGAAAGCTACCAATTCGCATCAAGCTCAGCTTGCTGTCGGTTTTGGTGGTTTTGTCGTTGTCCTCAATTCTGTATTTGAGTTGGTATCGCGACGCATCTTTGCGTGAAATGAACGAAACTCGTACGGCGCTCATGTCCATGGACAAAATGCTACTGTCGCTAGAGCGCAGCGAAAACAACTTCGTCAATCTGTTCGACAATCGCCACCGCGATGAATTCAGCGAGACCTTCGAAAAGTTTGTCAGCAGCACCGAAAATCTCAAAATTCGCTTTTGGTCGTTGGGTTTGCCCATTGCCACATTGGAAAGGCTGGTCGAGCTGACCAGCGAATACCGATACCTTTTTGAGATCATGGCCGAGCAACTGACCAAGATCGGTCAAAACGGCAAAGAGGGACTGCGCGGCGAGTTGACCGATGCTCTTGCGAAAACCGAAGCGTCGCTGCAACACATACCGACCGACGAGAACACCCGCATCGCACTCCATCGCCGCGTCATCATTTTGCAACTGTTCACCAAGGATCTGTTGCTGCACAAGGACACCACCCATGTCGAGCGGTTCCAATCCAACTTCGACACCTTGATGATGGACGTCGCAAATGCCGTTCCAGAAAGTCCCGAACGCACAGACTTGGTTGGAAATTTACATAATTACCAAGCCATCTTTCTGAACTTGGCCGAAACGGTGCAACAGATCGGCCTGGACTTCGATCACGGCCTGCGTGGCAAAATTGCCTGGACGGTCGCACAGTCCCATCAATCGATCCGCAGCATGACGGCTCAGGTCAATGCGGCAATTGAACGCCAAGAGGTGCATCTCAACATCATCATCGGCACGTTGGCGGGGTTGTTTTCGTTACTGTTTTTGATTGCCCTGATGTTCTTGGGGCGCTCCATTTCAACCCCCATCCGCGAAGTCACCGACATCATGACGCGATTGGCAGATGGTAATTTGACCGTACAGATACCCGATCAACCGCGCCGCGATGAGATCGGCGATATGCTCCGCGCGCTTCGGGTTTTCAAGATGGGGGCAATCATTCGCCGCCGCACCCAAGAAGAGCTGCGCACCGCCCACAACGAACTGGAAAATCGGGTCGAAGAACGCACCCGTGAGCTTTCGGAAGAAATTCAAGAACGCAAACGTGCGGAAAGCGCTCTCTTGGCGGCCCGCGAACAAGCGGAAAGCGCCAACAAGGCAAAATCCATGTTCATCGCCAACATGAGCCACGAATTGCGCACGCCGCTCAACGCCATCATCGGCTATTCCGAAATGCTCAAGGAAGATACCGTGGATTTGGGATACTCGAGCATTTCCGACGACTTGGACAAAATCCATAGCGCCGGGCGGCATCTTTTGGGCATCATCAACGAAATCCTGGATCTTTCAAAGATCGAAGCTGGACGCATAGACCTTTCCATAGACTATTTCGCGGTTCAAGACGTCGTAGATACCGTTTGCGGCACCGTCCGACCTCTCATCGCGGCGAACAACAATACCTTTGAAATCATCTGCAACCCCGATGTCGGCGACATGCAAACCGATCTGACGCGCTTGCGCCAAATCCTGTTCAATTTTCTGTCCAACGCCGCAAAATTCACCACGGACGGTAAAATCACACTCAGCGCAGTGCGTGAACCGGACATAGAAGGCGACAGCCTGGTCTTTACCGTATCCGATACCGGTATTGGTATGAGCAAAGACCAGTTGGATGTCGTTTTTGAGCCCTTTACCCAAGCCGACACCTCGACCACGCGCAAATATGGCGGCACGGGGTTGGGCCTGACCGTCAACCGCGAGTTTGCGCGCCTGATGGGTGGTGAGGTCATGGTCAAAAGCGCACCGGACGAAGGCTCGACCTTCACGGTGCGCCTTCCGGCCGTACTGAACGCCAACGACGTCGAGCATGACCACGAACACCCTGACACCCAAAACGGCATAAAGAGCTAACATATGGACACACACATGACGACCGTTCTGCTGGTTGAAGACAACGAATTAAACCGCGACATGCTGTCGCGGCGTTTGGAAAGAATGGGCTATATCGTCGAATTGGCCGTGGATGGGCGTGACGGCGTCGAAAAAACCAAACGCCTGATGCCCGACCTGGTTTTGATGGACATCAACATGCCCGTTTTGGATGGCTGGCAGGCACTCCGATTGCTAAAGGATGATCCACAAACCCGGCATATACCCGTCATTGCGCTAACTGCGCATGCTATGACATCAGACCGAGACAAAGCCGATGAAATAGGGTTCAATGATTATGCAACCAAACCCGTGGACTTCCCCGCACTGGTGCACATGATCGAAGCGTGGCTCGGCCGCGCTGTTGGCAACCCAGAACACGTAGAACCAGCCCGCGACGGTACATGACAAATCAACCATCAGACATTGACGCCAATGTTGAAGCCTTAAGCATCCTTGTTGTCGACGACAACGAGATGAACCGTGAGCTTTTGGTTCGTCGACTGGAACGGCGCGGCTATAAAATGGATGTCGCCAACGGTGGCTGCTCGGCATTGGATAAAATCAAAACGACCCCATACGATCTCATCTTGCTCGACATCAACATGCCCGATCTTGACGGCATATCTGTGTTGGAGAAAGTCCGCGAATTACATGACCAGACCGAATTGCCGATTATCATGGTCAGCGCCCGGGATGCGAGCGACAGCATCGCCGACGCCATCAACAAAGGCGCCAACGACTACATCACAAAACCCGTTGATTTCCCTGTTGCCAGCGCCCGCATTCGCACACAACTGGATGTCCAACAGGCCCACAAGAGGCTGCGTGAAAGCGAAGAACGCTATGCCTTGGCCTTTCGCGGCGCAAACGATGGTTTGTGGGACTGGGACATTAAGCGCGGCAAGGTATTTTACTCTGATCGCTGGCTCGAAATGCTCGGCTTCAAGCCCGGTGAATTCGGCGACACCCCCGACGATTGGTTTAGACTGGTCCACCCCGAAGAGATCGACAAACTCAAGCTCGCCATCGAACATCACCTAATCGGCAACAGCGATGCCTTGGAGCACGAATACCGGGCGTTGCACCGTGACGGCACGTTCCGTTGGTTGCTGACACGCGGCGTGGCATCGCGTGGCGACGATGGTCAGGCGGTGCGCATATCCGGGTCGCAGACCGACATCACCCGCACCAAGGCCTACGACCCGATTACCGATATTCCCAACAAGTTCTTATTCATGGACCGGTTGGAATGGCTTTTGGACAAAGACCGTCGCCGCCGCCCAGGACGCTACGCAGTCTTTTTGATCCGCATCGACCGCTTTGAAAAAATACGGGAATCCTTAGGACCCGTGGTGTGCGAGGAAATCCTCGTCAATCTTGCCCGCCGCCTGATGGACAGCCTGCGCACGGAAGATAGCCTTTCGCGCATGTTCGAGGCCGAAGCGGCGACCGTCAGTCGCCATGACGAAGGCGATTTCGCCGTTTTGGCCGAAGGATGTCGCGACGACACCAGCGCGCCCAAACTTGCCGAGCGGCTGCGCCACACCATCTCCAAGCCGATGCAGGTGGGCGATGAAAAATTGGTGTTTACCGCTTCCATGGGCATTGTTGCAGGCACCATGCAAGACAGCCACGACGCACCGGACGTTATCGCCCAGGCGTCATCGGCTCTGACCCGGGCACGGCGCAAAGGCCCTGGCAGTTATGAGCTGTTTGACAAACACATGCAGCAACGCGCCATCAAACGCCTGAAAATGGAATCTGATCTACGCCACGCCGTTACGGGTGGCGAGTTGGCGTTGCATTACCAGCCCATCGTCAAACTCAGCACCGGTGAAATCGCGGGTTGCGAAGCATTGGCACGTTGGCGTCATCCCGAAAAAGGCAACATCCCGCCATCCGAATTCATCCCATTGGCCGAAGAAACAGGGCTGATTGACATGATCGGCGACTGGGTCTTGGAAGAGGCATGCCGCCAGCATCAGGAATGGAGCAGCGCCCATAGCAACCAGATCGACCTGTCGGTGAATTTCTCTCTGCTGCAAATGCAGCACGACGGCGTGGAAGACCGGATCATGGAGGTTCTCCATCGCACCGAAATGAACCCGAAGCACCTGAAAATCGAGATCACGGAATCGATTTTCATGGAAGACATGGGCCGCATCAACGGCATCCTGTCCAAGCTCAACAACGAGGGCATCGGCATCGCGATCGATGATTTCGGCACGGGCTACTCGTCTTTGCAATACCTGTCGCGCCTGCCGATCACGCACCTGAAGATCGACCGCTCGTTCGTCGGCGACGTGTCCAGCGACATCGCCGCCCAGGCCATCGTGCAATCGACCCTCCTGATGGCGCAAAGCCTCGGCATCGAAGTGGTCGCCGAAGGCATTGAAACGGTGGACCAAGAGGCCCTGTTGAAAGTCCTGAAGGCCGAGTACGGCCAAGGCTACCACTTCTGGCGACCGATCAGCGGTGCGGACTTCACGCAGCTCCTAAACGACACCTCAAAGTCATAGCCCGACACATCATCGCAAAACGACAAAAGCCGCACCCCGACATGGAGGCGCGGCTTTTATATTGAGGTCGGAAATCGTTACGACGAAGCGGCTGCAAGCGCTTGTTCAAGGTCGGCGATAATATCGTCGATATGCTCGATTCCAATGGACAGGCGTACGTAACCCTCGGTCACACCACTGGCGAGCTGTTCCTCCGACGTCAATTGCGAATGCGTCGTACTCGCCGGATGGATGGCCAGCGAACGCGCATCGCCGATATTGGCAACGTGGTAGAACATCTTCAGCGCATCGATAAATGCACGCCCCGCATCCTTGCCGCCTTTCAACTCAAAACCCAAAAGGCCGCCATAACCGCCCGACAGATACTTGTCCGCCCGACGGCGTTCTTCGCCGTCCTGAACGCCCGGGAAGATCACGCGGGTGACGTCGGGATGGTTGCTCAGAAACTCCGCCACCTTGGCGGCGTTTTCGCTGTGCGCGCGCATGCGCAACGCCACCGTTTCCATGCCCTGAATCAATTGAAAAGCATTGAACGGGCTCATCGCCGCGCCAAGATCGCGCAACAACGTGGTGCGTGCCTTGATGATAAAGGCCACCGGACCAATGGGCTTGACCGCTTCGACCCACACCGCGCCGTGATAGCTCGGATCCGGGGTGTTGAGCGCGGGCTGGCGTTCGGCCCCAGCGGCTTCCCAATCGAAATTGCCGCCATCGACCAATACGCCCCCGACCGAGGTGCCGTGGCCACCGATGAACTTCGTCGCGGAATACACCACGATGGCCGCGCCATGTTCCAATGGACGGCACAACACCGGCGCGGCGGTATTGTCCATGATCAGCGGAATGCCAAATTCACGGCCGATATCGGCAACTTCTTGGATCGGGAATACGCGCAGTTTCGGATTCGGCAGGGTTTCGGCGTAGTATGCGCGGGTACGCTCATCCGTAGCCTTGCGGAACCCTTCGGGGTCGAGCGGATCGACAAACCGCACCTCAATGCCCTGGTCCTTCAGGGTGTGAGCAAACAGGTTGTAGGTGCCACCGTACAAATCGGTGGAGCTGACGATGTTGTCGCCGGCTTTGGCCAAGTTTTGAACCGCCATGGCGGTCGCCGCCTGCCCCGACGCGAGCGCCAGCGCCGCGGCGCCGCCTTCCAGAGCCGTAACGCGCTGTTCCAGCACATCGTTGGTCGGGTTCATGATGCGGGTGTAGATATTGCCGAGCTCAGACAGGGAAAACAGGTTCGCCGCATGTTCCGTGCTCTGGAATTGGTAAGAGGTTGTTTGGTGGATCGGTACGGCAACCGAGCCGGTGGTGGGATCTGCCCGCCACCCAGCGTGCAAAGCAATGGTTTCCGGATGTTTGCTATCGGTCATGACGGACCTTCCTCCCTTAAATTCTGCATATTTAGGCGGCAACGAAAGAGATTCGCTTGCCCGCACAATCGTTCCAAGGCCGTGAACCGGCGCAAACACGCACGATCCCCCAGTCGGCCCTCTGACAGGGGGCCTATTAAGCCCACTTTGGACGTCCCCTGCAAGCCTCGCCTTGTCCTCTCAGGTAACGTGTAGATAGGTGTTTTCTCATATGAGCAAATACGCTAGGTTCTCTTCACGTTTCACGCCTTGATTCCGCAGTTTTTTTTCGAAAAGCATCAATCTTATGAAAGTTCTCATCACCGGTAGCGCCGGTTTTATCGGCAACCGTATTTCCCAACGCCTTTTGGACCGCGGCGACGAAGTTATTGGGCTCGACAATCTCAGCCCGTACTATGACGTCCAGCTCAAAAAAGACCGCTTAGCCTTGGTCAAAGACCATGAGAACTACACTGAAGCTTGTTTCGATATGGCCGATCGGGAAAAAATGGCCGCGCTCTTCGAACAACACCGCCCCGACGGCGTCATCAATCTGGCTGCGCAAGCGGGCGTGCGCCATTCACTAATCGCCCCCCATGATTATGTCGATACCAATTTGGTGGGTTTCGTGAATATCTTGGAAGGCTGCCGACAAACGCATGTCGATCATTTGGTCTACGCCTCTTCCAGCTCGGTCTACGGCACCAACGAAGACATGCCGTTTTCGGTGAAAGATCGGGTCGATCACCCCATCAGCCTCTATGCCGCGTCGAAACGCTCCAACGAATTGATGGCGCACACGTATTCTCACCTGTTTGGCATTCCGTCCACGGGCTTGCGTTTCTTCACCGTATACGGTCCCTGGGGCCGTCCGGACATGGCGCTGTTCTTGTTCACCAAAGCAATTTTGGCCGGTGAGCCCATCGATGTGTTCAACAAAGGCGACATGCGCCGCTCATTCACGTATATCGACGACATCGTCGAAGGCGTCATTCGCGTACTCGACACACCGCCGCAGGGCACCACGGCGAAAAACGGCGACGAATCCCCGGCCAACAGCAAAACCGCGCCTTTCCGTGTGTTTAACATCGGTTCCGACGAAGCCGTCAGCCTGGGTCGCTATATCGAGGTTTTGGAAGAAAACCTCGGCATCAAAGCCAAGAAGAACTTGCTGCCTATGCAACCGGGTGACGTCGCCGCCACATGGGCAGAAGTTGACGACTTGAAATCCGCCGTCGGCTATCATCCCACCACCACGGTCGAAGACGGCGTCAAGCGCTTCGTCGAGTGGTACAAAGGCTACTACGGCGTCTAGTTTCATCTCTGCTGCAAAGGTTCATCAATGCCGAAAATGCTGTTTACGGTGACGGAAGACTGGGCGTTTTGTTCGCACCGTCTACCGACAGCGTTTGCGGCACGCGATGCCGGCTTCGACGTGGTCGTCGCCGCCCGCATGCACGATCACCGCGAACAAATCGAACGGCTTGGTTTTCGCGCTGTAGCATGGAACATCCAGCGCGAGAGCCTCAAACCTGTCACGGAATTGGCCGCAGTGCGCGATCTGATCCGCATTTACCGTGAAGAACGCCCAGACGCCACGTATCACGTAGCGATCAAGGCCATCATGTATGGCTCCATCGCCGCCCGGATTACCGGTGTGAAGCGGACGTTCAACCTGTTTTCCGGCCTGGGCGTGGTGTTCATTTCCAGAACTCTGAAGTTCAAATTCATCCGCGCCACCGTCACACCGGTTTTGCGCTGGGCGCTGAAACCCGCAAACACGCACCTGCATGTGCAAAATCGAGACGACCGTGAAACCCTCATCGCGCACGGCATTTCAACACCCGAACGCACGGACCTGATACCGGGATCGGGCATCGACACGGACGAATACCCCCAAGCCCCGGCCCCCGACGCATCGCCCGTCACGGCAGTGGTCGTCTCGCGCATGCTTTGGGACAAAGGCATCGGCGAGGTGGTGCAAGCCGCCCGCCTGCTTCAAGCCCGAGGCGTAAAGTTGAAAATCGTCTTGGTGGGGGCACCCGATCCGGCCAACCCCTCTACCATTCCACAGGCACAGTTGGAATCCTGGGCCGCGGAGGGTGTTGTCGAATGGTGGGGACGACGCAACAACATTGCTGAAATTTTCACCAATTGTGACATTGCGGTGTTGCCGTCTTATCGCGAAGGCATGCCCCGCAGTCTGTTGGAAGCCGCCAGCACCGGGCGGCCCATGGTCGCGTTCGACGCCGTTGGCTGTCGCGATTTGGTACGCGATGGACACAACGGCTTTTTGGTCCCGTTTCAGGATGCCGAAGCCCTTGCCGATGCACTGGAAACGTTGACAAAAGACCGAGATCTCCGTGTACGCTTTGGCCAGCAGGCCCGCATGGATGTCGAGACCACCTTCAGCGCCGATGCCATCCGCAAGCGTATGACGGACATTTTCAAACACATTCCGCACGACTAACCTTTCCAATCACAAGCCCACCTCTCACGCGTCTTCTGTTAGAGCGACACGCCCGTGGCCGTCCTTCGGCGGTCCCGGCTTGGCATGCACATGGAAAAGCGGAGAGTGGATCATGGGCACCGAAGACACGACGGCCATCACGCAAGACGCCAACATGGTCCTCCAGGAGGCCTTCGAAGTTTCCAACAATGAGGCGGTAAGCATCGTCGAAGAAGGTTTGAACGAGCAAAGCCTGGCCGAAAGCTTCGAAAGCTACGTCCAGAAATACCAAGACACCTGGATGTCGGAGTGGGTCGATAGCATCGAGGCCTTCGAAAATGAGGTTAAGGACTGGCAAGAAAGCGTTCTGAAGGATTTCCTGCATGCCGTTCAACCGGCTCCGACGCCATTGACTCCAAAAAAACCGCCGTCCACTTCATCCACGGGATCAACGCCCAAGCCGAAGCGCTAAGCCATGAGCGACGATGCCAAGGCCGCCCTGGAAAGCTTGGTCAAGTCGGTCAACGGTTCCTTGCAGATGACCGACACCGTCTTGCAGAGCGTGCAAAAATACTTGGTCAGCGCGGTGGAAGCCGGCATCCCGGTCACCCAGGACCTCATCAAAAACAACACCATCAGCGCCGAAGCTTTTCAAGAAAATCTCAAACTGCACAAGGCGGTGGTGGAGCAGACCTTGAGCGCAATTGCCGCCCTTTCGCCCAACGCCGCCGATGACGGCGACAAGAAAGATTGAGTAATCGAAGGTGATGCCCATGACGACACAACCGCACGCACCCCCCGCCCCGCCAATCGCCGGGGGCCCGGAAACAGCGATTCCACAAACCGACATCCCGCATATGGGCACGTCACAGGCCAAGATCACCAACCCCGGCCAACCGATGGGGCACACTGCTCAGCCACACGCTCCCGTTCAACCGCAGCCCCAACACACGCCCCAATCCACACAGCTGCCACCCCTCCCCCCCGGCATCACCCA
>Ga0209692_10006049_pt1 | contig 10116 bp, 9 predicted proteins | sample tdDd472_FD_187129 | JGI IMG/M metagenome (GOLD analysis project Ga0209692, IMG submission 187129) | Marine sediment microbial communities from the Atlantic coast under amendment with organic carbon and nitrate - tdDd47.2 (SPAdes)... | ecosystem: Environmental > Aquatic > Marine > Coastal >...
TAAACCCTGAAGTTGAGGAGAAAATATTACAAATAGCAAAGGAACATGGCTACAAACCTAATCTAGCAGCTAAATCACTAGCAATGACCCAACAAAATTTATCAATTGGTGTAATAATTTATTCTGAAAACAATCAATTTTTTGAAACAGTAATTGATGGTATTAATGAGGCTGCAGAGGAAATAAAAGAATTCGGTATAACAGTTACTATATGTAAAATAAATGGTTTTGATGTAGGCAAACAATTAAGCAAGATAGATGAATTAATTAATTCAGGCATTAATGCACTTGCCATAACCCCAATTAACGATAAAAAAATAATAAAAAGATTAGAAGAAATAGATGATATCCCAATTATAGCACTTAACACTGATATTGAAGGGGAACATAATATTGACTACATTGGTTGTGATTACTATAAGTCAGGTCAAACTGCTGGGGCTATGATGGGACTTTTTTCAAAGGGCATGGGTAATGTTCTTATCATAACTGGAACACATACGGTCTATGGTCATAACAGACGTGTTAAAGGATTTACAGATGTCATCCAAAAAGAGTATCCTTCCCTATTAATAAAACAAACCATAGAAAATAATGACGATGATGAAATATCATACAATCTATTAAAAGAAATTATTAAAAGTGATAATAAGAATATAGACTGCTTTTATTTTGCAGCAGCTGGTGTTGACGGTGGAGTAAAAGCATTAATGGAGGATAATAGGTGTAAAGATTTTGTCATTATTACAAACGATACTTCTCCTAGCCGTATTGAACTAATAAAATCAGGTATAATCAATGCAACAATTTGCCAACAGCCATTTGAACAAGGCTATAACTGTATTAAAGAGCTTTTTAATTGCATTATGAATAAGAAAATGACAACAGGTAAAAAGTCATATACAAACATTGGTATTAAATTAAAGTATAACTTTAACTAAATAAATTATGAGGTGAGATAACATGAAATATATTGCTGGTATTGATGTAGGCACATCAGGTGTAAAATGCATAATAATTGATGAAAAAGGTAAAGTAGTATCATCAGCAACAGAGAACTACCCTCTAATCATTCCACAAGACGGTTGGTCAGAGCAAAATCCTGATGATTGGTGGAATGGTACAAAAATAGCTATGAAAAGAGCTGTTCTAGAAAGTGGAATATCTAATGATGATATAATTGCTTTAGGTTTTTCAGGTCAAATGCATGGTTTAGTTGCATTAGATGAAAATGACAAAGTAGTAAGAAATGCAATATTGTGGAATGATCAAAGAACACAGGCAGAATGCGATGAAATCATAGAAAAAGCAGGTGGATTAGATGGACTTCTCTCCTATTCAAATAACACTATGCTAACAGGTTTTACTGGTGGAAAGCTATTATGGGTTAAAAACAACGAACCAGAAAATTATGCTAAGACGAAATCATTCTTCATGCCAAAAGATTATATACGCTTTTTATTCACAGCAGATAAGTTAACAGAAGTTTCTGATGCTTCAGGAACAGGTCTTTTTGATGTAAGTGAAAGAAACTGGAACTTTGACCTAATAGAAACATTAGGCTTTGATAAATCTATGTTTGTTAAGTGTGTTGAGTCTGATGATGTAACTGGTTTAATAACAGAAGAGGCAGCAAAGGAAACAGGGCTTAAAGCAGGAACAAAAGTATATGCAGGTGGTGGTGATGCTGTTATCCAAAGCACTGGTATGGGTATAGTTGCAGAAGGAACAGTTGGATTAATTATTGGTACATCAGGTGTTGTTGCTATGTCATTAGATGGATTTGGAGAAAATGCTGGTGGTAAATTACAGTTTTTCTGTAACAATGCAAAGGACAAGTGGTCAGCATTTGGCTGTCAGTTGTCATCTGGCGGATCACTTGAATGGTTTAAAAATACATTCTATGATAAATCTGATGATCCATTTAAGGAAATTAACAAAGGTGCCCAAAATAGTGGTGTTGGTGCAAATGGTGTGATATTTCTACCCTACCTATCAGGAGAGCGTTGCCCTCATCCTAACCCTAATGCTCGTGGTGTGTTCTATGGCTTGTCACTACAGCATGGTAAAGGCGATATGGCACGTAGTGTAATGGAAGGTGTTACTTTTGGTCTAAAGGAAATATATGAGCTAATACAACAAGCAAAGCCAGATATGAAACCAAAAGAAATCATATCATCAGGTGGTGGAAGCAAAAGCCCTCTATGGAGACAAATACAAGCAGATATTTTCAACCTTCCTGTAAAAACATTAACAGGTGCAGCTGAAGGTGGTGCATACGGTGCAGCAGTTGTCGCTGGCGTTGGTGCAGGCATCTGGGCTAATGTTGAAGAAGCAGCAAAAGTGTTAACTGAAGAAACACTTACAATGCCAATTCCAGAAAATGTTGCAAAATATAATGAGATTCTTAAGATTTATAAAGGATTGTATAAAGATTTAGAAAAAAGATTTGATACATAAATATAAAAAATAGGCACTTTCAGTTTATGAAGGTGCCTTTATTAATAATAGTATTTATTCAAATGGAGTTTCTTTCAATTCTATCAATTCACCGGTAATTACATCCATAATTATAATTGCTTCAAAATCATATTTATCCGTTGTAGCTTTGTCCATCTTATAATGATATTTTACCACATATGATTTAATATTATAATCATATGATAATACGTAACAATCTTTTAAATATAAAAAATTATCATTTATATGAGGATATTGCTCAATCAAATAGCCAAATGCAGTATTTATCCACTTCTGTTGCTGTTCAGCGTTTACATAACCCTCATATTCTTCTACATATCTTCCTCTTGCCTCTATCTCTCCAGTTTCAGCCAAAAGGCTAACATAATACTTTGATTCTTTATCATCATAATTAAATGAAATATGATACCATACTGTTTTATTAGCATCTATCCGTACTTCTGTAGTTATTAGCTTATCACCTTCTAAATTATAGGTGATTAGTATTCTATCTCGTGCGATTTTAATGGCCTTTTCTACACTAAGCATATCAATTTTCTCATAATCTGGGAAAAGTTCATGATGCCATCTATCTCACCTGAAAAAATATTCACATACATTTCCGTAGTAAAAGGATAATTTTCTACAGTTGGTTCTTTAGGATTATATGATATTTCCACATTATATGCATTTGATATTCTTGAAGGTGCTTTTTTAACGTCAACAAACGTAACAAAATCTCTATCGACAAAATCATATCCTTGTGATTTCAAAAACTCAACAACATACTCACCTGCTTGTTCCATTGTTATAGTGTCATCTATTCCTTCAACGCCTATTGGAGAAGTTTTTAATATTCAAGTTCTTTTTCTGCATTAAAGTAAATGTAAAAGTTATACAATCTTTCATCGTGTTTTTTTAAAGTACCATCTACCCTGCAAGCAGTTTCACTAAGGTGCACAGCTGTAACATTAAACTCTGGCAAATCAATGTATTTCTCTACTATTTCTTTTGCAATTCCCTCAGCTTCATTCTCACTAAAACTAATAATACAATTACTAAATCTTTCATTGTATTGTAAACCCAAAAGTGAATTATCAGTCTTTCTTAACTCTACTACAGTGCTGTTGTTCAGTCTATAAGTAACACATTCATCACCATCTTCAAGTCTAGTTGTTTCAATACACATTACCCAAGGATTTTCATTTATAGCATAACTAAGAACAATATCATCAATATCTTTTGTTTCAAAAGTTTTGTCACTGGTCTCAGTTTCATTAATATATGTTTCTTTAGAGCTATCTATTTTTAGTGTATCCTCTATTTCATTTTTTTCTCTAGGCCAACATGCAATAGTAAAACAGCAGAATAACACTACAGATACAATAATCAATGTTATTTTTGCGCTAGATTTGATTTTTTTCTAAATTGGTCATCTTCATTTTCTCTTTCTGATTTTAGTTCCAATCTATATATGTAAACTGCTCTACTATACTGCCATCTACTGCATTTATGGATATAATAGGTTCAGGACTAATTTCGCCCATATTTGGTCGACTATTATCACTAGTTTCCCATCCAACACTTCCATAAAAACTCCATACAGGTATCAGCATATATTCATAAGGAATGTCATATGAAGGCACACCTGCTAGTCCTAAACGAATCTCTGTTATGTTAATATCAGCACTTAAAAAATTAGCTAATTCTTGCTCATAGTTTGGCATATCTTTTGGGACGTTAGCTACATTTTCCAAAGAGTAATGTTGCTTCATATGTTTTGTTGCAAGCTTCATAATTTTATCAAAATCCATCAACACTACACTATCATTAATTACATTTGATATATCTGTCGGATTAATCCACCTAAACTCAACTACCACATCATTTGACACCTTCATTGTAATCTCTTCAAAATAGTAATTCAAAGGATATTGTTGCTGATAAGGAAATCTGTTATTTGCTTGTATCAAAGGTATGTCATTATACATTGGCTTAAAGGTTAACATATAGAATTTGTTTTCTGCTGATTGAAAGTCATAATTTTCATAATCTCCCAAAGTTCGAGATTCTTTTCTTATTCTTGTATAGGCTATATAGAAATTATCTATGCCTAAATCCTCTAATACTTCCTGTGCTATTTCAACAGCTTCAACTTCACTTATAGTTAAATAGGGATATGGGACATCAAAGTTTTCTACTCGAGATATGCTATTCAGCGGATGTGCACTTGTTAATGGTCTACCTTCTGTTTTCAAAAAGTCATTTCGTGCTCTTATTACTTGTATCTCGTAATGCTCTCCAAAGTGGAAACTTTCATATACATTTGCTACCTCACTATATACTATCAATCGCATATTATCGCCGTTGGATAGAGTTTTGTCGCTTACTAAGTATAAGTTCTCTTGTGGATTGTTCATTCGTGCATCTATTTCTTCTTGTGTTAAACTAAGATCCATATTTCTCACTTTATAATCATTAGATGTGTAGAAATAATCAGGGCGTAAGTTTAATTCAGATGCTATATCATCTCTTTCTTCTGGTGCTCCCTCTAACATAGCAGTAAATTCTGTAATCCTATTCCTAACTGCCTCTCTTACTTGATCATAATTCACTTCTACATCTTCACCAAAGTTTTTCTCATATTCTTCTTTTAAAACTGATTCGTCATTTAACTTTAGTTCATAGTTATGTAATCTCTTTTCAATCTCTGATGTTGTCATATAACCAGCAGGATATGTTCCAGTTTCACCTTCTAAAAATTCATCTACAACTAGTTGCATTAATTCTCGTGATATAGGCGTAGGGTCTATATGAATTACAGGATATTTTTCCACTTCTGGTGCAATAACTTCTGCAGCGAAAGTAATCTGTATCTTTTTGTCTTTGGATAAAAAGGTATCTTTGTATACTAAGGGAAAATTATAGTCTATATCTGGAGGAGCTGTTTTTAAAAGTGCGTCCGCCTTACTCTGATTTACTGTTTTACTATCTGAAGTCGTACAACATGCTGTTAATATCAAAATAAATATCATAAAAGCATATAACAGTTTGTTTTTAGTTTTCATCTGCATCTTCATTCTCTCTTTCTTTGATTTATCAATGATTGTTTCAATAGGGAATTATTAACATATGCATACAAAATAGTAACATATAATTAACACATTTGCAATATATAACGTAATATCGTTATTATTTAGTTTGTAATATAAATCGATGGATAACATTGATAGCATAAGCTTTATTTATATATAACCAGGAGGAGAAAACAAAAGTCCTCTATTGAGACAAATCTAAGCAGAAATATTCAACCTTCCAGTAATAACATTACAGGAGTAGCTGAAAAAGTTACATACTGTACAGCAATTGTTGCCAATGCTGGTACTAGAAAAGATATTTGATACTTAGATTAATAAATTATCGTTAAATTAAAAGACACTTGTAGTTTCTTTACCTCAAGTGTCTTTTCATATATAATACAATACTATCTATGATAAGCGAACTTAAAAAGTATATGACTGGTAATTTGACAAGAGACTACATTTCATTACTTGAGAAATATAATAAGCATATTTGCTTAAACCATACAATAAATGTTACTAAAAAAGCAAACGAGTTAGGTAAACTATTAAATGTTAATACTAAAAAACTAGAAATAGCTTCATATCTACATGATATATCTGTTATAATTCCAAGGAAAAGTATGTAGACAAGTATAGAATTTGATGAAGAAGTCATTGAATTAGAAAAAGATTTACCTATTTTACTCCATCAAAAAGTTTCTAGAATAATTTCCAAGGAAATACTAAATATTAATGACTATAAAATTCTATCTGCCATTTCCTGCCACACAACATTAAAAGAAAGTCCTTCAAATATGGATATGTCTTTATTTATAGCAGATAAATTAGCATAGGATCAAAAAGGCATCCCCCAGTATAAAGTTATAGTAGAAAATTCACTGAATCATTCATTAGAAAAAGCTTGTTTAGCTTATATTGACTATATTATTTCGAATAACATGATTTTGTATCACATCCTTAGTTAATTATAGAAAAAGGCATTTTAAAAATATGTTAAAGAGTGTAATATAAAAATTTAAGATTTAGTTATACTTTAATAAATAATCCTTCCTCATATCTTACTCTTAGAATCGTAAAATCAATTAGGAGAACTAAAATGGGTACACCGAATACGAGCAAGATTATTCTATTAAAGAAACTATCAATTACGTTAAGCATAAATAGAATATATAAAAATACAACTACTACGATAACCATAATCTCTTTCATTTTGGTCCTTATAAGATACCTTTCTTTAAAGTAAATATTCTGTTCTGTTCTCTTTGACGAAGTTATAAATCTTTTATTATAAATATATAAAAAATACTCTTTAAAACTTACTCCGAGGTTAGTAAGGCCTACTTGCTTCTTTAAATCTTTCTGCTTTATTAATCCTACCATGAATACTCTTTTTTGCCAATGGTAAGAAAATAGCAATAGAATTATAAGCAAATAGCACTCATACATAAATAGAAAGATTAGTATTGCCTTAATCCAATCATTCCAGTAACTTGCACAAAAAACTGACAATACCAGAATTACAAACAAAATATAATATTGTATTTGTGTTAATTTCATTATTTATTATTCCTAATCTTTATCATATATTCAAAGCCTAGTCTATCATTCATTATAATGGTTGTAAATATAAGGTAGAAATTTTTTATAAAGTATTAATATGGATATAAAATTTCAATTGCACTCCCCTGTAAAAAATAGTATAATACAAACTAATCTTTGTAGGTCTGTGATTGAAAGTCGATGCTAGTCGCGGGCAAAACGATCCACATAAGCTAGTAAAAATACTAGTGAGCATGGCGCGGTTTAGAGGTAAGTCCAACCTTGGGTGACTAAGAGAGATGAGGCGTGATGGGAATACACCCTAAGCAATACATCCAGTTGGCGGGTGTGGGGGCAAAAATCAGGTCAGCTATGAAGATTTCTATTTAAGGGATTTATATTATAAAACCATAGTCAGCAAATTTGCTGACTATCTCATTTAGGGAGTGATATTATTTTTAAAGTTAGTATACCAGCAACAACTACAAATCTAGGTCCGGGCTTTGACTGCCTTGGCATGTCAATTGAACTATATAATCATATTACAGTTGAAAAAAGTGATGAACTTGAAATCATAATTCCTGATAAGGATAAAGGCATTATTCCAACAGATAGTAGTAACTTAATAGTTCAAGCAATGAAGAAAACTTTTAACTATGCACAAAAAGATTTTATCCCTGTTAAACTAACTCAAGAAAACAACATACCTTTTGCTCGCGGATTAGGCTCTAGTGCTGCATGTATAGTTGGTGGTATTTTAATTGCAAATAAACTAATGGACAATATACTATCTTTTGAAGATATGTTAAGCATAGCAGTTTCTATGGATGGTCACCCTGATAACGTCTTGCCTGCATTTACTGGTGGATTAACAGCAGCTACAATGCATGATGGTAAAGTAGATTATGTTGAGCTTATGCCACATAATAAATTTAGATTTGCATTTATAATCCCTGATTTTCACCTAAAGACTAGTGATGCAAGAAAAGTTCTTCCAAAAGAATATTCTTCACATGATGCTGTACATTCCGTTGGTAAAGCAGTAGTTTTAACAACTTCTCTAGTAAATGGCTTAGAAAACAACCTAAAATCGGCTTGTGATGATTTGCTCCACCAACCATACAGAAAGAGTTTAATTCCACACTTTGATAATATAGAGGAAAAAGCATATACCTTTGGTGCACATGCTTTCTATCTTTCTGGTGCAGGTCCAACAATGGCATGTATTATCTCAGGAGATGAGGATAAGTTCACTGCACAGATGTCTGAATATCTAAAGACAATAGGAAACTATAATATATTTGCTTCTTCTGCATCTAAGCAGGGAGCTGAAGTAATTTAATTAATATTAAAAAAAGCTTTGATTTTACTCAAAGTTTTTTTGTTGATTGTAATAGTTATAATTTTTTTAATAGTTAGTAAACTATTCACCTGGTCTTCTTTTAATCTTATCCCAAAGATGGTAATTTTCCTGCTTTTTAATTGCAAGCATCAAATATTTGGCTGCATCTCCATCTTTTCTATATGTATTTAATGTTTTCAATAGCCTTTTCATATCTTGTCTTTTAGAATCTAAATCTGCAGGGCATGGATTTTTTATAATAGGAAGGTTATTCTGTTTGCACGCTGAAACTACTTCCTTTTCAGGAGCATATATCATAGGACGTATTTGCACAATATCTGCCCTATCCATCCATGTTAATGGAGAAAATGTATTTATACGTCCTTCATATAAAAGTGACATTAAAAACGTTTCAACAACATCTTCTCTGTGGTGTCCTAAGGCTATTTTATTTATTCCGTGCTCTTTGCACTCATCGTGTATTGATCCTCTTCGCATCCTTGAGCACAAAGAACATGGATTTTTCTCTTTTCTGCCTTCAAATACTATCTTACCTATGTTTGTCTTTACAACATGGTATTTTATGTCCCACTCATCGCAAAGTTCTTTAACAGGCATAGTATCAAATTTATCTGACAAGCCTAAGTCAATGGTTATAGCATGAAGCTCATAATTAACTTTAGATATATACCTGTATAAGTGCATTGCTTTTAAAAGCACCATTGAGTCTTTACCACCTGATACTCCTACAGCAATCTTATCGCCTTCTTTTATCATGTCAAAATCTTCAACAGCTCGCCTTATACAGCTTAAAATATATCGCATTCCATACCCCTATATTAAGTTTAATCTTCCTTTTTATCTATACCCAAAATCATATTTTCTTTCTCTTGCTTAAATTGATTCGTGTATAGTTCATAGTAGTGTTCTTTATTCATCATCAATTCTTTGTGTGTACCATCTTCTATAATTCTACCATTAGATATTACAATAATTCTATCAGCGTGTCTTATAGTTGAAAGTCTGTGAGCAATGATAAAACTTGTTCTTCCATGTAGAAGTTTTTCTATAGCATATTGTATCTTAGCTTCTGTTTCCGTGTCAATAGAACTTGTTGCTTCATCCAAGACAAATAATGCAGGATCTGCCAATATTGCCCTGGCAAAGGAAACTAACTGTTTTTCACCAGTCGATAGCTTACTTCCACCCTCTCCTACTGATGTGTCATACCCCTTAGGTAGTTTGTTTATGAATGTATCAGCATCTACTAGCTTAGCAGCTTGTTTAACTTCTTCATCTGTAGCATCAAGCTTACCGTATCTTATATTATCCATAATTGTTCCAGAGAACAAAAACGGTGTTTGCAGTACATAGCCAAGATTAGAGTGAAGCCATATTTGAGGATAGTTTTTATAGTTTTCTCCATCAATTAATATTTCACCTTCAGTTGGTTCATAAAATCTACATAGCAGGTTTACTATAGTACTTTTTCCACTTCCTGTTTCACCAACTAGGGCTATTGTTTGCCCTGAATTAACATTTATGCTAAAGTCCTCTAAAACCTTTTCTCCACCTTTGTATTTGAAGGTAACATTTTTAAATTCAACATTTCCTAAGATACTTGGCCAGTTTTCCTTTTTAGGATTTATTTCATCACCATACTTTTCAATTACTTCTGGGCTGTCTATTATA
>Ga0209692_10006050_pt1 | contig 10115 bp, 7 predicted proteins | sample tdDd472_FD_187129 | JGI IMG/M metagenome (GOLD analysis project Ga0209692, IMG submission 187129) | Marine sediment microbial communities from the Atlantic coast under amendment with organic carbon and nitrate - tdDd47.2 (SPAdes)... | ecosystem: Environmental > Aquatic > Marine > Coastal >...
ATTTTTCGATGTGGTAAACCACACCATATTCATCGGCACTACTACATAACAAAGTCTAAAAAAAAATATATTATACACTGTCATTCAGTTCACTAGAAAAGAATATTAGATTATATTAATCGAATGCGATAAAACTAACGCTCGTGTACACCGGCAACGTATACCAGATAGTCTTAGATATAATTACAGAATAAAGAAACAGGATAAAGCACATTCAGGTCATATCATTTTAGAGCGCATTAGACTGAATATACTCGCTGGGAGTTTGACCGGTATGTTTTTTAAATATCCGGTTAAAAGTGGTTTTAGAGTTAAAACCGGCCTCTTCGGCCAGATGGGGAAGCGTATGGATTTTATGAAACCCTTCCTTAATTAAACGAATCGCTTCCTCAGAACGGTATTCATTCACCAGGTCAAAAAATGATTTTTCAAACTGAGAACTGAGTATGTCCGATATTCTTTTATTTGAAAGTCCAGTGTGTTCCACCAGATCCTTCATTTTAAGGTCGTTTTTTAAGTAAGGTTTATTCTCTTTGAAATAAGTCAATAAGAATTCGTAATCTTTTTTATCCTGATCTTTATCTGGCACATTGACACTAACGTCCTGTTTACTGGACAAATACCTTACTACATCTTGCTCAACAGCAAAAAGTTGAGGCCTCATAATGGTAAACACACTCAGAACAATTGTAAGTATGGTTAAACCCAGGTAGTATATTTTAAAAGGATCAAATGGTAATTTAAAACCCATGATCATTATAAAGGCACCTGATGCTGCTATGATCCACAGTGAAATGTTGGCCATGACAAAAAATCGTAACCATTGTAATGATAAAAATTGATCTTTTGACAGCTTGCTTTTCCTGAAATATTGAAAATGATGTAAGAGACGCAGGGATAAAACAGAATAAAACACCCCTTGTAAAATTATTAAGATATCGAAGATATTTTGAATCGTATAAATCCATTGAGGAAAACCATGCTCCCACATCGCTGATTTCTCGGCCGTACTTTTCAAAAAGTAAGGTGAAAATGCTATTATATAGGCGACTGCTGGCAGATAGTGAATAAGCCCTTTATAAACATGCCGTGCATCCTTATACAAATAACTCTTGATATAGAGGTACATTAAAGGGAAAAACAGAAAAGCAAATATTGATGATACCCCATAGAAATGCGGATATTTAATAAAGAAAGCTTTTGTACCTAATACAAAACCGACAAGGGTAAATGCCCATGTAAAAACCAATACCCCCAATATTCTGTTGGCAAATAAATTATGTGGGTAAAATATAAGATACATCGACATCAGCAATGTAAACGCAGCTCCACCCAGCAGCAAGAGATTAAAATAGCTTTCAATTTCCATGCGTTTATCAACTAAAGGATTTCACCAGCAAAACTAGACAAATAAATCAGCAATTGATAATGTGGCAGTAAACATTTCTTTCATCCTTGCTTAATGGCAATAACAGGATTTTTATGACTACTGTTAATATATCCATTTAAGATTAACAAGCTCTGTGTTTTTATATGTAACTAATACAACTATCTCATTAAGACTCTCTTTTTAATAATAGATAAGTATCTGCAATGTTCATTTACATCATTTACAACTTTCAATTATGACATCCTATTCAGTAAACTTTACACAGCTGAAGACAGATTACAATGTAAAAATCGTTTTATGAGGGTAAATTGTAAAAGAATTTATATTCAAAAAGAACAATCGCAAAATCCCATAAAATATACACTTTGGGTAATAACCTCCAACGCAGATCCTTTACGCTTTATTTACAACGCAAACACTGTAATGCTCTATATATCTGCATTTAAAAAATTCTGTATCGGAAAGTATTATCTTATATCTAACTTGTAATTCTTTTTAGAACGCAAGATGATTATTTTTCTATATATCATCATCTTTTGTTGTTGCTTCTTTATTTTTCAATAAATAATCTCACAGGTTTATTAATCGCTAATTTATAGAAAAGTGAACAATTGGGTGAACAACATCCTTTTGAGCATCTGTAATACCTATAAATAGTAGCCTTTGCGTTTTTTGTTCTACTCCCTCTCTCTCCGCCATATAGCTTGATAAACACTACTTTAGAAAGCTTACACGTATTTTAACACGCATTTCTTAGCAATAAGAAATGCGTGTTTTTTTATCACCTTATTCAAGCGCATCGCTAAAGTTAAAGAGAAGATGAAATATTAAATTTGTAGGAAGATTATTACCACGCATCTATTCCTTCAAAAGGGAATTCTTTGGTTAATCCTTTTTAGATATTTACCCCTACTCCACCAATATACGTCTTCATCTTTGTCGCTTTATTTAATAACGAAGTATTACTGAGTAGAGCAATTAATATTGCAGATAAGATATAGAATTATTGGAGTGTTAAACAATTATTAGCTAATTTATCAATAAAGCCACCTTTGCACACTTTGATTTGGCTATTGCAATAAAACTAACACCTGCTTTATGAAAAAATACACCTCCTACCACACTTCCATAAAACTGCTTGCAAAGAGGAATACTCTTCCCAAAAGTTATTACTCATCGATAGATCGTTCGACCATTTGGCGATGGAAAAAGGAATCTGACAGTAAATATTTTGGAAGGGAATTGCAGGAAATAGAGGTGCTTGAAAGTTTCATTAGTAGAAAAGAAGCACAGGTGATGATGAAAACATATATGAAAGTTGTCGCCTCAATAGTATCAGTTATTTCCGGCTCAAAGTCCTTGTACCGATTGCTCCAAAATAACAAAGAAGCTTTGGTACATGCAATACTCAGATATCATAAGAAAATAGATATAAGGCTGGTGCTGCGAATATTGAAAATTCCGGTATCCGTTTTTTATTATTGGAAGAACAAGGTGCTGTACAAATGTGAAACCTCGCCTTTTAAACTTTGCAAAAGGGCCTTTCCGCTTCAATTGACCGAAAATGAAGTTTCTGTTATAAAAGAGCTTACTTCATCGGAACAATTTAAATATTGGCCGATATGCTCCCTTGCTTGGTACGCAGCAAGAGAAAACTTATTGCACATATCATTGTCCACATGGTATAAGTACATTCATATATTAGGATTAAATAGGACTCGAATAAGAAAGAAGAAACATTATCCTACAGGGATTGTGGCAACTGAACCCAACCAGATATGGCATGCGGATATTACCGTTGTGAAAAGTCTGGATGGCATAAAAAACTACGTATACCTATTAATGGACAACTTCTCAAAGTATATAATCAACTGGAGGGTTGAACCTGTAGTATCGGGTGAAATAAGGGTACAAACAATTATGGACGGGTATCAGGATCACATAAATCAAAACAAAGAAGTGCAGTTGATTATTGACGGAGGACCAGAAAACAATAATCATAAAATGGACGAATATGTCAATTCAAGTTTAATAAACATCCAGAAGCTCATTGCTCTTAAGGACATCCCTTTCTCTAACTCATTGATAGAGGCACAAAACAAATTATTGAAGTACAGGTATCTGTTTAAATGTCATTATTCGGATATTGAGGCATTGCGCAATGCCCTGGATTGGATAGTTCCTGATTACAATAACCGAAGGCCTCACAATTCATTAAAAGGATTAATCCCTTATGAAGCGTTTACTGGAGAGATATTTGATATTGGAGAGCATATTCAAAAAATGAAGCAATCCAGACAAAATAGAATAACTCAAAATAAGAAGAAGTTATGTAAAATATGTAAATAATAAAACATCCTGCTAAAAAAGAAATAAACCAATAGGTTGTTTACCTCTTGAAAGCACAAAGATGCTTGAAAAACATAACACACTATCCATAAGGGAAATAAATACTGTATGTTGCAATATTGCAACACCTTTTTCCAACTTTACTGTGCGATTTGCAGGTGGAATTATTCTCCGCATATTTAAGGAGAATGGGGTAGTTATTCACCGCATCGAGCCAATTACGGAGCATTTTAATATATACCAATGCATCATTTTTAGTATATAGTGATATTTCACACTTTATCAGTCCTATATAAAGCATTAAAAGTCCTTAGGGCAGTTAAAACCAGAGGACATCTACAAATCTACTAACTCGTAATTGGTACTACGCCCTCCTGATTCTTCTTGCTTCAGTATTCCTTTATCTATTAGATCCTTGATATCTCTCAATGCTGTATCAGAAGAACACTTTGTAATCTTTGCCCATTTTGAAGATTTAAGTTTCCCATCAAATCCATCCAATATCTTATTAAGCATCAGCCTTTGACGGCTATTTAGAGGTATTTCTTTATGTTTATCCCAGAAATCTGATTTATAAAGAACTGTTTGCAAAGTCTCTTCTGTTGTTTTTAAGGATCGAAATAAACAATTAAGAAACCAAACCAACCATTCAGTAATATCACCACTGCTGTGCTGAACTTTCTTCAGAATTTCATAATACGCCTTTCGCTCCACCAAGATTTGACTTGATAAACTATAATATCTCTGAGAACTTTCATCTGAAAATGCAAGAAGCATATCAGAAAGAGCTCTTGCAATACGACCATTTCCGTCATCGAATGGATGAATAATGATAAACCAGAAATGGGCGATTGCTGATTTAAGTACTCCATCTATACTTGATTCATTGTTGTACCAATCTAAAAAGACATCCATATTCTCTTTCACCAATTCAGGTGCCGGCGCTTCAAAATGTACTCTTTCTTTTCCCATTGGACCAGAAACAACCTGCATTACTCCAGTTCGATAACATGCAACATCAATCTTATGCATTCCGCTTCTACCTGTAGGAAATAATGCTGCATGCCAATCAAACATGCGTTCTTCATCAAGCGGTTGTTTATAGTTCTGAGTTGCATCAAGCATCATTTCAACAACTCCTTCAACATCTCTTTCTGAATAAACCATTCCAGCATACTCTATACCCAATCGCCTGGCTATGGATGAGCGAACTTGTTCGTAATTGAGTTTCTCTCCTTCAATTTCAGATGATTTTAACACATCAAGTGTCAAAGTAGACAACATAGCCTCCTGCTTTACCGAGAATCCTAAAGAACTCATACGTCCAAAAATCAATCCTTGCAAATGACGTACTTTACCCAATAAAACCTGAACTTCCTTATCATCCCAGGTAAAATCAGGCCAATTTTGGTATTGATAGATATACTTTGCCATGCTATTTAAACTTTATGCGGTAAATATACTAATTATTCTCCGCATATTTAAGGCGAATAGGGTAATTATTCTCAGCACTAAGTAAATTTTGTTGCATTTTAGCAAATATCGATATATCATTGCAACACAAATACGACAATCCATCATAATATTGGCTTTGATTTAGAAGACTATAAAGAATGGTATTAAAAACATTGCTTTTTCAGCAGTATTACTACGAAATTAAAGGAAATATTAAACCATACTGTTATTATTTTATACACTTACAACTGGATGATGATTAATCTAAGTTAGCATAAATGTTCAACTAAAACTGCTAAGCATTTGAATAAGATTTTTCCTCCATTTGTAATTTAAGCGTATACAATTACTTTGTCATTAGCTTATTCATGAAATTTTAATGTCTTCATGAACTGTAAGAGCTACCATCACATTGCTATCTTAGTCTATTTCAAGCAATAATCTCACCAGAAATCACGTCCAGTTTTCAGCCAAAATAACTTGACAAAAATCCATTTTTAGGTTCGGTTCCTTTTTGCTACTTTTGGAGGGAAATGAGTTCATTAAAACGTATTTGAAACGGGCATTTTTTAGCCATTTTTGGTGGACTTAAAGAGGACTTAAAAAATTGAATTCGTAAAACATTGAGAATTGAGCACTTAAAGCAAATTTTCAGTTCCCTCTCTCCACTGAGCACGAAAGCATTTTAAATGCAAAGCCTGTATACACCTAACTTTCAATGCTAGATCAGCTCAATAGACTTCCAATAACAGAATGTTGTTAAAGTTTATTTTATCATCAGTCAGATTGTTAAAACCCGTTGAAGAGACCGTCAATGGGGACAAAGATAACTAACGAAACAACAGTTTTATGAATGGTGGTTTCATAAAGCTAAAATCGCCTCCATTTTCGTCTTTGCTGGTGTTTTATAAGACCTTTTCTTTTATTGCTCCCCTTTCCACTCTGCCAATTCTGATAATTCAAAAGCTCTATCATAAACTGGCAGTTCAGATTTTCCCAATAACTTCTGCTTTGTTTTTCTTGAAATGACATTGAGAAATTCTGTACTTTATCCATGGCTTTAGCTGCTATATACTCTAAGTGTGACTGTATAGCCTTTTGAACTGTTTCCTGCTCCTTAACATCAAGCTGAGAGGCTATTTGATTGTAAGATTCACAAGCATCTAAATCCAGCTCTTTTAGAACTATTGTTCTATTGTCACCATTATCTAAAACTGATTTTCCTATATCAATTAAAGCCTCAACACCAGCTGAATTTGCTTGCTGCATCTGCTCAGCTAATTCCCGAATGATTCCATAAAACTGATCATTACTAAGGGTAAATTGCTGCAACCGCATCTTATTTTTCTTCAGCAAAAATTGGGCATCCACCACGGTTTCATCCAACGGTGAATAGATATTCAGGTTGCCATTCTTTGTTAGCGTGTAAGGCAATAAGTTGTGCTTGATAAAGGCCTCTCGTAATTCTTTATTAGTGTAGAATCGATAACTTTTATTCAGTTCTTTGAGTATCTGTTCTGTCTTCAGTTTCAATTCTTGTTGTAGTTGTTCATTGGTTTCGGATGTTAGAATGCCTTTTAGGTTCGGTGATTCTTTAAATTGGGATAATGAAATGGGATGACGTAAGGTTCGGCCATCTTGGTCTTTAACTAATAATGACTGCCCTTGCTCTGATTGATAGAGTTCCAGGTTAAAAGCTTTAAGTATATCCAGGTATTCTTGTTGGTTAGCGACGTTGGAACGATTCAGAAGTTTTATTACCTGCTGTATGCCTTCATGTAGATTAGTATTGTTAATAGTTGGTATCAGTTGTACCTTCTCAGGCATTATTTTACTTGTTTCCAATTGATATCGTTGCTGTAGCTCCTGTATAAACTGACTGACTTTTCGTTTTTCGTTACTGTCACTAATCTTCTTTCCTGTATTTGCATCAATACGTGTAGATACAATATGAAAATGCGTGCGCTTTAAATCTGCATGTTCATACACAAAGTATGGTTGATGACCATAGCCCATGTATTTCATAAAGGCATCAATTTCTTTTTTAATGCCAGCTTTTGTTAACTTTTCGAGTTCCTCTGGCGTTGGGTTGACCGATACATGAAAACACTTATTTCGACAACGTGTATTACCGTTTTCGATGACTAATAATTGCTCCAAGCGTTGAGATTGGGGATAAACAAAAGGTGTCAATTCATTGGTATTCCTGCTATGAAAAAATCGGGCATGCTCCTCCTCCACCTTTTGCTCATTATAATAGAAGGCATCTTTTGTTGATTCGGTCTGATGGATTTTTATCACCATTGTTTTATTTGATTTTTCGAAGGTGCTGTCCCAATACCTGATAACAACTTTTCAAATGCTCAAAACACGCTTTGAAGGTTTGCTGGTCTTCTTCTGTTAATAAATAGGTATTGTAAGCGTTTAGTTTATGAGCTATCTGATTGAGGTTGGTGCCAATCTTTGTCAAGTTGTAATCCATCGTTTTAAAAATCCGAATGTAATCGCTACTAACGTTAATTCGTTTTGCCAGACGTTTTTTCAAAAGGCGTTCACGGGCATAATCACTGATGGAATTGTATTTCTCCTGTTTAACGCTTTCTAGAATCTGTTTCTTTTCCATTGTGGTCAAGTGTATCTTAAACTGAATCGTGCGTCGCTGCTCCTTAGATTTTTTGTGTGCCATCAATGATAATTTCTTAGTTTTTAGCTCTGTTTTATTTTAGTCCCACCGGGCAAGTCCTTTCGTTTTTTAGGTACTAAAAAACACATCTTGCATCCACTTCGTAACTGATAATCTTTAACATTGATTTTAGACAAATTTCCTATGTCTCAATAAATAAAATACACAACCTATTACCAACTTGGTATAAATTCTTTTCAAATGATATGGTATGGGGCATTTTGATATCGCGTAAGCCACTTTCTGAATAGGGATTGGTGTCATTTGCAAAAGGAAACTCTTTGCAGAGGGCAAAAATTGATGGGCATAACCGCTTTAGGTGGGAAACTTAGGTGTATTTCTGTGAATGCATAAAACAATTAATAACAGTTAGCTTTAAGACCTATGGAAATACGCCTGTGTTTCACCCGTCTTGCACAAAGCATGCGCATCAAATTTGAGACAGCAAAGAGTCCCTTTTGCACATCACACCTCCCGTCACACCTTTGCGGGTGCGATATCTAATGCTGTGGCTTAAAAAAGGGCATCACTGGATAAATAACTTACTAAAACAGGCCTGTTTGTTGAGGAGGCAAGCATAGCCTGGCTAGGATGGGTTAAACCCGCAATGTGTAATAGAATAAATAATAAATATTGCGGGTTTAAGGCTGGCTAAGCGAGCCGATGAAACTATCAGGCTAATAATGGGGAGACCTGTGCGGCAGGGCGCTTTGGGGAATGTTGGCTAGAATAGTCTTTAATGATTTATCTTACTCCCATCTGTCTTTTTCCAATGGGCCCGGGGAAGAGCCCTTATAAAAGGCTGCCTTCATTACTGACCTTGCGGTAAATGGGTGTTACCGACAGTTGTTGGTGCCACTTTTCTTTGGAATAGTTGTAAATGAATAGGTTTAGCTTAGACGCCAACTCCACCTGATAGCAGGCTTTAAGATACTTTTGCTCGGTTTCAAAATCCACCTTTTGAGGTGACAGTACATAGATTTGAATCTCTTCATCGTTACTCTTGCCCTGGGGGAATAGAAGGATCACCTCAGCCTTGTAGTCAATGGCCTGAATATGCTGTCTGACTAACTCACTAATATCATCGCTTGATTCATTCATGGAGTGAAAATAGTAAGTATTATTGAGTTTTTCTACTGCCGTTTATCACCCGATTCACGGTCGAAACTCACCAGGTTAAACATCTCCCGCATGCGGCTTCTTAGGCGGTTCCCATACAATCCTTCCAACTCAGAGGCCGAGAGGTTGGTGGTCAGGTGAGTCATCATCTTTTTATGGATAAAATGGTCGTAACGACTCAGCAGTATCTCACCCATCACATTGCATTCATTGCCAAAGTAGTGCATCGGACGTTCGATGCCAATATAGTCAAAGCAGTAAGTTTTGGGCTGGTAGCCACTGCGTCGAAACTGGTAGGAACCACTGCTGTATTTGTGCAAGACCTGATAGCCTTGACGCACAAAGCTAAAGGTCAGCTGCCGCGCTGATAGGATGATGAAGCGTTTCTCAACCGGGAAAAAGCAGCTCACCAAGTGCATCAGACTTGTCTTTTCGCAGCCCACAGGCCCAGACACCAAGATTCCTTTATCAGGATGCAAGCCTTGTTTCTGCATGTTTTCCTTGTCGCCAATGGCATAGACCAGTAGCTTGTAAATGATGGCATGGTCTTTTTTTTGCAGCTTAAAATGCTCGCCATAATCTTTATCATTTAAGGTCGATAAGGGATTCTGCTCTTGTTCTGCTTTTCCTCTCTGGTATTTTTGGATGTTCAGTATCCAGTTACACACAGCTGCTTTCCAGTCCTTCATGGGGCTCTTCCCGCCTACTTTCCAGCTGTTGGATTCAAAATGGTTCAAAAAGCGCTGGGCTTCTTCGGGTGGTGCTTCCCTGTCTTCAAAATAATCTTGCAACTCGTGTAATGTTGGCTTTTGAAAGCGCTTGAGCTTAGCATCGTCTTTTTTACCTGAAGAGTTCTCTTCATTTTGAATTTGGGTGAGGTGAGCATCGCGTGCGTGCTCACTCTTGTTTTCTATTGTTTCCTGACTGTTTATCTGGTTTATAATTGTTTTATTAGTGTTTATGCTAATAGTTTAACTAGTTATTCCACTGCGTATTACAGCGCTTGCACTACTACTTATTTCAGTGCTTATAGCAGTGGAACATGCAGTTGTTGTTTCACCGGATGTGTCAGTACTTGTTTCACTACTTGTATCACTATTGAAACATGTGTTCATTTTA
>Ga0209692_10006052_pt1 | contig 10113 bp, 9 predicted proteins | sample tdDd472_FD_187129 | JGI IMG/M metagenome (GOLD analysis project Ga0209692, IMG submission 187129) | Marine sediment microbial communities from the Atlantic coast under amendment with organic carbon and nitrate - tdDd47.2 (SPAdes)... | ecosystem: Environmental > Aquatic > Marine > Coastal >...
TCATGTAAACCTGCAGATCTGTACTCTGGTTTTTTTAGTGGCGAAGAAATATCTGACCACGCGCATGCGCTTTGCAGACAATCTAAACATGAGCAGGCAAAAAGTCAATTCTAAAAACAGCCCCTGCCCCTTTATACTTTAAATTAAATACACAAATCAAAAAATTCGCATCATTCCACCGAAGGGCCGGCTTTTCCTTCCCTCTCTCAAAAACCTTACAAATATTTAATATTACCCCGATTAAAATGCTGGACAAAAAGGGAAGAAGTTATACCTTTGTTTTATAGCTTACCATATATAAATAAATTCAGGAACCACTATGAAAACTATTTTCATCAGCAGCGACAGTCTCGGAAGTCATGACCTGACCCGCGATGATGATTTCCTCATTCTTTTGAATGAATATAATATAATGGAATCTCCGGTGATTTACTTTTCAGCCGGTGACGCCAAAATTAAAGAAATACTGATAAAAAAAGATCCGACCTTTTCAGTCTAACCTTCCGGTCCGCCTTTTGCCGGAGGTTGCCGATCTGCAGCAAATTTTCCCTGCATCCTGTTGCCTTAACAGAGGAAAACCTTAAACACCAGTGATTTTCATGAGTCTTCAGAATTCATACTACATCATACGGCACGGCGAAAGTGAAGCCAATGTTTCAGGGCTTATTGTAAGCAGTCCCGAAACTGGTATTTCCAGCTACGGGCTGACTGAAAAAGGGAAAGCCATGGTTGAGAAGTCAGTTACGGCTGCCGCCTTTACTTCCCCTGTATCAAAAATCATTTCTTCTGACTTCAAACGGGCCCTTGAGACGGCCCGCATTGCCGCAGGGCTTCTCGGCATCAGTAAACCTGAAGAAAACTTCCTTCTCAGAGAACGCTTTTTCGGTGACCTCGAAGGGAAGAGCAGCGATGCCTATCCCCGGGTATGGGAACAGGACCAGAAAAATCCCTATAACAATAACCAGGGCGTCGAATCTCCCCGACAGCTGGCGGCACGCATCACCACCCTCTTTCGCCGCCTTGAAAATACTTTCACCGGGGAAGTAATTCTCCTGGTAAGTCACGGAGATACCCTCCAGATAATGCAGACCATCACCTCGGGCGGCGAGGCCCATCATCACCGCAGATTAGAACATTTAAATCCGGGAGAGCTTCGGCCCCTCAAAATATCAGACACGTTCATCGCAAAAATCAAGGAGTCGTCATGACACAATCACCATGGTTTCCCTTCTTTTACCAGTACATCATCGGAGGAATCGTCTTTTTTACGGCACTCGCCATTGCCATTAAAAAGAAAAGTCTCAAGCTTTCCTTTAAAGATGACCGGGCCACCCTCTTTCAGCTTCTTGCGGGATTTGTCTTTTATCTGGTCCTCCACGGGGCGATGATCATTTTTGCGGGGGTTTCCAATGCTTAAGGGTTCAACTATAGATATCGTTGTCATTGTTGTATATTTTATCGCCATTCTCGGATTCGGCACCTGGTTCGGCCGCTACGTCACCACGACGAAAGACTTCTTCTTCGGGGGACAGCGCTTCAGCTGGTGGCTCATCGCCATGAGCTGTATTGCCACGGTTGTGGGCTCTTACAGCTTCATCAAGTACTCTACTGCGGGTTTTCGCTACGGGTTCTCGGCGACCATGTCATATACCAACGACTGGTTTATTGTTCCTTTATTTGTTCTCGGGTGGCTTCCTATTATATACTTTTCAAAGGTCACCTCGATTCCTGAATATTTTGAGCGCCGCTTTGATAAAAAGACCCGCATTGCCGGAGTGGTGATTCTTCTCATCTACCTGACCGGTTATATCGGCATCAATCTCTATACCATCGGCGTCGCCTTTAACTCAATGCTCGGCTGGGACATCATGACCACCGCCATTGTCATATCGATCATCTGCGCCGTCTACATGCACGCCGGGGGCCAGACATCAGTCATCATGACAGACCTGGCCCAGAGCGGCATTCTGCTCATTGCCGGGGTGGTGGTCTTTGTCCTGGGGATCAATTACATCGGAGGCTTTGATATCTTCTGGAAGAGCCTCGACAGCTCTTTTAAACTTCCTTTTTCAAACTTCAACACACCGCCCCGCTTCAGTCACGTCGGCATATTCTGGCAGGACGGCCTCTCGAATACCGCTGCCTTTTATTTCATGAACCAGGGAGTCATCATGCGTTTCATGAGCGTCAAGTCTCCCCGGGAAGGAAAGAAGGCCATCCTGATGGTGGTTCTGGTCTTTATGCCCCTCACCGCCTTCGCGGTATCTAACGCCGGGTGGCTCGGGCGCTCAATGGTAAACCTCGGCATGATATCACAAAATGTCAACCCGGACCATATATTCGTTGAGGTGGCAAATCTCATCGCCGTACCGGGGGTCTTCGGCTTTCTCATGGCGGCGCTCACTGCTGCGCTGATGTCCACGGTAGACACCCTGATCAATGCCGTCTCGGCCATTACGGTTAATGATATTGTGAAGGAAGTCAAACCGAACCAGGAAGACGCCTACTACCTGAAGTGGGCACGTCTCGTCGCCATACTTGCCGCTGGCCTGGGACTTGCAATGGTTCCGATATTTGAAGGCTTTAAATCAATTTATGTTGCCCACGGTGCCTTTACCGCCGCCATTACGCCGCCGATGATTGTCACTATACTTCTTGCTGCCTTCTGGAAACGCTTTAACGCCCCGGGGGCCTTTGCCACCATCGTGGGGGGAAGTATCATGATCGCCCTTTCGATAAAATTCACGTTTCTCATTGCGCCCTTTGACCACGGCGTGGCGATCGAAGGCTATAAGTACATGCGCGCCTTATACGGCCTGGTGGTCTGCGGCGCCTTCGGCATCATCACCACGTACCTGACCGCCGCTCCACCGGAGAAAAAAACCACCGGCCTGGTGGTCGATTCAATCGACGCGGCAAAGCGGGCTTTTAAGGGCACCGGCGAACCGAATGACCATATAAAAGGTAAAAAAGCAACCCTCACCATCCATGTTGAAAACATAGAAGGTGTACGGGTCAGCCAAAAAATAATGGACCGTCTTAAGGCAAATATTGGCGATATCATTTATCTTGCAGATTCCCGCTGGTGGTTCGGAGGGCTTCGTTCAGTTAAGCTTGTTGCCGGCGAGCCCCACAGCGAACAGGACCGGGTGGTTATTCTTTCAGCCGCGTCTCTCGAAGAGGGAAATCTTGACCCGGCGCGATTGCTGAGGGCTGAAAAGATTATTTAAAAAATTATGCCCCGTCTTTTTCAATAGCCCGGGGGTTAAACCCCGGGCTATTGAAAAAGACGGGGCTTGACATACAGTAATCTACGCTGTCACATACCGGCCCACAAAAGAGAATAGCGAACTGACTCCCGGTAACTTCCAGATTATACTATCAGCAAAAGGTACCGGTCACGCAGGGCTTTTAAAAAATTTTATTACATGACCATCTGTGAGCCAAAGAAAAAACCATTCTTTTTAAAACGACAGTAAGATTCATGAAGATAGCGCCAGAATGCAATTTTGCTATCTTTATTGACAATACATCTGTCCTGGAGAGGATGTTGCTCTCTGATGGGACAAAAATACTTTTCAGGTTAAAAACTTTATGGTCAATCTATCATTACTTCAATTACAGAAACAGACTCATCTTTTCCCCTGATACTTACTAAACCGATTTTTTTGCACTTATACCTTTCCTGATCCTTTAATCTTCGAAAAGTATCATTACTGATAATTATACCGGAATCATATTTTTTATTTAAACCTTCCAGCCTTGAGGCAATATTTACAGAATCAGAAATAACAGTTGTTTCAATCCTGTTTTTCTCTCCAATTGTCCCCAGCATCATATCTCCGGAGTGAATTCCAATACCAATTTCAACAGGAACATCCTGGCACATAATGCGCAGTTTGTTAAATTCTTTTAACTGTCTGTGCATATCTATTGCGGCATTCACAGCATCATCTGCTGAAAGTGGAAACAAGGCCATAATCGCGTCACCAATATATTTATCGATAAAGCCATTGTTCTTTCTTATTACCGGGCCTATACTGTTTAAATATGAATTCAAAAAATCAATATTCTCCTGTGGGGTTAACTGCTCTGATATTTTTGTAAAGGAACGAATATCTGAAAAAAGTATGGTCATCTCTTTCATTGTCTGATCGCCCAACTCAACATCAGCAATACCTTCCCGGTTAAGATATTGCAAAAACTCCTTTGGCACAAAACGAGAGAAGGATTCGGCCATCCCTGTCTGTGTAGCCAGCGCCTCTTTTTGATTTTCATCATTTTCTTCCTTCATCAAATTTATACGGTCACCAAGACCAAGAGAGAGAAGAATCACTTCAAGGGCAGCCCCGACCTGTATAGAATAGGAAGTAAAATAATTGTTTGGCAGGATTCCAGATACTTTCAGGATATATATAATTGAGCCTGTTATCAAAAAAGTCCATGCAATAATAAAAAATTTTGCAGGTCTGTATCCTTTCATTGCACTTATTGTTCCGGCAATGAGACTTGTAACAGCTGAAGCAACAACCAGTATATTAACTATCATTATACTGGATGCATAACTGATAAAGAATGAAATGATGATTATTATCGGAAAGGAAATTTTTAAAACCGACAGTACTTTATCAAGCATGTAAGTATTTGTTTTCGTATCCAGAAATGACTGCACAAACTGGATAATACTGACAAGCATTACAGCATTAACTATATGAACATAATGATTACTCAGTGAATCTGGAAATATGGATTCATGAGCCAGGCCATTCTGCGTTAACTGGCCAAAACTGTATGCAACGATAAATATAACATAATACAAATATGACTTGTCCCTTATGGAGAGAAACAGCAGAAAGTTATATAATGCCATAACCAGCAGAATTCCATAAAAAATCCCAAAAATGAATTGCTCTCTATGGTCCTTTTCCTGAAATGAAGTGGTTGACCATATTGTCAACGGAATCTCTACCCTGGCGGCACTTTCAAACCTGAAATAATATGTTTTTATATCTCCTTTTGATATTGATATGTTAAACACAAAATTCCTGTGCTGAACTTCTCTTTGAGAAAAGGGCAGTGAATAGCCATATTTTTTTTCAAGATACCCGCCATTTGCTTGAGGAACGAAAAAGCTGATCTTATCCATTAAAGGGAAGTCAAGCTCCAGTAGCAAATCCGGAATTTTTTCAGAGTCTGCCTGCAGTCTGAATCTTACCCAGTATACTGAACCCGAAAATCCATAACCTGGTGACTTTTCATTACTTCTTATAAATTTTTCAGAGGCCCCACCCTCTGTTACATCCTCTACTGTCCATTTTTTCTCTTCATCTTCAAGTATTTCCAGATAAGTCCCAATAGGAATCCTGTTGATGTCATCTCCAATTATTACAGCCTCAATAGCAGACACTGCATGCGGAAACAGAGCAAACACAGATAAGGCAACAACTATATGAAATAAAATCTTTTTGATCATAACTGTACTTTTTGTATCTATTCAGCTTTAAACTTAGGTTATGCCGGTCTCTAGCTGCAGGGAATCTGATATTTTAAGGATATTTAGAAATTATTCGACTAAGCTCTTTAATTTCTAAATTACTTTTAAAGCATGTAGAAACTCATAGTTAAAGGAATCCTATTCCATCGCTGAGTCCTAAAAAAAACCGCAAAAGATTCCCAGAAAATACACCTCTTACTTAACTGAAAAAAAAACCATTACATAAATGCAGTCAAGTTCTTTTCAACTCAAACTTTAACACTTTTCATTTCAGGAAAGAAAATAAACATGAAACTCATGGACAAACTAAAATCAAGAATGCTACGTATGACAAAATTACCGACACTTTTTGCTGTAAAAGCAAAAAGTGTAAAGTAGAAAGGAACAAGTAAGCTTTTGCATTATATATTAAGAATGCAAAGTCATGCCACCATTTGAATTCACACAATCCATATTTAATTATCACGATTTAAAAACACTTCCCGTTTACTACGAAAATCTTAATTTTATTTTACAATTTTTCTTTAAGCAGTGTTTTTACTTAATTATACATTCTTAAATCAGGAAATAATATGAAAAACCATTGGATAAAAACCTTCAGCCTAATTTTGATACTACTTATGACAAGTATTTCCTTTGCGCAACGAAGACCCGGTGGACTGCCAAATAATCAAGGGGGTCCAAATAACGCAGTCTACAGACAAGTTGCTAATTTAATTGCCCAGGCCAACAGGGCCAAAGCAACGGCAGATACATACTACAGAAATCCCGGTCGGGACAAACGATATGACAATTTTTTTATCGAAGGAACAAAAAAGCTCAGCAAAGCTAACCGCTTACGAAGAAGCAATACTAACGAGGCTACTATATTAGCCATTGCAGCAAAGAACAAATTTACGAGATATGCTTCAATAATGGACAGACAGCCTGCAGGTACACATAGCGCCGCTGTTTTAAAAGTAGCAGAAGCTCATAAATTAAGATTAGCGGCAGATAAAGTACGTCAGACTTCTCAAAAATATCAGAAGGTGCTGAGATTTGCGATGAAGCATTATAATTCAGCAATGAATTATCTCAATCGCGGCGGTGACCTTAATGATAAACAGGCTGTAAGAAATGCTGATAAAGCGATTCGATTATTTAAACTATATTTACGAAAAAACGGGTATCGCAACCTGTAGCAATAAAAATTTTCTCTAAAACCGCACTTCAAACAGGGTGCGGTTTTTTTATCTAAAAAATCCTGTCTGGTTATTCAAGATACGGCACCAGGCGAGAAGGAAGAGTCGCTGGTGCTAAAGCGGCAATGAAAATGAAATGCTATTAAGAATTTTTTATATTCACAGGCCGACTAACTCACGAATATTTTGAATATGCTCGTCTTTTGATTTTTCTTCCCATTTTTCAAATGCGCTAAATGTCCCGCTGCAATCTTCGATTGTTGGATATTTTGACTTTATAAATGGTCCGGATATTCCTGCCATCCATCCGTCTTCAGATGCCCAGTGAGGTGGATCTACTTTGAATTTAAAAAGAAAATATTCCGCTTCTTCAGAATCAACATCTATCGTGACAGTTGCCTCAAGTTGAATATCATCTGGAGCACTTCCCAGCTCTGTCGGGAATATCAGCCAGTTAACCATGTCAGATTCGGCCAGTTTCTCCTGAGACAGATACTGTTTCGGGAAACAGGAGAAACAGTCGTTCTTTTGGCAATAATCAAAAAACCATTTTCTCATTTCAGGATCACGGGCAATTACTTCACAGTATCGTTTATCAATCTGCTGGTTCTTCCTCATAAGAGAAATCGTACTAAACAGTACAATACGGGGATCCTTATTACCAAGACTGTTCCGGAGCAAATCGGCTATTCTATTGTCATCAATAAACCCAAACAGATCAACCAGAATAGCAAAATCTTCCCGTATTTCGAGGTATTCATCTCCATAAAACCAGTTCTTGACTTCTCTATCCACATCCAGAGAATTTATTTTTTGAGCATATCGGTCATAGATTTCAATAAACAGATCAACATAAGAAATTAAAATACTCCCTTTGATTTTATCATTTTCCATATAAAGAAGGGTCGTCATAAGAATTTCACTCAAATAATCTTCAGTGCTCAAAAAATCGATGAGACGGGGAAATACATGTTCTGGCTGGATGAAAGAATTCTTCCATCCATGCAGACAGATAGAATTGGTTTTTTTGTTTTTAATATCATTACTTAACAGATCAAAAATCGAATAAACCGCATCCTTTGAGTCAATCTCAGATAATAAAATTATTACTTCACCTTTTGCCTCTCCAGAGAGTTCTCCGTAAACATGCTTTAACGGATCAACAAGAGCCGGATCATTAATATTTCGTAAACATCGCAGAAGATCTGTCTGGGTGTCTTCAAAATCATACTCACGTTTTGCATACTGGTAATTGAGAGACCCAATAACAGCCAACGCATCATCAAGGGCAATGTGCTTTTCAGATAATTTTTCAAGCTTTTCAATTTTCTTTTCTATACTTCGTGAGTTCGCTTTTTTAATTTTAACAAGTTGTTTTTGAATTTGGTTTTTCGTAGATAGCACACTGTTCTCCTGCTCTTATGACTAATTATTTCAGCTTCCTGAGATACAGCAATATGCGCTGTCACCTATCGACACATAAGACCGAATGAACCGCATACAAACCGGCTCCCTGAAACTTCCTTATGAAAATATTAACACAGATCAGCCCGGGTATCTCAGGGCAGACCAACACAAGAGGGAAACAGAAAAACTTTTTTCAGTGTGACCGCTTATCATCAAAAGAATCAACCCAGTCACCGCGCTTCAGCTTATGGCGAAAGTTTGTAGAGTCATCCTCAACAATACGGTGCAGGTATTCAATATGCCGGTCAATGGCATCCATGTAAAGGTTCTCATCGATACTATGGCGGTCCCTGAAATGAGCCTTTGCGTGAATAAAGACAGACTGAAGCGGCCCCTTAAGGCGCTTCAATGTAATATCATAGAATCCGACTGTCTTTTCAAGAATATCAAACTCCGTTGCATAATCGCCTATACCCGCCTCACGGAACTCCCTGTACAGGAAGAGAAGCTTTTCCAGGTAGGCCCTGTCGGACATCTGCCCCAGGAGATCTGCCGTCCCCAATATACACCCGGAGATAAAGCTCCCGTGAGAATCAAAATCAGTCTCTGATATAACTGCATTAAGCCCTGTACATTTAATCAGCTGAATAATGAGATCAAGATCGGAATCAAATATACCAAAATGCTCATGGTTCTCATTGATAAAATCAACGCTCCGCTCAACATGGCTCTCGGTATATTTTGCCCCCGTGCCATCGACATCCCAGTCTTCCTGGATATACCCGGTATCGTGAAGGAGAGCCGCATTAAGAAGGTTTGCCGCAGTACCGGCAGGAAGAGGAGTCTCCTTCAGATTGTATCCGTGAATAAGCCGCGAGACGGCAAGGAAGGCATCCATGGTATGAGAGAGATCATGATAGCTGGTGTTACAGGCGCGGTATCCCCGAAACTTTCCATGAAAGAGTTTGATGGTCAGTTTAAAGTTCTTCTTAACACCTTTAAAGTCACCTGCCTTATAGTGCCGGGTAAAATTTCTGGAGACTTCACGCAGCACCTGCTTTGGTACTTTCGTATCAATCAGTGCTGATAACTGCTGAACTATTGCGTTCTTCATCCTGTTCTCTCCTTCATACCGGCGGCTTAAAAAGGCCGGGTTCGCTCCACACAGAAATGCGACATAACAGATACTTTCTATGAGGAATTGCCTGCACAAAAGTAATATTGCATTATACATTAAAAAGTGCAATAAAAAAAATGTTTTATCACCACCAGAAAACTTTAAACCGTTACACGCTATTGTATTATTTTTCAGCAGGTGGAATTCCAGCAAAAATCGGCTCCTGCGATTCCCAGATTAAAATCTTGACAAAAAGCACTCGGGCACGGATGCTCAAATAATGCGAGTGCATGAATGTACTGGAGCGGTCGACGGGCCCGCAGGTTTTTTCAATAGCCCAGGGTTTAAACCCTGGGCTATTGAAAAAACCCTGGGCTATTGAAAAAACCCTGGGCTATTGAAAAAACCCGGGCTACAGGAAAAGACGGGCTGCAGGAAAACTAAAACCTTATAAACCTATGAAACACACAATCATCATAACAGCTTTTTGTCTGCTCTACCTTGTCGGTTCCGGAGCTCTTTCTCCCCTTATCGCAAAGGAGAATTATGAAGGAAGTAAAATCGCCCTGATAAAATTTGAGGGCTTAAAGTATACCTCCCCCGACGTGGTAAGGCGAGAACTCCATCACCGGGAAGATATGACCTACAGCCCTGCCCGCTGGGAAGAAGAAAAAAACCGCCTCGAAAGCCTTGATATTTTTGCCGTGGTTACACTCGAGGTATCAAAGAAGGAAGAAAGCCTGACTCTCACCTACCGCTTTTCTGAACTTCCTCCCCTGATCCCCTTTATATCCATGAAGATCACCGACCAGAATGGTTTCATTGCGGGACCTGCCCTGGCCTTTCTTAATCTTTTCGGTGAAGGGATACGCCTTGAGTTCTATGCCCGGGCAACCATGTTACCGGATTTTTTC